>Ga0105052_10007936_pt1 | contig 10213 bp, 3 predicted proteins | sample FRY03_FD_78094 | JGI IMG/M metagenome (GOLD analysis project Ga0105052, IMG submission 78094) | Freshwater microbial communities from Lake Fryxell liftoff mats and glacier meltwater in Antarctica - FRY-03 | ecosystem: Environmental > Aquatic > Freshwater > Ice > Glacier meltwater ... | reverse complement strand
CATCATCTAGCAAAACAATTTCTTTGACGTTTACTTCTGCTTTTATAAGGTCAGAAACTGCTTCAATTTCATACCGTTGTTGCTCGTCAAGTATCGGAATCATTACCTTTTGCAAAGGTTGACGCACCTTAATCATTTCCTTCTTCCGCAGTGATAAAACAAGTGATGAAATGGTCTGGGCTTTCATCATTTTACTTTCTAGCGATTTATCAACATATTTTTCAACATATTTAGGGAAATCGGCAAGGTGAACGCTGTCAAAATTTTCTGTCTTTGTGGCTAGCGTTAAATCGCGGTAAAGCCCGTCCATAAAGAACGGAGCGATAGGAGCTGCTAATTTAGAAACCGTCACTAAACAGGTATATAACGTTTGGTAAGCCGCAATTTTATCGGTGCCATATTCGCCTTTCCAAAAACGACGACGGCATAAACGCACATACCAATTACTTAAATTCTCTTGAACAAAATCAGAAATAGCTCGAGCTGCTCTGGTCGATTCATAATCTGCATAACTTTCATCAACCAACTGAACCAGCGTTTGAAGTTCTGATAAAATCCATCGATCGATTTCTGGTCTATCCTTAAAAGGAACTTCTTCCTCTTGAAAAGTGAAATTGTCAATATTGGCATACAAGGCAAAAAACGAATAGGTGTTATAAAGTGTTCCAAAGAATTTTCGTCGCACTTCGGCTACTCCTTCACTATCAAATTTTAAGTTATCCCACGGATTTGCATTGGCAATCATGTACCAACGTGTTGCATCCGGACCGTATTTAGCTAAGGTTTCAAAAGGATTAACGGCATTGCCGAGTCGTTTGGACATTTTTTGACCTTCTTTATCCAAAACTAATCCGTTGGAAACTACATTTTTGTAAGCTACTTTATCAAAAACTAAGGTGGAAATTGCGTGCAACGTATAAAACCAACCACGTGTTTGGTCAACTCCTTCGGCGATAAAATTGGCAGGAAAATCTTGATTTCCGTCAATTTTCTCCTTATTTTCAAAAGGATAATGCCATTGTGCGTAAGGCATTGCACCAGAATCGAACCAAACATCAATCAAATCAGCTTCGCGTTTCATGGGTTTACCAGAAGCAGAAACTAATGTGATTTTATCCACAACGTTTTTGTGTAAATCGACTAAATCATAGTTTGACTCGGCCATATTTCCAATTTCGAATCCTTTAAATGGATTTTCTTTTTGGAAACCTGCTGCGATTGATTTCTCAATTTCATTATATAATTCTTCGATTGAGCCAATTAAAATTTCTTCTTCCAAACCGTCGGAACCAGCTTCTGTTCTCCAAATTGGTAAAGGAATTCCCCAATATCTTGAACGCGATAAATTCCAGTCGTTGGCATTTTTCAACCAATTTCCAAAACGACCTTCGCCTGTTGCTTTTGGTTTCCAGTTGATAGTTTCGTTCAGTTCGAACATCCGGTCTTTGACTTCAGTTACTTTAATGAACCAAGAATCTAACGGATAGTAAAGAATAGGTTTGTCCGTTCTCCAACAATGTGGATAACTATGAACATATTTCTCTACCTTGAAGGCTTTATTTTCTTCTTTTAATTGAATAGCAATTTCTACATCAACAGACCGTTCTGGAGCTTCACCCTCGATATAATATTCGTTTTTAACATATTTGCCTGAATAATCTCCTAAACCTTGAATGAATCTACCTTGTAAATCTACTAACGGCACTAAATTATCATTTGCATCTTTCACTAACATTGGCGGAATTTCGGGTTTCGCCTCTTTAGCCACTTTGGCATCATCTGCTCCAAAAGTTGGTGCGGTATGAACGATTCCAGTTCCATCTTCAGTAGTAACGAAATCGCCTGCAATGACTCTGAATGCATTTTCTGAATGATCATTAGGCAAGGCTAATTTCATGAGTTGTTCATAACGAATTCCAACTAAATCAGCTCCTTTACGTTCGGCTAAAACTTGGAAAGGAATTTTTTTATCCCCTTCTTTAAAATTTTCAAAATCTGATGGTTCAGAACTTTCAAAAAATCCTTTTGTAAATTGTTTTCCAACTAGCTTTTTCGCTAGAATTACTTTTGTTGGTCGAAAAGTATATTGGTTAAAAGTTTTAACCAAAACATAATCTATTTTTGGCCCAACGGTTAATGCAGTATTACTTGGCAATGTCCAAGGCGTTGTCGTCCAAGCTAAAATATGAACTTCTCCAAAACCTTGCAAAAAGTTTGGTAACGTTTCTGGTAACGTTTTAAATTGCGCAACAACTGAAGTATCAGTGACATCTCTATAACTTCCGGGTTGATTCACTTCATGCGATGACAAACCTGTTCCTGCTTTTGGAGAATAGGGTTGAATTGTGTAGCCTTTGTACATCAACTCTTTGTTATAGATTTGTTTTAAAAGCCACCAAACCGTTTCCATATATTTGGATTTGTAGGTAACATACGGATCTTCCATATCAACCCAATAACCCATTTTTTCGGTCAAATCATTCCACACATCGGTGTAACGCATGACGGTTTTTTTACATGCTTCATTATATTCTTCCACAGAAATTTTGATTCCAATATCTTCTTTGGTAATGCCTAATTCCTTTTCGGTTCCCAATTCAACGGGCAAACCGTGTGTGTCCCAACCTGCTTTTCGCTTAACTTGAAATCCTTTTTGGGTTTTATAACGACAAAAAATATCTTTAATCGCACGAGCCATTACGTGATGGATTCCTGGTAGTCCGTTTGCGGATGGCGGTCCTTCAAAAAACACGAATGGCTGTTTTCCTTCACGAGAAGTGACCGATTGTTCAAATATCTTATTTTCTTTCCAATACTTTAGCACTTCGTCTGCCACCACGGGAAGATTAAGTCCTTTGTATTCTGTGAATTTCTTACTCATTTTATCGCGTGCTAAAAATCAATTTGCGAAAGTAAGGAATTTTGAATAAAAATGGTAGACGAGCAGCAATTTATTATAGACCAATTAGTAAGAAATCAATTAAGTTTGAATCTGTTCTTTTATGAAAAAACTTCGATGAGCACTTCCAGTGACTTTGGTTTTTTAAATCCGTCCAAGTGAATGGCATAATAATCTACTAAGATTTTCAAGAGAATTTGTCTTTCGTTAGCTACAAATAATTTCGCTTCGCTATCGAAACGAAGTGAAATTAATTTTTTAAACAATACTGTTTCATGTTCTGAAAGGCAGCTTAATCCGTGATAAGTTGTAAAAACACCTTCTGTCATTTCAAAAAAAGGAGCTTCCTGATTGGAAACCGCTGGATAAAATCCGAAATGTCGCGTCATTCCCAATAAAAGTATCAAATGAAAATTGGCAATTTCATCGTGTTCATCTAACCATACTAATGCCGTTTCTAAATAGTCGAAAAAAGGTTCGTTTTGTTCTTCTTCTTTTATACAATGATGCAACACTTCTGACAAAAATAAAACAAGAGCACTTTTTACAATATTTTGATGAATGGTTTTAAAGGGATAACCCATTTTAATTTCCTTAAAATATTCTAAAGTCCCTTTGTTTTTGTGCGTTGCTTCTATTTCCAAAATAGTCAATGGTTGGAAATAAGCGATTTTTTGCATACTTTTTTTGCTCGCAAATGCAGTTGCCACAAAATAGGTTTTTATGCCATCAGACTGCGTAAAACACTTTACAATCAACGATTTTTCTTGGTATTTCAAAGCGGAAATAACAATGGCTTTTGTTTTGACTTGCATGGTGTAAAATTCCAAAAAAAATAGGGATTATCCGAATTAAAAAAACGATTTAAACAAACAAAACGGGCTCTCTCTCGAAAGCCCGTTTTTTTATGGTTTAAAGTGTTTAATCGAGACGTTTATTTCTTCACAATTAAGAATTCACTTCTTCGGTTGGCAGCATATTGTTCTTCTGTACATTCTTCTTTACAATCTACTTTTGGTTCCGTTTCTCCCATTCCTTTTGCTGAAATTCGGTCTTTTGAAATTCCTTTAGAAATAATGTATTGAATCGTAGATTTTGCTCTGCTATCTGATAATCGTAAGTTATAAACATCTGAACCACGGTTATCGGTGTGCGATTTTGCCATAATAACCATATCTTGATTATTTTGCATTACTTGAACCAACTTATCCAATTCGAAAGCGCCATCTTGTGTGATATTGCTTTTGTTGAATTCGAAGAAAATTGGTTTTAAAACTACTTCGGTATCGGTTATAATCACATCGATTGGGTTCAACGGAGCATCCACTTTTTTCTGTCCACCTTTACTCGCCGCTACCGGGAATGTATTGCTTTCATAACCATCTTTTGAGGCTTGAACGGTATAGTTTTTATCACATTCTACATAATATGTCACTTCGCCTTTTGCATTTGAGGTTTCTGTAGCAATTACATTTTTCTTTTCATCTACAATGGCCACTTTTGCATTGGCTAAGATTGCTCCAGTTTTAGCATCGGTTACAATTGTCATTACTTCTACACCACAAACCGGCGTTGCTAAGTAAATATTATCTACACCAGATCTATTACTGGAGATAAAACCGATGTTTTTTTCTTTGTGAAACGAAAATGCAAAATCGTCTTTTTCACTATTTATTGGTTTGCCCATGTTTACCGATTCGCCTTTACTCATGTCGTACATAAATAAATCATAGCCTCCAAAACCTTGTCTTGCGCTTGAAGCGAAATAGAACATTTTGTTGTCCTCAGAAACCGATGGAAAACTCTCGTCGCCTTCGGTATTGATTTTAGTCCCCATGTTTTCTGGCGTTCCAAAACTTCCATCTTGGTTTACAGCAACTTTCCAAACATCAATTCCACCAATTGAACCGGGCATATTGGATGAGAAGTATAAGGTTTTACCATCTTTACTCAAGAATGGATTTCCGGTAGAATACTCACTTCCGCAAAAAGGAAGCACCGTAATATTACTCCATTTTCCGTTAATGTTAGAGGCCTTGAAGAGATTAACTTGACTAATTTTTAATTTTTTGTTGTCGATCTTATCTTTTTCAAAGCTTTTTTCTAAGAAACTCTCACTTGCAAAATACATCGTATTTCCGTCTGTAGTGAGCGTAGCAGGGCCGTCATGCCATTTTGAATTTACATCGGCAACAAGTTCTGCATTTGTAATGGTTCCATCAAGGTTGTAGTTTGCTTTGTAGATGTCTAAAAAAGGCTGGTCTGTCCAACCATAATTTTTTCTAGCTCCGTTTCTAGCACTCGCAAAATACAACGAATTATCTAGTAAAAACGCTCCAAAATCTGATTTGTCGCTATTTACATCCAATACTTTTAAATCGTATTGTTTTTGTTTATCTAACAATTTTGGTAAATAGTTTGGATTGTCATTAAACTGTTTGGCTCTTTGGTCATTTGGAGCCTTGGCGGCAAACTGTTTCATTTGTTTGTTCGCTTCCTCATATTTTCCTTGAGCTTTGAGCATTTGAGCGTATTGATAATAGGTTTCTGCGTCTTGTGGGGTTTCCACTGCTTTGGCATACCATCTGCTTGCTTCTGCTGCATTAAACATATTGAAATAACTGTCGGCTAATTGTTTGTGAACATATCCGTCACCTTTGCCATTTTCAGCTAATTTGAGGTATTCTTTGGCGGCATCATAATAATCAAATTGCTTAAAAAGCTTGTCTGCTTTTTTAGTGTCTTTGTTCTGTGCACTCAGGGGAGCAATGCTTAACATCACTATACTAAGTATAAATATATAAACTTTTTTCATCGTTTGGATTGCTTATTAGGTTAGAAAAATCGTGATGAACGTGATACCTTTTTCGGGAAATTTAAATCAAACAACAAAATAATCTCGTGCGAGGATGGTGTTGTTACATTCAAATCTGAAACAATATGGTCATAGGCATAGCCAATTCTCAAACTTGGAGAAATTGCATAATTTACCATACCACCAAAACTGTCTTCTAGACGGTAAGTCGCTCCTATTTCGAATTTTTCATTGAACAAGAAGTTCGCAGAAGCATCCACAGAGGTTGGAGCATTGAAAGCAGATTTTATCATAAAGAACGGTTTGAATTTTACATTATCCGTTAAATTAAAAACATATCCACCCGTTAAAAAATAATGTTGCGTTTCATTACCATACTCGCGTCCGTCAAAATCTAAGTGTTTTGCATTGAGCATGTTTGGAACAGATAATGCAACATAATAATTCTCTGTATAGTAAAAAAGTCCTGTACCAAAATTAAAATAGGTATTACTAATATCATTAGCAAAAACACCATCCATTGGATCGGGTAGCGTTTCTCTAACCAAACCAAAATTTACGTCATGAAACGTAACCCCTGCTTTTATCCCTAACGCTAATCGGTGTTCGCCACCTAAATTTAAGGTATATGAAAAATCTCCATATACATTCTTCTCCGCCACTGGTCCAATTTGATCTGAAATGACCGAGAGTCCAACCCCTACGTTCTTACCAACTGGTGAACTTCCTGAAAGTGTAAAAGTAGTTGGTGCATCTTCTAGTTCTACCCATTGTTTACGGTAGAGAAGCCCAAAAGATAAGTTCTCTTTACTTCCTGCATAAGCCGGATTAATCACGTTCATGTTATACATGTACTGCGTGTAATGAGGGTCTTGCTGTGCCGAAACATCTGTTATACTAACTAATATGATTAGTACTGCAAAAAATATTTTCTTCATTTTTATAATTTTTGTAGGGTTAAAGTAAGCCGGTTGAACAAGCCAACCGGATTACTTATTTTCTAATTAACGAACTCTATTGATATAAATCCAACCTGTACTATTGTTACCTTCTGTAAAGTAAATTACATAATAATAAGTCCCATCAGGTAGTTCATCGCCACTATCGGTTTGACCAAACCATTGGTTTTCATAGTTGTTTTTGCTATACACTTTTACTCCGTATCTATTAAAAATTTCTAATTTGTCCACATTATAGCTTTCCAAGTCAAAGAAATCATTACTACCATCGTTATTTGGTGAAATACCTTTTTGAATTTTACAATTATTTATTGTTACTTGAAATTCACTTTGAGCAAAACAGCCATTGTTGGTTGCATATACATAAATTAACTGTGATACGTTTATCTCAGTGTTCGCTTGCAGTTGTGTGCCTGTTGCGTTTGCACCAGTGTAATACGCATTTCCTGCGGCTAATTCCGGTAAAATATACCTACCACATTCTTCTACATCGCTTAAATCCTGTGCCATTACCTCTACAATGGTTACTGTAAAACTCGACTCATTGAAACAGTTTGGCGTAGTTCCGCTTTGTGCAAAAACATAAATAGTTTGCGATTCTACAATCTCATTCTCTGGGTTTAGTAATTGTCCTGTTCCACTTGGTCCAGTGTAATAACTGTTTCCTGCGCTTAAAGACGGCAACTCAAAACCACCGTCTGATAAACAAGCTACCCCATTTGGAAAACTGTCTACCGCCGGTAAAGCAATAACGGTTACGTTTATTGTAATTGGTGTTGCACATATTCCAGTACTTGGTGTAAAAGTATATGGTGTTGTGCCAATTGCAGATGTATTAATACTTATTGGTAACCATTCTCCTTGAACTCCATTTTGTGATGTTGCTGGTAAAGAAGCGGCTGTTGAACCTTCACACAAATCTGCAATTGGTGCAAATGTTGGCGTTACTGGAGCTACTATAGTTATCGTTATCGTTATTCCCACTGCACATTGACCAGCACCTGGTGTAAAAGTATAAGGAGTTGAGCCAATAACAGCGGTATCAACAGTTGTTGGCAACCATGAACCTGTTACTCCATTGGTCGATTCTACTGGAAGTGTTGGCGAAGTTCCATTTTGACAAATCGGAGCAATCGCATCAAAAGTTGCTGTTAAAGGTGCACTTATTATAACCACAATTGCTGTGATATCTTGACATTCAATACTTGAATCTGGTGTAAAAATATAAGTAGCCGCTCCTAAGGTTGCCGTATCAATTAAAGCTGGTTCCCAAGTTCCTGGTACACTATTATTTGAAGCCGGTAAAGCATCAGCTGTTGCTCCTTGACAATACGTTGTTGTGATTGCATCAAAAGTTGCAATTACAGTCGCATTTACTTGAACCGTTAAAATAATAGAAACAGCACACGTAAACGAGGCATCTGGCTCGAAAGTAATAGGGAATTCTCCCGCAACACTCGTGTCAACTGAACTAGTCCACTGACCTGTTATCCCTTCCAATGAAATAGTCGGTAAAACAGGTGAACCTGAACCTTGGCAAACTGTTACCGGATCAAACGTGGGAACAATTTCTGTGGATACGGTGATTGTAAAACTACTTTGATTTACACAATTTGGAATTGTTCCAGAACTTGCATAAATATAAACCGTAGTTGTTTCTGAAATCACGTCAAATGGAAATAATTGAGTGCCTAAACCATCCTGTTCTGTATAATACGCATTATTTGCACTTAAACCTTGCAATGTATAACTTTCACAAACACTAACATCTTCATAAACATCAGCAACTACCGTATTAATTGTGATTGTGAAAGATTCTTCATCAGAACATTCACCATTTTGGATATAAACAAATAAAGTAGTTGTTACGATAATATCTGTTTGAGGTGCTACTTGATCTCCTTGTCCACCAGTTTGGGTGTAATAATTTCCAACCTCAAGATTAGGTAGATTTAAAACATCGCAAGCTGAAACATCATCAATGGGTTCTATATCAACAAAAGGAATAACGGTTACGGTTGTTGACGCTGTACTTGTACATCCGCCAAAATTAACAGTAACTTCATAGACACCAGAAGATGTAACTACAATAGAACTTGTTGTGTCTGGAAGTGGATTGGTATCAACTGTCCACGAATAAGTAACGGAATTTACTTCATAATTGATTGGTGTAACTTCAATTATTCCTGTAACCCCTTCACAAATAGAGAAATCTGGTGTTAAATCAAATTGAGGTGTTAAGTCTTCAACCGTTAATTGGAACTCATTCAATGCAAAACAATCGCCTCCAACTGGAGAAACTCTTACGTAAATTGTTTGTGGATTTTCTGAATTATTAAAAGCTGTTGGATTAGGTATAACGTTTTGATTAAGTGTTGCGTCATTTTCTGTTAGATAGTAACCAACAACAAAATTAACTCCCAATGGAGCTGTTAATGGCTCATCATTTTGAGTTAAATTAAAAGTACCAAATCCTGATGCACTACAGAAGAATAGATCATTTGGTTCGCCTGTTACAAAATTATCAAAATATTCGATTACAATGGAATCACTTGTGCTACAATCCGTGTTAATATATTGTGCTACAAGCGTATACTGACCTGGCTGGTTAACTACGATAGACGAGCCAATTTCATTATCAATAACAACGTTATTTAATAGCCATTGAAATGTAAATATATCTGAACTCAATCCAGAATCGATTATTGCTGAATCTTCTGGGCATAAAGCATTTCCTGTAGCGACTAAAAAATCATTTCCCAAATCAATATCCCCAATATTGAAACTACCACCTTTTAGGAATACAGCTGAATCATAAGCGTTATCTTGGCGATCCGCAATAACCAATTTAATTCGATATATATTATTTGGAATTACTGTAGATGAAGCTGTCATTGGAATAGTTACTCCATTGAAGTTTGTTGGGGAACTTAAGGGATTTAATCCAGTAGGTAATTGATAAAAATTGTCAAAATATTCAGGATTTACTGAATTACAATCAAAGTTGTGGACCTGATCACGAATAGTTACTACTGAAATCGGAACGTTTGTTCCTGGAACCAATGCTAAATTAGCGGTTACATTGGTACTTAAATCAGTAAGTAAAAAGGCAAATGCATCAGAAAATAAACATTGGAACGTCCCATACTCTTCAGAGGCAAATATAAAATCGAAACTAATAAAGTCTGTTAAAGGGACAAAATCAAACTCGATGATTGAAGCATTTCTCGAGTTCATCGGATTACCTGTTGCAGCTAAGATAATTGCTTCTAAATCAGCGTCTCCAATCCATGCTTGATTACCATCTCCTAGTGTAGTTAAATTTGGACCTGGAGCACTAGCCGCATTTCCGGTAGTCATTACAATTCCATTTTCAAACGGAAAAGGTGAGCCATTTTGCTCAAAATAACCTATTCCATTTGTGGATCCAAAATTTGAACCAGTTGACCATGTAATATTACTTACTAAGGCACAAGTTGAATTAATTAAAATATCTTGTACTAATTCTGGCACAGTATATTGTGTTGTATTAGCTGAAAT
>Ga0105052_10007932_pt1 | contig 10221 bp, 12 predicted proteins | sample FRY03_FD_78094 | JGI IMG/M metagenome (GOLD analysis project Ga0105052, IMG submission 78094) | Freshwater microbial communities from Lake Fryxell liftoff mats and glacier meltwater in Antarctica - FRY-03 | ecosystem: Environmental > Aquatic > Freshwater > Ice > Glacier meltwater ... | reverse complement strand
GCACGACAACATCATCGATCATTGCTGCGAGGCATGGAACAAGCTCATCGAACAGCCCTGGCGCATCATGACCATCGGACGGCGCAAATGGGCGCGTGGGTCATGATCAATGCAGATTGGTATTACACGGCGCTGCTGACGTTCAGCAAGGCGTGGCTCCAGCGCTATTACGCGCGAAAGGTAGCCCCTTGCCAGCAGGACGACCTCGTCCAGGAAACGCTGTTGTCGTTGCACCGCAAGCTGGCAAGCTATGACCCATCACGACCTTTTTTGCCCTGGCTCGCGGCGATCGCACGCTATCGTTGGGTGGATCATTTGCGACAGGTTTATCGTTCGAGGGAGGTCGAGCTGAACGATAGCCTGCCTTCGAGCGATGAGCACGAGGGTATTTCGGCCAGGATCAGTCTGGACAGCCTGTTTGCGCTGTTACCCCCGGCTCAGGCCCGCGCGATCGAACTCGTGCGGATCGAAGGTCGTTCAGTCTCCGAAGCGTCGGCCCGTTGCGGGCAAAGTGAGCCGCTGGTGAAGGTCAACGTTCACAGGGGGATAAAGAAGCTGTCTGCACTGATTGAGAAAGCGCGTTGAAGATGCCTCATACAAACGACACCATAGTGGACGCGCTCGCGGCGGACCTGCGTCCCGTTCGGCCGATGCGATTTGCCGAAGGGATGGCGCTGGTTGGGGCCGCAGGGGCCGTCACCATGCTCATGGTAGCGGGTACGCTCGGCTGGCGTTCGGATGTCGTCGCGGGGCAGTTCCATGCCGTGTGGTTATTTGCCAACGGCCTCTTCCTGGTGCTGGGGCTCGCTTCGGCTTCGACTGTGGTGGCAATGGCCAGCCCGCGTGTGGGACAAGGCCTTCATGGCTGGAAATGGGCTGCAGCGGCCGCCGTGTTACTGCCCGCAACTGCCCTGATACTCCTTGCCGCGCGCACCATTTCGGCACCAGCCGAATGGATCTCCCCGATCGATCGCTATTGCCTCGCTATGGGACTGGGTCTGGGACTGCTGACGGCCACGGCGCTTACCTGGTGGCTTCGACGCGGAGCCCCAGCCTCACCCAATCGCGCTGGCTTGCTGGTCGGGATCGCATCGGGCAGCATCGGCACCCTGGCACTCGGGTTCAGCTGCTCCTTCGACGGTTTGTACCACGTGGGCGTATGGCATAGCGCGCCAATTTTGGTAGGAGCGTTGCTCGGTCGATTGATCATCCCGCGGCTGGTTCGCTGGTGATGATCTGTTGCAAACCCGCGCTCGGGTTCATGGGCGAGCCCGGGCCCGGGCCAGCGGCACACACTGGGGACGGACCATGATAAAATGGATGTCGGACCATTGAAGTGTCAGCGCACAACCAAAAACAGAATGCATTGTATTCCAGCAAGCTTCAGCTTCAGGAGCGCAGCCGATGGGTAAGCCCGCAGTGCAACTTGCGTTGGCAGGCATCTATACGCGCACCGTAGAGGCATCGCTCGACCGCATCTGGGAGAATGTGTTCGACTGGGAGCATCTTGCTCACTTGCATGAAAGCAGCTTCGCTAGCTGCGAATTGATCGAGAAGAACCGTTCCGGCTGGCGTGTGGCACTGGCCCTCAACGGCGGCCAGGCAAGCCAGGTGATCGAACTGCGGGCCGACCGCGCCGCAGGAAGGTATGTCTCGACGACATTGGCCGGATCGGGTTCAGGCACCGAAATTCGCGTCGTGCTCGCACCGGTCGCGCAGCACCTGACCGATGTTCGGGTGGAGTTCCACCTTCCCGAATTCGACGAAGCGCGGCTGGCCAGTCTGGCACAGGCCTATGTCGCTACCTATGCGCGGCTGTGGGACGAGGACGAGGCGATGATGCGGCATCGTGAAGCCGCGCTGGCACGCCCCGGGAAGACGGTATCCATCGGTGCTTCGATCGATTTGGGCACCGAGGCGGCGGTTCGCAATGGCCTCCCGCTCAGCTTCGAGCTCGACACCGTGCCGTTCCGTGTGGTCGAGCTGGACGGGGCGCTCGTCGCGCACGCGGCGATCTGTCCGCACTGGCTTGGTCCGCTTGCCCAGGAACCCGCCCAACCCGGTGCGGTCCGGTGTCCGTGGCACGGCTTTCGCTTCGATATCCGGACGCGGCGCTGCCTGTCCGAGCCAGCGCTCAGGCTGGCTCCGGCTCCAACGATCACCGTCGTGGACGGACGGGTTCGCGCTGAACGCGGGGTCTGACCGGGGCGCAGTGACCCACCGTTCCGGCGGTTCCGTCGGGACTTTTCGGGGCGGCGCGAGGTATATGCCGATTTAATCGCAACATTGTCACGCGCGCTGCGCTACGCGGTGGGGATGACCGGGTTCAATCCTGCCGAAGGTGTCCTCACGGCCGAAACGCTGATCCGGCTTGGCGTATTCGCTGGTGTGCTGGCGTTGCTTGTGGCCGGAGAATTGCTGGCGCCGCGCCGCGCACTGACGGTCCCGCGCGTGCGGCGCTGGCCAGACAACCTTGCGATCGTGGCGATCGACACAGTCCTGCTGCGGATCGTCTTCCCGACCGCGGCAGTCTCGCTCGCGCTGGTGGCCGAGGCCAATGGCTGGGGACTGCTCAATCTCGTCGCCGTGCCGATGTGGCTGGCGATACCCATTGCGATCATTTTGCTCGACCTGGTCATTTACGCACAGCACGTGCTGTTTCACGCCGTCCCGGTGCTCTGGCGGGTGCATCGCATGCACCATGCCGATCTCGACATCGACGTGACGACCGGAATCCGCTTCCACCCAGTCGAGATCCTGCTGTCGATGGTCATCAAGCTGGGCGCTGTGGTGGTCCTGGGCGCCCCGGCGCTTGGGGTGATGATCTTTGAAATCGTTCTCAATGCCACCGCGATGTTCAATCACAGCAACATCCGGTTGCCCGAGGCGCTGGACAGGCGATTGCGCCGCATCGTGGTCACGCCCGATATGCACCGTGTCCACCACTCGATCGAGGTGCGTGAGACCAGTTCCAACTTCGGCTTCAATCTGCCATGGTGGGACCGCTTGTTCGGCACCTATCGCGCCCAGCCTGAGGCTGGACACGAAGGCATGACAATCGGGCTGCCGGTGTTTCGTGAACTGGCCGACCTCCGGCTCTACCGGATGTTGATCCAGCCGCTGAGGCGGGGACTTGCTGCAAGGAGGGCATGATGACTGAGCCAACCAGACGGGGACAGTGGGCGCGGCGATTGTCGTGGGGGGGCATCGTGCTCGCCGTCGGCGGACTTGCCGCCGCGCTGATCGCCGCAATCGGCAGCGGTGCCGGGGCCTGGTCGTTCATGACCGGCTTCAGCGTCCTGACCTTTGCCTTTTTCGCCACAATCGCCGGCGGGTTGCTGGCTGTAATCGCGTTCTTCCTGGCGCGGCGCACCGGGCTGCAAACGGGCCGGCTCAACCTGCTTGCGCTGGTCATCGCGGTGGCTTTCAGCGGCTATCTGCTGAACCAGATCGCGACCGCGCGCCAGGTTCCCGCAATCCACGACGCGACGACCGATCTCGTCGATGTGCCGCAATTCGCCGCGCTGAAGGTCCGCGCCGACAATCTCGAGAACATTCCCGACGCTGGAAGTCCCGAGCTTGCCGCGCTCGATCCGGAAAGCCGGTGGAAAGCAATTCATCGCAAAAGCTACGGAGATCTCCGCACACTTCGCCTGCCGCAGACCGTCGCCGAGGTCACGACCCGGGCGGAAGGGCTGGCCATGGCGCGCGGCTGGCAAATTGCGCAGACCGACCGGCAAGCCGGGACCGTCGAAGCGACCGCGACGACGCTGTTCTTCCGGTTCAAGGACGATGTGATCATTCGCGTCCGCGCAGATCCGGCGCGGCCGGGCGGCTCGATCGTGGATATGCGCTCGATCAGCCGGGTCGGACAGAGCGACATCGGCGTCAACGCCCAGCGCATCCGGTCATTCCTGGCCGACTTGCAAGCGGCCTGAACAGCGATGCCCTGCGCCCGCGCGCAATAGCTGCTCAACGCCAGAAGCGCGCGAGCGCTCAGCGGCAGAAGCGCGCGAGCGCTCAGCGGTAGAAGCGCGCGAGCCGGGACGGCGCCACTCCCCCGGCGTAGAGCGCCAGGCAGGCAAGGTTGCGCCCCGTGCGCCGAAACCAGCCATCGCGGCGCCAGCGATCCGCCGAGGTCAGCGCGGTCGCCCGAAGGCGGCGCAGACGGTGGCGGCCGATGCGGCGGACGAGATCGACATCCTCCATCAGCGCCAGCGGGCGGAATCCGCCGAGTTCGTCATAAAGGCGGCGCGAGATGAGCAGACCTTGATCGCCATAAGGCAGCCCGAGCGCCGGGGCGCGTACCGCCACCCCGAACTCGATGATGCGCGCTTGCCAGGCGGCGTCATCAAGCTGAAATTCGAAATAACCCGCGCAGTGGGGTGCGGTGGCAAGGTGCGCCGCGACCGCTTCGTGCCACCCGGTGCCCAGCCGGGTGTCGGCGTGAAGAAACAGCAGCCAGTCTCCGCGCGCCGCTTGTCCGCCCGCGGCCAGTTGCGTTCCCCGCCCGCGCGGCGCGGTGATGACGCGCACCCCCGAACGCGCGGCAATATCCACGCTGTCGTCGCCTGAGCCGCCATCGACGACGATTATTTCGTCAGCATGGTCGAGCGAAGCCAGACATTGGCCGAGGCTGGCGCCCGCGTTCAGCACCGGGATGACGACGGTCAGCATCGTTTCAGCCCGAACAGCTTGCGCCTCCCAATACGCAAAAGCGCGCACAATGCGGGTGGTTGAGGCTGACCGCGCCGCGCGCCCCGGCGAGCGTCGCTCCCAATGCGAACCGGTCATCGTACGGGATCAGCGTGCACGCGACTACGATGGGCTGTGCCGCACCCTTGCGCTTGACCACCATCCGGCTCGACGAACACATGATCGAGCCCGGCGTTATGCCCAGGATGTCCCAGCACGCTTCGCTGATCTCGGGCACGTCGGCGGCGTCATCCATTTCCGGGAACAGCACCAGCGCTGCGGGATCAAGCGCATCGATGGGCAAGCCGTGCTCGGCAAACAGTCCAGCGTACCCCGCGCGCGCCGCTGCCTCGCTTTCACTCGCCAGCCGCCGCCCGGCGACAGCGAGGCGAAAGCCGTGGGCCGACAGCCACCGGCAACCGTCGAGGGCCTTGTCCCAACTGTTCGGGCCGCGTTCCGCCTCGTGCACCCGTTGGCTGTAGTGGTCGAGACTGACCCGCATGGTCAGCCGCGCGACAAATTCGGCATCCAATGCGGCAAGCTGGCTCTCGAACCGTCGCATCGGCCGCATCGCATTGGTCAGCACCAGCACCTCAAACCCGCGCGCGAGCGACGAACGCATCATCGCCACCATATCGGGGCACATGAATGGCTCGCCCCCGGTAAAGCCGATCTCGCGCACGCCAAGACCTTCGGCCTCGTCAAGATAAGCTTCGACCTCGGCCAGCGTCATGTAAACCAGCGCGTCGTTGGTCGGCGAGCTTTCGATATAACAGGTCTTGCAGGCAAGATTGCACAGCGTGCCGGTGTTGATCCACAGCGTGTCGAGCTTCTCAAGCGTAACGCTGGCCCGGGCATCGCCGAGGACTGTGCGCAGGGGATCCTGGAATTTGGCGCGATCGAGCGGTCGCGCCTGCGGCACGGCGAAGGGCGATGCTTCGGCGCTGATTTGTGTGACGATCATGGACCTCCGTGGGTCAACCCTAACCCCATATTTCCTTCAACCGCGCATCGCGCCCGCAGTTGAGGCGGTAGAACTGATAGCGGACGGGGTTCTTCTTGTAATAATCCTGATGATAAGTCTCGGCCGGATAAAAGGTCACTGCGGGCAGGACGAGCGTCGCAACGGGCTTCTTGAGCGACGCTTGCGCTCTGCTCTTGATGGTTTCCGCGATCCTGCGCTGCGCGGGCGTGGCAACGAAGAAAGCCGAGCGATAGCCATATCCACGGTCACAGAAACTGCCGCCCGAATCGAGCGGGTCGACGGTGCGGATAAAGCGCGAGGCGAGCGTGGCATAGCTGACCCGGGCCGGGTCATAGGTGACGCGCACCGCCTCGATGTGGCCCGTGCCGCCGGCCGAGACCTGCCTGTAGGTCGGGTTGCGCAGCTTGCCGCCAGTGTAACCCGAAGTAGTTGAGAGCACGCCGGGAATCTTGTCGAAATCGGCTTCGGTGCACCAGAAGCAGCCACCCGCGAACACAGCCTGGGCGCTGCCCTTCGCGCCACGCGGCGTCGTCTCGCTGGTCGCCGCACCCGAACAGGACACTGCCGCGCCAGCGATTACCAATGCGGTCAAGGCTCTGCCCATCATTTCAGCTTCTTGCTCATGCCGCTACAAACTTCATTGCAATGCCAAACAACAACGCCTCCCCGGTCAGCCGTGTTCCATCGTCAATGACACGGCCCAAATGCCTCTGTCGAAGTCTATTTCGGCTGGATAGCGATTATGGTTACATTGCGCGCGGGAGAATCGGCGCACGCTTGCGCTTGCGTAACCTTTGACCCCTGGGGCGCGAACTGCTCTGGAATCCGCCACGGAGACAAGCATGGCCATCACGCGTAACATAACCCCCGGGATCGTTACCCTGGCCGCGCCTGTCGCGATCCACCAAAGCACCGGCGGCCGGATCATCGCGGGAAACCGGCTGTGATGTCGCGCGCTTCGATCAGGCCCGCGTCGCTGTTGTTGTTGAGAATCGGCACCGGCCTGCTGCTGATCCTGTGGGGGGCGCTGCGCGTGATCTCACCGGCCGCCGGACCGGATCTCGCGAACAAGTATTATGGCGGTTTTCTCGACCTGCAAAGCCTCCAGATCGGCTTCGGTGTCGCCGAGGTACTCATCGGGCTGCTGGTCGTCTTCGGGCTGTTCCGGCGGGTCAGTTATTTGCTGCAGGCGCTCATCCTGATTCCGGGCGCGATAGTGCTGTGGCGCTACCTGCTCGATCCGCTGGGGCTGTACCTCCTCGACAAGGATAGCAGCCAGATCCTGTTCTTCCCGTCGATCACGATCGCAGCGGCAACCTTGGTTCTGCTCGCATTTCGGGACGATGATCGCTGGTCTCTCGACCACCAGCTGATGGCGCGGGGAACTCCGGCATGATGCAGGGCAAGGCCGGCAAAATCGGGCTGCTCGCCTTCTTCGTTGCCGCCATCGCCGCCTTCTTCATCTTCGATCTCGGCGCCTACCTGACGCTGGATAATTTGAAAGCGCGCCAGTCCGATCTGGCGTCTCTGCTCGAAAATCGGCCGCTGGCGGTCATCGGCGCGTTCTTTTTGCTCTATATCGGGACCACCGCGCTGTCGCTGCCCGGCGCGGCAATCCTGACCCTGGCAGCCGGCGCGATTTTCGGCCTGTGGCTGGGGACTCTGATAGTGTCCTTCGCGTCGGCGATCGGCGCGAGCATCGCCTTCCTGTCGTCGCGCTTCGTTCTGCGTGACTGGGTCATGGCGCGCTTTGGCAAGCGTATTGCCGCCATCGATCGCGGGATCGAGAAAGACGGCGCGTTCTATCTCCTCACCCTGCGCCTGATTCCGGCATTTCCATTCTTCCTCATCAATCTGGCGATGGGGCTGACGAACATGCGGCTGGCGACGTTCTACATCGTCAGTCAGATCGGCATGCTGCTCGGCACGATCGTGTTCGTGAACGCCGGCACCCAGCTCGCCCGGATCGACAGCACCCGCGACATCCTCTCGCCCGAACTGATCGGATCGTTCGTCCTGCTCGGAATTTTTCCGCTGGTCGCTAAATGGGTCGTCGGCCTGGTCAAGCGTCGCCGCGTCTACAGGAATTACCGTCGTCCGCGCCATTTCGACCGCAACCTTGTGGTGATCGGGGCCGGAGCGGGCGGTCTGGTGACGGCCTATATCGCCGCCGTGGTTCGTGCCAAGGTTACTTTGGTCGAAGCCGGAACGATGGGCGGCGATTGCCTCAACACCGGATGCGTTCCCTCCAAAGCGCTGATCCGCAGCGCGCGTCTCGCCCACGATATCCGTCATGCGAACGCATTTGGGCTTACCTCTGCCGCGCCGAACGTCGATTTCAAGGCGGTCATGTCGAGGGTGCGCGATGTGATCGCCACGATCGCCCCGGCCGACAGCGTCGAGCGCTATACCCAGCTTGGCGTCGACGTCCGCCTCGGTCACGCCAGAATCGTTGACCCGTGGACCGTCGAGATCACCGATCGCGATGGTGCGGCACAGCGCCTTACCGCCCGATCGATCGTGATCGCGGCGGGGGCCGAACCCTTCGTCCCCGCTATCCGCGGGTTGTCCGAAGCCGGTTTCCTCACCAGCGATACGATGTGGGACGCGCTCGAGACGCGCGATACGGTTCCCCCCCGGCTTGTCATCATCGGCGGCGGGCCGATCGGAACCGAAATGGCGCAGGCCTTCGCTCGGCTCGGCAGCGCTGTGACCCTGATCGAGGCCGGTCCCCGAATCTTGCCTAACGAGGATGAGGAAGTCTCGATCTTCATGGCCGACGTGCTGCGCGGCGAAGGGGTGGCTGTCCGAACCGCGCATGAAGCGGTGCGCTGCGAAGCAAAAACGCTGATCGCCAGGCATGGCGAAACCCAAAGCGCGTTCGCGTTCGACGACATCATCGTCGCGGTCGGGCGCAAGGCGCGATTGACGGGTTATGGGCTCGAAGAGCTGGGGATCGAAACCGGCAAGACTGTCGTGGTCGATGAGACGCTCCAGACCATTTACCCCAATATCTTTGCGGTCGGCGACGTCGCTGGACCTTACCAGTTCACCCACGTCGCGTCGCATCAGGCGTGGTACGCCGCGGTCAACGCGCTGTTCGGGCGGTTCCGCACGTTCCGCGCGGACTACTCGGTGATCCCGTGGACCACATTCACCGATCCCGAAGTCGCCCATGTCGGCCACACCGTCGCAACCGCCACGGCGGCCGGAATCGCTTACGAAGTCGTCCGTTACGACCTTGGCCATCTCGATCGCGCTGTTGCCGAAGGGGCCAATATGGGTTTCGTCAAGCTGCTGGTGAAGCCCGGCAAGGATACGATCCTGGGCGTGACCATCGTTGCGGCACAGGCGGGAGAGTTGCTCGCCGAATTCGTGCTGGCGATGAAGCACGGGCTTGGGCTGGGCAAGATCCTCGGGACGATCCACGCCTATCCGACCATGGCCGAAGCCAACAAGTATGCGGCCGGCGAGTGGAAGAAGGCCAATCAGCCCGAGCGGTTGCTGAAATGGGTCGAACGCTACCATCGCTGGCGCCGCAGATGAGCGCTGCGGCGACGCGGATCGTCATTTTCGCCAAGGCTCCGGTCCCGGGCAAGGTCAAGACGCGGCTGGTTCCCGCGATTGGTGAGGTGGGCGCGGCGCTGCTGGCACAGCGTATGCTGGCTGACACGATCGACCGCGCGCTTGCAGCCGGGCTTGCGAACTGCGAGCTGTGCGCCACGCCGCATCCCGCGGACCCGCAATGGGCGGGGCACCTGCCGGCGGGGGTGCGGCTGGCGGACCAGGGGGACGGGGATCTGGGCCAGCGGCTGGTGGCCGCCGCCACGCGCGTCCTGAATGGCGGCGAACGGGTCCTGCTGATCGGCACCGATTGTCCCGATCTCGACGCCGCGCGACTGAGCGACGCGGCCGCACAGCTGGACCGGCACGACGCAGTGATTATCCCGGCCACGGATGGTGGCTACGTCCTGCTGGGCCTTGCCCGCACCGACCCCTCGCTGTTCGCCGATATTGCCTGGAGCACCGGCACCGTTGCCGAAACCACGATTGCCCGGATCAGGATGCTGGGTTGGTCGTTGTTTATCGGCGATACATTGAGCGATATCGACGAACCCGCCGATCTTGACCGGGCACAGGCTTTGCCATGAAAACCGTTTTCAAACTCGCTGCCGCCGTGATGCTGATCGCCGCTGGAGACACCGTCTGGGTCGGCAAATTCGCCGGCAGCGGGGAGTTGCCCGCGCCGTGGCGGGTGGTGCAGATCGACAAGAAGATCAAGCCGACGACCTATCGGCTCGCGACGATTGGCGGGGTCACCGCGGTCGAAGCGCGCGCCAATGGCAGCATGGCGCTTCTGGCCCGGCCCCTGACCGTGGATCTGGCCGCAACCCCGATCCTGTGCTGGCGCTGGCTGGTCGATGCGCCCGTCGCGCGGGGCGACATGACGAAGAAGAGCGGCGATGACTATGCCGCCCGGCTCTATGTCGCGTTCGACATGCCCGACAAGGCGTTGAGTGCAGGCACGCGCATCAAGCTTG
>Ga0105052_10007926_pt1 | contig 10227 bp, 10 predicted proteins | sample FRY03_FD_78094 | JGI IMG/M metagenome (GOLD analysis project Ga0105052, IMG submission 78094) | Freshwater microbial communities from Lake Fryxell liftoff mats and glacier meltwater in Antarctica - FRY-03 | ecosystem: Environmental > Aquatic > Freshwater > Ice > Glacier meltwater ... | reverse complement strand
TGTATTCTTGGAATACCTGCGAATTGAGAAGTTATGAATTGTTCCATCAATAAGTAATTCCAAATATTTGACGGTTCTTCCATCATACTGACTTGTTCCTGTTCTTGTAATAATATTCATCATTCTCCTTTTAGGACATCCATATAGGCTTCTTTCGCCCAACGTAATTTTTTTATGAGTTCTTCTAATTCATCAAGTGTAAGATGAAAATTAACACTACTTGGAGCATCATGGTAAACAGTAGAGTCTACCATAGTGTTTATATCCAAGTCACAACCTATCCTTACTCCATAGTGATTTTTATAGACAACAATACTAAACTCATCCATTTGTTTCTCCTTTTTTGATTAGTAGTCGCACATATATTGCTTTATATGTATCGCCATTTCTTATAACGCTACGAGCATTGAGATCATTAAACTTTGCGTTATCTTCCAAGCTGTATTTTTTATTTCGTAACCCCGATGTATTTTGACGGTCTGTAATACCTAGAATTTCAAATTGCTCCGGATTGTATTTATCCAGGAAAGTAATCGGTACTCCAATAGTCTCAAAATAATCAACAGGAATATCCTTTACCTTATCCACATTGATAGCGTCATAGTTATCATACTTAGGATAATCTTTCTCATTGTATTTCTTGTAAAGGATAAGTTCATCATTACGTTTTTTGTGGTGGAGATTGGTAAACCAGCAAATATTACCAAACTTTGCAACCTTATTTCCATTGCCGTCCACAAAACTTGAGCCTAGTAGAGGATAGCTGTCCGGCATCCTGAATTCCTTTGGATTTGTACATCCTAACCAAACTTTATTGTCTTTAATAAGACTAAATGTTTCTTTGTATGTTATTGCGTTCATGTTTCCGAGTACCAGAAACTTCTTATTGTATTGAACCAGTTGGGCTATATACTCTCTAAACAGGGAGAATGGAGGATTAGTTACAACCACATCGGCTTCCTTCAAAATATCCACACATTCAGGACTACGAAAATCCCCATTCTGCTTAAAGGGGGTTTTGATTGTGTCTAAACCATTAACCTTTCCATCCTTATTAATATCAGCAATCAATTCCAACTTATAAGTAGGATTATAATCAAAATGAGTAGCAATTAACTTTTTCAACCCCAAGAATTCAAAGTTCAAAGAAAAATATTTCCAAAAATTGCTTTCCTGGGGATCATCACAATTACACAAAACCACCTTCCCCTTAAAGTGTTCTTTATAATGTTTCAACTCTTTTTCAATATCAGACAGATGAGTGTAAAACTCATCTTTCTTAGCCTTAGATGCTTTATGTAAATTCATATTATTATTTGACATAGTTTTATCTCCTTAGATACCCTATAATACTATGTACCCCTAAACAAAACATTAAACCACTATTAGAAAATAAAAGAGCCTGCTTTTACACAGGCTCTAGTCTAAATTGTACAACTGTCAAGAGCTTAGTCGTTGGTCATCCCAACCACAGGACAAGTCGTAGTTACACGTCCAGTGAACGTCTTTGAATACACCGAATGAGCGCAGCGCGCCTTGACGATGAGAGCAGTAGCGGCCCACACCATGAAGGAAATTGCAGTACAACCAGGAGCCAGGTCTTTGAAGGTCAAAGGAACTTGAACACTCTTGTACACTAAAGGCTCGCCATTATGGGTCATTCTCAGACCGTACAAATTGGACTGGAATGTCGTGCCACCACCAGTAGAAGTTCGAGGAAGGTTGCTATCTGCAACTACCCGCAAACGACCAACACCAGTGAACAATTCTCCAGCAAAGTTATATCCAGGAACGATGCGATCACCGCTGGAATGATTCACAATTTGTGAACCCTGATAACCAAGTTGGAAATACGCGCTCATCATTTCCTGAATAGCCGAAGGAGGCCCAGCAATCAGAGTAGGAGCCGCACAGCTCTCTGCTAAGAACCTATCGTAATCAATTGCGCTAAACGTTCCAGAAAGGCCAGAAGCATCATTGTAGTGAGCACCAGTACCACTAGTAAGCAGAGTTGCAAGCCCGTCAAATTCCAACGAGTTTGAAGTCGCATTACCAACAGCCAGAAGCCTATCCCAACCGTTCAAAGTGAGGACAGCCGCAGCTAAAAGTTCTTTCTCTTTCAAATTAGCAATCGCTTCCATAGCGAACGTTCCTTCACCATTCACACCAGGAAGTCCAGCGTAGGAAGGATTGGGGCCAACTAGCGTACCAATACCTACACCAAAGCGACCACGAGACAGAGAAGCAACTGCCGCAGAGTGCATAATGTCGCGTTCAGTCAAGGATTTCTTTGCACCAATATCCTTATGAGATACTGTAACGTTATCCCCATCATGCTCATATTCCTCAGGGCATGTGCCGTCAAGGAAAGACACATAAGCTGAACCACTGATGAACGCTAGTTCATTCATTTCTCTATAAGTTTCAGCATTAAGCGAAGTGCGGATTTCAGGAATTTCTCGATATAGGCCAACTTCATCACACATTGCTATAATTTCATGTGTATTGAGTGGCTGCGGGAACTGTGCAGCAAAATCCCCAGGCGTTCCAACATTGGAAATATAGGGATCAGTAGCACGTTGAACAACAGCGGGGTCAAATACAGGCTCTTTGCCTGCATCCGCGCCCAAATTTAGAACCAAATCAGTCATTTCGGCATCTCCTAAAAGATTTTTCATATCCCGTACGCCGAAAAAAGTGGCTTAACACGGTGTAACAAATTTTAATAATTACAAACTAATCGTACTATACCTTAGTGCCAAGCGCAACACCAATCGTACTATTACGTGCAATCCGTTTAATCTGAGACATTTCCTCATTATTTTCAGGAGTAGCACTACGATTGATAAACAGACTACGCGCCTGAGGAATCTCTTGAGCAACAGGTTGAGCAGTAGCAGCAGGCAGAGACTTCAAAATCTGAGCAACAATCTCAGGAATAGCAGCAGAAATTTCTTCCTTGATAACGGAACGATTAATTTCGGCGGCCCTCTCTACAGGATTAGTTACGGCATCTTGAGCAGCTCTGCCAAGCTCATTTAGCAGAGGTTGTAATTCTTTGACAGCAAGATCACCAGTTACGTTCTGAGCCGTCAATTCAGACAACTTAGACCGGAACCGTTCAGTAGCTTCGTCAACTTTCGATTTCTTGGGTTGCAGAGCAACCACAGCTTCTTTAGCAGGCTCTACAGCCTGAACTTCTTCCTTTAGTTTTTCCATATCTTCCTCCACAACAGTTTCGAGGTCAGGCTGAGCAGATTTTTCAACTTCATGCTTCTGGTCACGGCCTTCCTTTTCTTCCTCGGCCTTTACAACCAAAACATCAATTGCTGATTTTCCAACTAGCTCATCTGCCAACTCTCCAATAATTGATTCGGCATCATCTTTTCGAGTCAAAATTTCTTCGTTCATTTTTAATACCTCCACACTCGTTCTAGGATTAGCCGGCTCTCTTGTAAATGCCAAATGAACAAGCTGCCCCTTCTGATAAACCTTTCCATTATTAATTCCCTTTTCACATTTAGGACATATTTGCTTCAAATTAGTCCTAGTAAAAACATATTCTCCATCATCCAATTCGTGTTTATGTTCTAAATCTAAAAATCCAATCGAGACACGCACAGGTTTAGAATATGTTTTTTCCTCTAAACTTAAACTTCTCTCTTCGATGTCCTGACAAACTGATTTCCATACTGCAACCCCAAAAGGGGTATCAGATAATACCGTATTTGCTTTAAGTAAAGCTCCGTCAACATAAACTCGCTCAACTTCCCCAGGCACATTTTTACCCTTCCCACTTTTGTAATGACTGATGGAAGAATAGGGCATTCCCCCCAACCACCAACCATCTTCCTGTACCACACTATCAAAAGGAGCGGGTACAGGAACATTATTCTCAATACGCTCTACAAAATCATGGAAAAGTTCTTCGGACATCCTTTCTTCATACGAATCTTTATCTGTATCTGAAGTAACCATGCTAAGACGCATAACTCTGTCCTTCTTTCCCCCGGCAGGAATAGACGCCTTTGTGATTGTCATAGAGAATTTAGCAAGAGCCGTGTTTTCGTTCGTGTTCATCATCCTATAATCACCTTAGTAAATGTCGCTTCCCATCCATTAGAAAATATCCAAACTATGAATGAAGTTAAGCATCCTGTGATAATCTCTCCTATAATTACTATGTGCTCAAACCCAAACCATGAATTGAGTATGTCTACATTCATGAAAAAGGCTAGTGAGGCAAATACCCATACCCCAGAGCACAATGAACATTCATGCAACGACCTAATAAAATTTATCTTCTCTAGCCGTTCTGGAAGTTGTAATTTCATCCACAAAAAAATAAGAAGCCTTCCTAGAACAGCAAATAAAATCCAATTAAGCATTTTCCCTATTTAATAGTTGCCTTTGCCTTCACATCAGCCAATTCATTTTCATACTTCACCAAATGAAGAATCAACTGAACCTGAGGGCGGTTAGTGTTGGAATCATTTCCAATTCCCATAGCGATAGTTTCATATGGCTGCCATCCGTTCGCGTAAACTTCTTTCAACGCTTCTCGCGCATTACGCATAACAGGAGCATCGCCCTCGGCCTGAGCACTAGAAATAGTTGCTTGCCCTTCAATCATAAACATTGTAACGTACTGTGAATCTACTACTTTCATTCTGTTATCTCCTTAACAATTTCATCTATTAATTTTTTTGTTTCCATAGTTATACTTACAGAAACATATTCGTCAAAGTTATTAGACAATACATAATAAACTTTATCTACTAAATCATAACCTTTTTCAGTATCATCGTCAAACGCTTCTTCCAATAATAGTAAGTCCTTCAATATAAAAATAGTAGACTTACCAACAAAGGTTTTGCAATTTTCCTCTAAAATAGATTCAAACTCTCCGGCAAGTTCTTTCCAATTTACACCGTGTAGTTTGCTTTTTACTTTATCAATCTCATCTTCAAGGTCAAAATCTTCTCCGTTTTCAAATCTTGACTTCAAAACATTTTCAGCACGTTCCACTGAAAGAGTTTCCAATTCCTTATCCAGCCCAGAAGTTTCAAGCCTGAACCACCGCTTTCCCTCCCAATACGATTTAATGACCTCCAAGATTCCAAGTACATCCTCCGCACCAAATAAGGATTCATCAACCATAGACCGAATAAGATAAGTTTCGTCATCAGACAAACCTTTTTTGGTCTCCTCTATAACTGGACCAATATTATTAGATAAATCATTCACCAAATTTTTTAAATGACTATCAAAATGCTTAGACCTCTCAACATGCACAACCGATTTTCTAACCTCCCCCTGACCACCGGTTGAAGCTGCTTCTGGCCTTCCTAGAGTTCCTGGACGCTCAGGACTTCCAAAAGAATTGTTAGGCTGTACTTCTTTAGCGTCAGCTGGAGGCTCTTCTGGCAAATTTGTAGAACCGAATAACCCGTCTCCCAACAAAATAAGCCGGTGCTCATTTGCACTAATTACACCCTTATCTTGTGCTTGCGATAAGGCAGTAATAGTAGCCAATCTAGCCCTTCCAAGAGCTACATTCAATTCATCATCCAAATCAATGAAATTGAATTGTAAAGAATCTGGAAGAAAACTCTCAATAAAATATTTTACCTTTTTCTTTATACGTGCAAACCCTGTTCGTTTAGTTTTACGCTCATCTCTAATCGAACCTGCTAAAGTTTGCCCACCTCCAGCAGCCTGTAACCCAATATCAGAAAGGGACATTCCATAAGCTGCTGCTATAATCGCCGCATATTTTAAAGTAACACGATCATACATAATATCATTTGGAACTTTTCCAAACGGAATAAACTTAGCATCAGTAGTATGCTCTGCAAGAACAGGAATTTTGAAGGACGAATCCCCCCCACCCAAATAAAAATTCTTAAGAGATTCAACCCATTTGTATGCTGATTCCCATTCAGTGTCTCCCAAATCCATAACCCCAACAGGAGGATTATCCAAAAGCAAATTTGCGTAATACTTATCTCCCTGATACAACATCAAAAGCGCGAAATACACTTTTTCCGGTGGAGCTAATCCCCACCCCTCCCGAAGAATTTCAGGCCTTGGTGACATATAAGTACGAGAAATAGCATGTTTTGGAAATTTAACTACCTTATCTCCGTAATATTGAAATACAGGATAGTCACGATTGAGAGTTGGATAAAGTGTACCCGCATCCAAAGGCTTTACCCACAAAACTCTGCCGGTTGGAGAATCATTCTTGCGACCAATCTCCGCTGCACCGCCAAAGGGCAAATCTTGTAAATCTGTCATTATCCACTCTACTAAACCGGTCCAATCAAAGTCATAATAATCTCCTCCCTTTTCTAACAATCTAGTATAGTGACGGGTAACTGCCCTTAATTCCTCTCTATCAGCAGATTTACGAGGGGTGATTTCCCAATTCAATGCCACAATATTTGCAATTAAAGTTTCTCGACAAATCATGGCAATAGGCTCATTGAAAAGCCACCATCGCCACAATTCGGCATCCGGTTTAGAAGGTCTAGCCCAGGGGTACACAAATCTAGTAAGATAAATATCTTCTTGATTTATAGACCTCTGTTTTGGCTCTTTCGTAGGCTCTGGAATTTGTAAAACCATAATAATTAATTTCCTATACCGTCACAAACGGCATCTTCTTCCATATGCGATAAGGATTTAAAATATACATACCATTAGTCACACTCGTTACCCGATCATCGTGGGCTATTTGAGTAAACCCGTCAATTTGTTTCAAAGTTTCTTTATTCCACGATGATTTCTTCATATACATTCTACCTTCACTCGCTACAGAAAACCATAGTAAATTAGCAGCAAGCACCCGATCTCCTACTTTTTTCACATCCAAACCTTTTACATCATGAGATTGAAGTTCGGGAAATCGGCTAAAATATTCTTTTACAGCAGCAACAGTAATTTTTCCTGACGCACCTGGCTCTTGCTCTACCCATACAGGGATGTAAGGGCCATCCGATCTGGCAACATTCGCAATTACTTCTATTGCCTTTTCATCCCCCCAATATCCACAAATTTGATCCTGTATCATAAAATCGGGTTCCTCTTTCATGCTTGCACGATGCTTAGACAGCAAAGTTCCAACCATCTCATCAGGATCATCCTTAGCTTGTTTTTTCTCTGTAGCTGCTAAATCCCAATATCGAAGTATCTTTTCCTGATTAGGAAGAACTTCGTCTAAAATCTTATCATCAAACCATCTCGCATCACCAATCTTACCTCCCGCATCTGCATATTCTCCGTACACCTCTCTATCTCTCAAATACCCAGAAGGGTAAGATGACAAAATAGACACATAGAACATCGGGTCTAAATTGTCTTTATTATCCTCAATAGAGCCGTGAAAACTGGCAGTCAAATCGCTCATTTCTAACCCCAAACTTTTCAAAAGCTCAATAACATCATCTCCCACAACCCCCTCCTCAAAGAACTCATACAACCAATGAGATATTCCAACAGGGGTGGTGGTACACCACGCTTGAGGATTATGCCCAACACGGACAGACGAGATAAGGTTTTTCCATGCTAAGCCGGTGGGGTCATTTCTCCCTTCATCATACCACGCCCAATTAATGTTAGGCCCACGAGCACTTTCTGGATTTTTCAACCCCTTGCATATCACAAAAGCCCCATTCATAAAAGCCATTCGGAAAGGCTTATTTGGAATCCATTCGTCATTTACACGGTGTCTATGAGCAGGAACTACCATATCCCAGGGAAGCCACTGCTTAAATTCTTGCCAAGTGGAGTCTATAAAATCAGAAAATATGGGATTTATTACCGCCCCACTCCATCCATCTTTAATTTTACTAAGAGCTTTTTGTGCGCCTGAACCAGATTTTCCAGAACCTCTCCCTCCCCGGAAAATTGTAAACCTTTGTTCTGCTTCTATGAACAATCTTTGTTGTTCATATGGCTCAAATAAATGACCATCTCGGCGTATAAAATACCCGTTCTTAGCAATAGGCCAAATAAGCTTTCTTTCATGAAATAATTCTGTTATTTCTTCGGGGATTTTCTCCCCCCTAGACTGTAACTCATGAAGTGCAAATACTAGGCGCTTTTTCTCTTCTAAAGTAAGTCTAATCTTCGATTTCGGCATCTTCTTCTCTCTCTATATCTTCTTCAATTACTGCAAGATCGATAACTTCTCCAGATTCAGAGAGACGTTGTAACAACTTCTGCGTTTCACTGCTCAATTCTTCTGTAGTCATTTCTGCCAAACGCAATAGTGCGGTTGATAAACCTCTTGATTCTCTCTCTAATTGCGCACCTCTTATTATTGCTTGAACAGCAGATGCGGAGGAATCAAACCCATTTTCCTCGATAAAATCCATACCTATTGATTGCAAAATTCTCGCCTTTGCTGCTTGCTCTTTCAACATCAAAACGCGAGTATTTACTAAATCATCTTCTGCTTTTACAATTGCTCTAGCGTCTAATACATCCCCCCGCATATCCCAGCCATACTCATCTCTCCAACGTTTGAAGGTTACTAGGTCTACAACTCGATCAAATTCATCTATAGGAAGAATTTCGTTTAGTCTTTTGACCAGAGTTGGGCGTCCAGCAGCCCACCACACTTGAAAACATTGCTCTTTATAAAACTCACTGTAATTTGTTAACTTTGGAACATTTGTTTTTGCCATACATCAATTATAAGGCAAATATACTAAATAAGTAAAATATGATTTATCTCATACTGTGCTATACCAAATCTCCCTCAACCCCAACTCTTTGTGCCATACAAAAGAAACCATAGACCTTACCGCGCCCATATAACCCTTATCGTAATGCCACTGATCAATATTAGTCAGACCTGGGAGATAACGCAAAATTGTACCACCATCCTCTTTACCCGATTGAGAATGAAAATTTCCGGAATGTATTTCTGAATATCTGGTTTTTCCCCAATCCTCCCTTGCTTCCACTTGTAACCAAGACGAAGCTCTTGCTTTTGGAATGTCTCCATGCATCCAACCAACTAAAGATGTTCCAATTACTCTATATTTCCTAGACTTGTGCTCAGAATCAAACGTTATATTTTCATTATCCTTGAAAAAAGCTTCTAAAGTCTTAATAAGATGATAGCCACTTAACCTATCATGATTTCCAGCTATATAAAGAACTTCCACAGGCGAGATTTCTGATAATTTGCTAATAACTCTCACAAAACTATCTATTCCCAAGTCAAAAATGTCGTATGGAGATAGACCGTCTGTAGTAACAATTGTTCCAGAAGTGGTAGCCTTCTGAAAATTATCATAGTGAAAAATATCTGCTAAAACAGGAAAATAAATTTTGTCAAACTTTCTATTCCCAACCCTATTAATTATATCTGCTATAGCTTTCTCAAACCTCTTTTCTGGACTATGGTTAGCATCACTGCCAAAATGCAAATCACATACATCTATCTCTAAAACATCATCTGATGAGGAATAATTAACTTTTGGTGAAATAAACTTTGTAATAGACTCTTTCCTAGTAAACATTCCCACAACATCATCCAAAGAAATGTCATCTAAAGTTTTCGGCCTAACAGTAATCTTACTCTGATACATAACCTGTTGACCATCTTCTACTAGACCATGCCACCTATTACTTTTTGCAAAAGACAAGACCCATTTTTTAGGATCAAATCCGTGTGCAAGTAAAATAAACTTATCATCTTTCATCTCTGCTTCGCACATTTCAATCAATTTATCAGACGAATAAGTTCCGTCTGGATTTTTAGTAGATGAATCAGAATATTTAGCTGACTCGTTAGTGGTAAAAGTTTTACTAACAATTCCCCTTCTTTTTCTTTCGTGTAAAAATGTGTATCTAATTATCTCCCCACTATCATACCCCCACTTTTTTGCTAAATCTGCCCAAAAAGGCTTATTTCCAGTAGATTTGTTCCAAAAACTAAAACAGTCTATAAATACTTCCTCGCGCAAGATTACCTCCTAGACTTTTATGAAGTCTACAATATCATACTAACTTTTAAGGTGCAAATTTGCAAAGGCTAATTTCATGCCAATTTCAGGAGTGCGTTTTCAATTGCTGTATCCAAATTTTTATCTGCATACAGCAAATAAGTACCATGATTACGCCAAGCATTCAAAGACGCTTTGTAATCAGTGTAATCTCTACAATTTTCTTTCTTCGGCTTTACTCCAACCAATCTATTTGCTTCCTTTG
>Ga0105052_10007910_pt1 | contig 10233 bp, 3 predicted proteins | sample FRY03_FD_78094 | JGI IMG/M metagenome (GOLD analysis project Ga0105052, IMG submission 78094) | Freshwater microbial communities from Lake Fryxell liftoff mats and glacier meltwater in Antarctica - FRY-03 | ecosystem: Environmental > Aquatic > Freshwater > Ice > Glacier meltwater ... | reverse complement strand
TACAGTTTGGCTGGTCAGGAGGCTAACACGTCGTCCGACACCGGGCTGCGGCGCCCACCAAGAGGAAGGAGTCGCCCGGAGACAGGACTCGCCGAGGACCCTTTCAGCAAGCAGCAGGCACTCGTCCGTGGCCTCAGCGCGTGCCTGTGCTCGTCTCTTTATATTAGGCATTAATCATACCTCACACCTTGAAGGCGTAGACCTTGAAGGAGGCTACAGAAACAAAGGGCAACGCGACGGGACAGAGAGAGAGAGAAAGAGAGAGAGAGAAGGCGGGAGGGAGAGAGAGAGAGAGACACACACACACACATACACCTCGTCACAGGGGACCCGCCATACTCTAAACATCACCACTATTGCGACTGACGCAAGGACATGGAATAAAACAGACTCTAGACCGGCTCGGCCGCACAGCTTCTATGCCTCCTTCCCTACCTCTTTTCTTCCTCTCTCTATACTGGAGTCACTACGCAGTCAGGCCAGATATAAATAGGACACACCACACACAACCAAAAATTCCATATCATCCTGAAAACAAGATGAACACAGCTTTTCTCGTGAATAATCCCACAGTAAGAGATCGGTGCCACATACCAACTCTCCATTTCAAATTCAATCCACAAAAATCAATTTTTATTGTTTTCTCAGAGAAAGTATAAGCATGCCTAATACCTACCTCAGCATCCTCTTATTCTACTCAACTACTTTCGATAAGACAATCATGTGACAGACAAACCTGTCTTCATAAATTCGAGTCTAAGCTGCAAAAATCCAAGCTCACAAGTTTATCCACACGACTTCACGATGACAGCATGCCACGGCCACAAGCTCAGCGTCAGCAGCGCTCACTGGGAACGCCACGCTCAGCTCTCGCTTTGAGAGAGCGTAACTGACAAGAGGAAGTGCTGTTGTTGACAACTCAGCGAATTGGCCATGAAACTAGTGAGCAAATACCTTTGTCAAAAATAATACTTGACAGAAACCAAATGAGTTCCACTGCTGAAAATTTCTTTTGCAAGTTTATTATTCTACACGAACACTGCCTGAATTTATTCGTTGGTATCTTTTACAAATGTAAATCATCTTTTTTGCTTTCACAACATCCTCAGATTCCACAGCTCGAATTTAAATCTGGTTTCCCGCTCGCCGAGGCACATCTCAAATGGACGAAAAGTCTTTCTTACTTTTCGCCCCTACCTTTGCTTGTTGTGGCTTGCGCACGGACTTCATTCTTGAAAGTGGATGCGTTGGGTCATTGAATGCATCAGTTGTCGGCAGTGCATCACCCGATGTGATTGGCACGAGCGTGCGCGTTATGGTCGGGATAAAGAGTTGACGGAATGCAGAGTTGAAGACGAGACCCAGAAGCTGGTGGATCAGGAGTTCTTGCACGACAGAAACCACACTAGCAATGATCCAGGCAACCTCCATGCTGGGATTGAAGTACAATCCGTGAATCATGATGAGGTAGAAGCAAAGACCAAACCACATGTAAGCCATGGCGTAAACACCATATGCTACCTTGGGAGGCAGCAAGAGCTGCAGTTCGTTGCGTCGATCCTCTGAGCGTGTCAGTAGACGGTCACGCAGCCAGCGCAGGCGGTTGTCAGCCAAATGGCGAGAGGGTTTCATCTTGGTGGGTAGCGTAGGTCCTTCTTTGCGTTCCTCATCACCTTCCTCGATGGGTGCCAACGGACCATAGGTCTCCCTGGGCAGGGCCAAGCCTGAGGACCTCCGGGATGAGTAGCCATAGCTTGATGAGCCCACGGGCTGTACCAGCATCTGCCTCCGCTCCATCTCTACGCTGTTCATCGGGAACAACCGCCGAGGTAGATCGCGAGCGCCAGGAGGACGCGAACCGCGAGGCTTCGGCCGATTGCCCGAAACTGTTGGCGCACCGTATGGAGGTGGTGCTGGGCCAATTCCTCTTTGTGCCCCTGAACCAGGTCGACGTGCTCCGCCAGGTGCACCGTTTCGATTCCTGCTGGTTAAAAAAGAGTCAAGAAAAGGTGCTAGAGAGTTGTAGACAACACATTCAAATAGACACAATAAACGCAGAAAGCAAAATGAGACTCGAAAGTAAGCTTTACCTTGCTGGTGGTGGCGGAGGAGGAGCTTGTGACGTGCGCCTTGCTGACGGATACATGGATTGGCCAGGAGGCGGTGGAGGATTGAGAGACTGGTAGGAGGGTTGGAGGCTTTGCGGCACTCCACGCAGAATACCAACACCTTGTCCTGATTGCATGGCTGACGCCATATTGACAGGTTTGAAGCTCAGGCCCTGCGGCACGGCCGGTCGAGAGCTTATTGTTACAGGGGGCGCTGCGACGCCGCCTCGGCGCATGTTCTGATTCCTCTCGTCTCCTCCAGCTCGAGACTGGCGCGGAAATGATGAGTTGACATTAGGAACGGCTGGTCTCGGGTTCACTCCACCAGGTGGCGCAGGTGCATCGCGAGGTGGCGGCGGCGGAGGAGGGGCCGCTTGCGGTTTGTAATCCACGTCCTCTTTCACAGCCTTTTCTTCACTCACATTGCGCACTGAGGTGCGCCTGACAAACCCACCTTGACCATCAAGGGCAACAATTGGCGGCGGTGGAGGTTGCTGCGGTCTGTTGCTCTTTCCCACGGGAGGCGGTGGCACTTTGAAAGAGGCGGTGGTGTCGGGCAAGCCCTTTCTGCGTGGTGCATCACCTCGCAAAGCCTCATTCCGACGAACGAAAGTCTCCGTGCCCATTAAGGCCTTGGGGGGTGGAGGAACCGCAAAAGAAGCAGCCGAAGTAGCCCGCGATGACTCCTCAGACTCACTTCCACCTTTTTCTGCCAGACGTCGCCTGAGACTCTTTGCCCCCGGAATGCCCGCAGGCGGAGGGGGTGGCACATCTGCTAAGAAACCCTTCTTATCCATGTCCTTGGGTGAAGCGCGCCGCACAAATTCTGGGCGGGCGCCGCTCGGAGCAGGGGGACCAGAAGCAGCGCCTTTAGATAGAAACCGTTGCATTGGAGGGTGGGGCACGAAAGTCTCACCGCGTGCCTTACTGTCTGGCTGAGGCGCTTTCTTACCCAGGATATCCATAGCGCCACGTACTGCGACAGATTCTTGGACCCGTCTTACACGACGGCGGCGGTGCATCTTCCATGTGGTATCACTGTCAATTGCCTTGAATAGCGCAATAAAGATCACACCAATAGGAAAAATGACAATGGCTGACACAATACCGGCCGCAATACGAGCAGTAAGGTCGAAGCCGCCGCGGCCCAAAAATAGGATATTTAGAGTCAAATTCCCAATGAAAATAACAAAGAGGCAAGTGATACGCCGGGGCCGCGTGAAGGAGCTGAAGACAGGGCGCCAAATAATTCCTCCAAAGACGTGCTCTGTCTTGAGAAGCTGCAGGGTCTGCACTCTCCATGACTTGTACCTAGTTGCCATACGGTGTTTGGGAATAGCCTTGATCATTACGTAGTCTCGCGCGCGCACCTCCTCCTCCTTACTCTTTGCCGTTTTGTAGGCATCGCCTTCATCACGGTATTTGATCTGCTGACTTAGGTCAGCAAGAGCACGCTTGTCCTGGCGCCGTGCAAACCAACATCCTACCCAGTAGGTGAAGAGTAAAACCCAGCAAACAGCAAACGCGAGAATGCGATCGGGCGTCCATCTCAAAAACGGATTTGCTTCGTTGATGGTGAGAATATCATCCACGTCTCCGAGAGACTTGAAAAGTACACTGGCAAAATCAGTCATGTGGAAGGCCTCACAAGTGACATGCGTATAGGAGATTTTTCCAACAATTGCGCCTGTGCCCAGGAAAGAACTCTTTTGTGGGTCCCAATAATTGCATCTATCAAACACATCTGCTCCCCTCTTTGCTCGTGTTGTGTCTTCCTGCGCGAAAGTAATCTTCACAGGAGCCTCAAGTCTGTCTTGTCGGAGAGTTGTTCCATTTTCGTAGTGCGTAGTGAGATTCAGCGTCAAGGTGTCTGAGCCTATTGGCCTTTTTTCCCGTGGATGCATGTCTGTTCCCCACTGCACGGCAACCAGATCGATTGCTGTCAGGCTCACAGATGCAGCTGCCGGCAACCCATCACCGGGCATGCTAACGTGAATCCTGCGTTCAGGCTCATTCGATCTCCGACGTTTAATCTCAGTAACGGTTTTTGGCAGGCTCCAGTTTGCTCCCAACAGGCGCGTCCGTGCAACTAGCAGCTGCACATAATTGGCAGCAGATATCTTGGGAGACTGGCCCACATACATCATGTTCAACTGATAACTGGCCATGTCGTCGACGAGATCGCTGATCTGCGTCGACATGTTTTCGCTGTGTTGCACTGCAGACTCAGCACTAGTATGAAGGCTGGCAGTAAGGATGTCACTAAAAGCAGCTGTTGTAGAGTCCATTGTCTCCTGCGACATACCAGAACCATTGAGTGCATGCAAAAGCACCCTCTTTGTCAGATCAAGACACGCGCTCTGCGTAGTCGTGTTTGATGTATCGCTGCCGACCCTGTGAATACTGTTGGCAAACATGGCAGCTTCCTCCGTTTTCGGCACTACCTGAGACAGAGATTCTCCAATCCTTTCGACCAGATACAGACGCAGATGGTCGTTATCACAATTATGTCCATCATTAGGACATAGAGAAGCGCCAGCACGTCTTTGCGCAAGAGAAGTATCAAGCAGGCTGGTCAAACAGGTTGAAAGAGAAAGTAAACTTGCCATATCTCCCAGCTCAGAAGCTGTGCCAATTTTCTGTTGCATCAACGTGGCAGTTGCTTGCGAATTTGGCGGCCATTTGACGCGAACAACAACATCACGGCGCACATCGCACCTGGCCATGTTGATGACCTGTACACTGAAGGATGCGTCGCGTGCTGTTTTTTGGACATTTGGTAATCTTGCCGTTATGTACTGGTGGCTTGATTCCGCAATGGGTATTTGGGCAATTTCTATCGAGTCTGGTTCAACGTCTAATACATAAGTGTAGATGTAGGCTAGCGGAAGATTGTCAGGGATGTCTGTCCAGTCCGAGGCTTTAAGTTCGAATATTGTGTCCACTGAGAATCCCACAGTCGGCAGAACGGAAAATGAGCCCCCTGAAGGAGCCTGACTAATACTCAAATCTACCTCGGCAAATCCAAGCCCATCAGCAGATTTAATCTCAATCCTGAAACGGTACGATGCGCCTTCCATAAGCGCTTGGGAAGCAAACACAAGTGAGTCTTGAAATTGCCCAGCAAGACCTATCAGGGCCGTGGGTGTGAAAGCATCACCACCACGAATTTGTCGCCATTCAAACAATAATGTCGGATCAATGTAGCTCTCAGGGCTCCCCAAAACACCAAGAACGTTTCTTGGATTTTGATATTGAACGGCTGGCATCACAGCGAACACCATTGGTTGTGCTGCTGGAGTTACGTACAGCATCATAGACGCTGTGCTCCGGAAAAAGGTCGATCCAAATTGACCCACTAACTTTGCAGTGAACTTATAATGTCCGGGAACAAGGTTCCCAGGAGGAATAGTCACTTGTAGGTTGTCTACCAGAAGGACTTTGTCGCCTCCCTGGAAACACGGCCAAGGCTCGCATCCCCACTCCACGCTTAGAGAAGGCACAGCAGAAGAATCTCCAATCACATCTGCACGGAGATTGGCAGAATCCGAAACAGAAATACATCTACTTCCGCCAAAGATTCTTGCAACCAAAGACATACGATTGACACGGATAAGCAAGTCTGAAGTTACCACTACTGGCCTTCCATTTATGACTGCTTCTGCAGACGCCTGATACACAAAATCAATTCCGGCACGCAAAGTATTTTTGGGAATGAAGAGCCGTCTAGTTGGTGATGATCTAACAGCTGGCAGGATGCCATCTGATGCCGAGAGTGCATTCCATGCATACGAAAGATTAGATTGTCCGCAACTAGATGCCTTGACATCAATCGACAGGTGCAAGTCCGAGGTGGGGCTAGCATTTTGAGTTGGACCACCATCAATGTATATCAATGGAACGCCTTCTGCCAACCTTTTCACCATGTGTTTTACAGTTGATTTCTCACCAAACACGTTCATTGTCTCAAGATTGAATTCGTAATTGATGCCTGTGTCCATCATCGCAGCGTCCACATTTAAAACAGGATCATGACAGCCTCCTGCAAGCGACCAAGCTGGGCATGGCGTATCAGCATTTTGTGATCGAATGCGATCAAGGATCCTCTCTTCAGAGAAACCCCCAGGGGTTACACCCCACCTGAAGCGTAAATCACGGCCTGCAGAGCCTGTCGAACTGCGCGCATCCAGCTCAAGCACATCACACGCCCCAATGTGCGCAGGACCTTCGATGATAGCTGTAGATGATACTGGATTGTCGGGTACATTGACTCGTACGCTCCCTGCACTGTAATCGGACGTCATTTTCGCATTTCTGATGACCTCGCTGCGAAGCTTGATGTCTTCACGAGGCATCAGTGTTGCCTCTGATCCCAAGCGGATCCACAACTCCTTTGGATTGTACCAGAAAAGCGTGCACCCTCTACCAAGTCTCAAGCTAGGATCGTCCATTAAGGTTTCACACGATGCATCGGTAGAGACTTGTCCTAAATCCGTAGACACATCAAATTTGATGCTAACATATGACCCAGACGCCATGAACTTGCCAATTGTTGGAACTGGTGCCAATGGTACGGCAATATTGACTTCATACGGGCTTCCTGCGAGATGCTGTCTGTCAGCTTGCAAGTCTAGCCGATATACTCCAGGGACTTCAACAGTGAAGAAACCCAGATACTTTCCGGTACCTAAATCAAATATATTTGCGCTCTCTTGGAAAGTGCACGCAGTTGTGCACTTATACGGAGAGGATAAAGCGGCTTCAAAAACAATTCCACCTAGAGTTACAGGATTGCTAAATTGGTCACGTGTGATTATCTCGAAAGTTGCGATCTGGCCCGTGACGCCATTCCTGGTGCCAACACCTGTGACTGTGCTATAGAATGCGTTTGGAGAAAGAGGACCTGCAAATAGTTGGAATGGACTACCTTTGATCTGCTCACCATCGAAAGATAGAGCAAATACATATCTGCCACTTCGCGTAAAGCTCACTTTGCCTGTATACTGACCTATACCAGTATACTGCGTTTCTCCACGGATAGGTTGAATCCTGTTGAGCTCCTCTCTCGAAAGATAATTCGCATCTCCTGTTGCCATTCCATTGACAGAAGCACCTTCAGTATCGACTATGTTTCCGAACTTGTCTAAACTGAGAAGTCTGTATGTCAGAGATCGTCCAACAAGAGCATTTTGAAACAATGTAACATTTGCAACGGATCCGGGAGGATAGAATCTCGAAGGAACAACTTGGATGTTGAACGGAACACCACGGATCTCAACCTCAGCTACCGTGACCAATATGGAGTAGAGCCCAGCACGCGTGGCTACGAAATTGACTTCCACAAATCCACCCAGTTGTTGGATGATAATGGTCGAACTCGAGCCCTGACCTGAACTAATAGCAGCTAAGCCAATGTCTACTCGAGGATCGCTTACGACTGCGTTACCATAAAAGTCCCTCACTTCTACAAGAAATTGGCCAGTGACCCCTGCAGTACCCACTGTGTAGATTTGGCCCAGCGCCATGGGCAAACACCGTGTGGCCATGGCATAAACATCTGAAGGGCCAACAGTGATATTGAAGGGACTACCCTGGATCTTTTTCAATTTCACAAATACATTCATGTTGTATGTTCCAGCACGAGTGATGGACGACGGTAGTAGAATGTTGTACGTGCCATCTTCATTGGGCACACCTTCTTTTATTGGCATTGCAAGCACAACACCGGGTACTTCGTCAAACCGAGCTGAAAACGATGAGAGGTGATCTCCGACTTCAATTTTGATACCAAGCTGATCGCGCAACTCCAACACCATAAGCCCGCTCGTACCTGCCACAACGCTCATGGGCAATGGACTAACAATGATACTTTTGAGTTCGCTGGGATCCCCTGCCTGCAAAACGATGTTCGCTGGAAACGGACTTCCAGGGACTGTGACGTTGTTGACAACCACACTTATACCAAAGGACCCCAGCACCACTCCCATGTATATCACCTGGGATTCCCCATTGCCTAAATCTGACACTTGTGGTATCGTGGTGAACCTCATGTCAGACAATATGACTTGTACTTGCGCACTCCCCTTAGTGATGAAATTGCCGTACGAGTCATATGTTTTGGCATTGAACAAGGTCTTTCTGCTGATTACCCCGCCGTAAATACCAGATCCCGTGATAAGGGTCTTTTCAGGATCAAGAGGTCCAACAGCAACCTGGATAAGGAAAGGCGACCCAGAGATATCAATACCAGCTCTCTTGATTTCCACACCATAACTACCCGCCGAAGTAAGGATGAACCAAGACAAGTACTTGCCATTATTAAGGTCTTCTGCAGTGAAATTAACAATCCTGATCGGATTCGTGTAAGTAAGGAAAATCTTAATTGAGCCCGCGGCTCCTCCCACCGTCACATCGTTCATGTAGGTATCTCGCGTGTGGATGAGAAGGCTCGCATTGCCGCCAGCGGAAATTCCTGTAGTACCAGATCCTGTTGCAGTGCACCGTGGAGAAGATATTTCACCGGCGCCGAAAGCAATTACGATGGGAGAATCAGCAAGCTGGGCTCTTGAAGTCCTACCAAACTGGTCTGTGACTGCCGTCTGCACCTCAATATTGTAAATTCCAGATCGAGTCCACACAAATTGACTGAGATACATGTTGTCAAATCTTTGCTTGGATCGGTCTGTCGGGTCTGAGATAAACATGGGCCTATATTCCCTCTTACTTGGCATGATGACGTAAAAATCTGAAAGTCCATCTGTACGTGTGTTGCCAAAGGCATCTTTTGCTTCTACAGCAATTTCATGCTCATCTCCAGCCTTTGCTTCCATTTCAAAGATGATGCCTGTCGCGCTAAGATCCAGCGCACCAGCCTGGACATCTACGGTAAAAGGGCTCCCGAACACATCTTTGCCACCCAATGTGATGCTCAGAATGTGCGGTCCAGAGATACTAGAGGCAAATGCAAGACGGTAGCTGCCGTCGTTTTGGTCTGCTGGCACCACGATTGTTCGAGAAAAGGTGGGATTGGTGATGTCTGCTAAGAAGACATCCCCACCATACGGAATGTCGTTACCGAAAGAGTCACGTGCGAATAGCGTCAAGGTTGCAGCAATTCCAGCAGTTCCAAATGACGCTCCATCACCTATGATGCTGCATCTTGCTGCATTTGCTATATTCGGTTCAATTTCTATCACAGACGGGCTTCCGCTCAGATGTACCCCGTTCAACCTTACGCTCACGTTGTAGGTTCCAACCACAAAAGATGTAAACGTGTATCTAAATATTTCCCCAGTCACCTGGATGGAGCGGAATTCAGCTCGAATCCGAGTTGGACCGACGAGTTGCACATCATAAAGTGTGCCTGCGTCAGTCATCTGGTTCTGGAAGGCATCTCTGGCCATGACCATGATCTCACTCGTATCTCCCACCCGGGCAGCTGACATTCCTGCACCACTGGCAATCGAAGAACCTGCCTGAATGGGCGCAGTGCGTACGGTAATGTTGTACGGAGAGGATGCTGCATGCTGCTTACTGAAAGTGAGTTGCATCTTCCTTGCAAGCGAATTTGTAGCGACCCACGTGACAACAACATCAGAATAGACGGAGACAGTGTTTAGACCGTCAAAGATCATGACTGGGACCCCTAGCGACAAACGACCCTGCACATGTACCGGTACCAACTCCAGGGCACAGACAGTAGCATCACCAGGAATACTGTTGCACTTGCGTTCTTTTGTTCCATCCACAATTTCTGCGACAAACGGGAAAGAATCGAGATTCGAGATATTCACGCTGTTCCCAAATAAATCTTGGACCCGCACCACAAAAGTGGATGTAATGCCTGCAACAAGCTTGGTCAAGCCCGACCCGTACACCTGAAATGATGACGGACCAGGCAGCCCATTCCGAACCTTAACGTTGATGGGCATTCCTGCCAAAGAAATCTGATTGATTTTGACGTCCAACTTGAAAATTCCGGATTGGGTTACTAGGAACTGCATTCTGAAAGGCGAACAAATCGTTCGGACAGTTGTGCCAATTGGTGCCACACACTTTGGAGTGCTTGAATAAGTTCCGACAATTTTTTGTCCTACAGCCAACGGTGACATGACAACGGAGACTT
>Ga0105052_10007908_pt1 | contig 10234 bp, 10 predicted proteins | sample FRY03_FD_78094 | JGI IMG/M metagenome (GOLD analysis project Ga0105052, IMG submission 78094) | Freshwater microbial communities from Lake Fryxell liftoff mats and glacier meltwater in Antarctica - FRY-03 | ecosystem: Environmental > Aquatic > Freshwater > Ice > Glacier meltwater ... | reverse complement strand
CGGCTACGCCGCCTGGCGCCGGTTCAAAGGCCGCTTCTGGATCGCGGCCAGCGCGATCGCGATCACTTTCGCCGGTATCTGGCTCTGGCTCTGGCCGATTGTCGTTTCCCCCTTGTTCAACAGCTTTACGCCACTGGCGCCGGGTCCGGTCCGGACCGAGGTCATACGCCTGGCCGACCTGAGCGGGGTGGATGTGGGGGAGGTCTATTCAGTCGACGCCAGTCGGCGCTCGGTCGCGCTCAACGCCTATGTGCACGGCATCGGTGGCAGCAAGCGGGTGGTCATCTACGACAACGCGATCACGGATCTTTCCGGCGACGAGTTCACGGCGCTGGTCGCCCACGAACTCGCCCACGTCAAGTCGAACGACATCTACCGCGGCCTCGCTTTCGCCATCCTGGTGATCCCGCTGGGCGCTATCGCGGTTCAGCTCGGCGCGGCCGCGATCCTAAGACGGAAGGGCGATCCCCGCTACGGTCCGGTCGTCGTCCTGCCGCTGGCGCTGTGTCTGACGGTGATGATGCTGCTGCTTACGGTCCCCGGCAACCAGCTCTCGCGGCAGATCGAGATCAATGCCGATTACGACGCGATCGAGCTCACCGGAGACCCCGCGGCGATGATCAGACTGCAGCGCAGGATCGCCGAGAGCAATCTGAGCGACCCCGACCCTCCGGCCGTCTGGCAGGCCGCGTTCGGGACCCACCCTTCGGCGCTCGACCGGATCGGGCTCGCTCTGGCGATCCCGGAGGAGGACTGAGTTGAAGCTGACGGTGATGGCGGTGGGGCGCATCCGTCCACCTTTCGACGCGGCCGAAGCGCATTACCTGAAGCTGCTCAAAGCACGGCAGAAGGTGGAGGTCGTCGAGGTGAAGGCGGACGAAGCGATGCTGCGGCGGGTGAGTCCGGACAGTCACGTGGTCGCTCTCGATCTGGAAGGCAGGGCGATGGACTCGATCTCGTGGGCGGGGTGGCTGGACGAACGCCGGCTGGCCGCCCGGGATGTCGCCTTCCTTATCGGAGGCCCCGAGGGTCTCGGCGAGGCGGCCCGCGAGCGCAGCGGCGAATCGCTGTCCCTGGGGCCCCAGACGATGGCCCATCAGCTCGCCCGGATCGTCCTGCTGGAGCAGCTCTTCAGGGCCGGCAAAATCCTTGCGGGGGAAAAGTACCACCTCTAGCCGGGCTACCGGCCTGAACCGTAGGATGAACGGCGTGCCGCGAACGGACCCCGTATCCAGCCTGCTCGAAGTCGTGACCGAGGCTGCCCGCGAGCTTTCGGGTGATGCTTCGATCGAGCCTGCGCTCGACCCGGCTCCCCGTCCTGAACTCGGCGATTTCAGCTCGAACGCGGCCATGCTGATGGCCAAACCGCTCGGTCGGGCGCCGCGTGAAATAGCAGCGGAGCTCGCCGAAGCGGTCTCCGGCCGCCTCGGGGATTCGCTCGAGCGGACCGAGGTCGCCGGCCCTGGATTCCTCAACCTGTTTCTGACCGACCAGTGGTACCGGGGGGCGGTCGAAGGCCTTTCCGGCGACGCGGCCCCGGTGCCCGCCGGCGAAGACCCCGAGAACGTACTGGTCGAGTTCGTCTCGGCCAACCCGACCGGTCCTTTGACCGCCGCGTCGGGTCGACACGCGGCCTACGGCGACGCGCTCGTCAGGCTGCTGGCGGCGACCGGCCATCAAGTCTCCACCGAGTATTACGTCAACGACGGTGGCAGCCAGGTCGAGAACTTCGCCGCCTCGATCGCCGCCCGGATGACCGGGGGCGAACCCCCGGAGAACGGTTACCGAGGCGAGTACGTCAACGAGCTCGCCGCGCGGGCGAAGGACTCCGGGATCGGTCCGGATGAGCTCGATCGCCTCGCGCAGGAGGGGGTTGCCTGGATGGTGGAGAGCATCCGAGCTTCGCTTGACCGTTTCGGCGTGCGCATGGACGACTTCTTCTCGGAACGCTCGCTTTACGACCAGGGCCTGGTGGAGAAGGGGCTCGAGCGGCTGCGTGCGGCGGGCCACACCTTCGAGGAAGAGGGCGCACTCTGGCTCCGGACAACGGAATTCGGTGACGACAAGGACCGTGTCCTGGTCCGGTCCGGAGGCGAGCCGACCTACTTCGGCGCCGATGTGGCTTACCACGCCGACAAGGTCGAGCGCGGCCATGTCCGGCTGCTCGATGTACTCGGCGCCGACCATCACGGCTACGTCGCGCGAATGGACGCCGCCATCCGGTCGCTCGGCAAGGAGGACGTCAAGTTCGAGGCCCGCATCCTGCAGATGATCCACCTGGTCGAGGGCGGCAAGCGGACCAAGATGTCCAAGCGGGCCGGTGACATAGTCACGCTCGACGAACTGGTCTCCGACATCGGCGCCGATGCAGCCCGGTTCTTCCTGCTCCAGCGCAGCCACGACAGCACCATGGACCTTGATCTGGACCTCGCCCGGTCCCAGTCATCCGACAACCCGGTCTACTACGTCCAGTACGCACACGCCCGAATCCAGAGCATCCTGCGCAAGGCCGCCGGCCGGTCCGATTCCGAGCTCGCCAGGGATCTCCACGGCTCAGCCGGCTCAGCCCCGGTCGAACCGGCTGAAAAGGCGCTGATCTCGCTTTTGCTGGCTTTTCCGGCCGAAGTCCACCAGGCCGCTGAACGCCGGGCGCCGCACCGGATCTGCGCCTATGCGACCGAGACCGCTGCGGCCTTTCATGCTTTCTACCGCGATTGCCAGGTGGTGGATGCTCCGGGAGAAGGAGTTGAGGTGGCCCGTCTGGCGCTCTGCGAGAGCACTGCGGCCACGCTGCGCTCGGCGCTGGCGCTGCTCGGCATCTCGGTGCCGGAAAGCATGTAGCCGGGCTTGCTAGAGGTCGTACTCGGCCAGGTCACGGTCGAGCCGTGCCGAGTCGGATCCGCCCGGCCCCTTCGCGGGCTCGCTGTCGGCTGAAGTTTTCGGGTCATCCGGGCCATGCCCGCGGCGCCAACGGATCGCCGCCCAGAGTACTGCCATGGCGGCGAGGATCAGGCCGGACAGCGGCACAACGTAGACGAAGAAGTTGATTTCGTCGTCATCGGGCAGGCCCAGCACCTGCGGTCCGTACTCGGCCACGAGGGCGTCCTTGATCTCGTCGTTCGTCTTGCCCTCTCGGATCAGCCGCCGCATGAAGACCCGCTGTCTTTCGGCCGCGGGGGCTCGTGACATCCCCAGCAGGGTGCCGCAGATCGGGCACATGACTTCGTCCTCCAGGTCCGGCAGGTTCGCCCGTATCGGCACCGGCGCAGCGGCAGCCGGCCCGCCCGATCCGGCATCCGGCGCGGCTGGGGCAGTGCCTGGCGTCGCGCCCCGGGGCGGGGTCTCGGCGAAGGCCGGGGCCGCCGGGCCGCCGGCCAGTACCAGGATGGCGAACGCCGCTGTCACCAGCAGCTGGCGAAGGTGCACGGCTCGGCCGGTTTCGCTCAAAGGACTCCCATCCCGACCCGGGCTCACTGGTCCCCCGACCCGGGCCCGCTGGATCCCCCGCCACCCAGCGCCGGCGCGGCGAAGTCCTCGATCTCCGCAACGCTGCGAAAAGGACCGGGGAAGTGGGCCACGAGGTCACCCTGCGGGTCGACCAGGAAGGACTCCGGCACTCCGGTTGTCTCAAGGTCGTCGGCGTAAGCGCCGTTGGCGTCGCGCAGCTGGTCGTAGGTGATGTCGTACTCGCGCATGAAAGCGAGGGCGTCTTCGCTGAGGTCTCTGGTGTCGACTCCGAGCACAGCGATCCGGTCGCGGTTCTCCTTCTCGAACCGGTCGAGGGCGGGGGACTCCTCGCGGCACGGCACACACCAGGACGCCCAGACGTTGAGCAGTACCCACTCTCCCCGGTAGTCGGCGAGGGAGCCTTCCTCGCCCGGGGGCAGGGCCGGCAGGGTGGCGGTCGGCACCGGTTCGCCGGTGGCGATCCCGCCGTCACCGGCGTTCACCATACCCCAGGCCAGAAACCCGATCAGGGCGGCGACCATGAGCAACGAGAAGAAGGTCGCCAGCCCGACGCCCGCCCAGAAGCCAGCTAGTCTCGCACGCAGTTTCATTGGCTTCAGAGTATGAACCACGGCCCGTTCTGGTCCGCCGCCGGGCATCTGTCTGTCTTGACACGGGTCCGTTGCAATCGGCTAGGTTCTTTTTGCGGGAATGTCCCACCCAAACCAGACGGAACGGCTACTGATATGAACAGCGACGACAGGAATCAGGAGGCCGACGAAACAGTCGACCGGTGGGCTATCAGCCGCCAAAAGCCGAAGAAATCCCCTCTATCGAAGGTCCGGCTGTAACCAGCGCCGGGATGTCCGGTCCCAGTTGATTTTCGTCGGCCGTTTCCGGAGGGGTCGCATGGCCCGTCCGGAAAAGGTCGGCCGCCCGTAATGCTCAACCAGGTTCGGATTTCAGTCACCTCCTTCGCCGTTTCCGGCCGCAACTCTGCGACCTACCAGCGCTGGAGACATCGGCTCTTTCCCACCGACCATGCCGGCAGGGCGGAGATCCCTTCCACTCCGGCCGGGATCAAGCTGGAAGTAACCCACAGCTGCAATCTCCAGTGCCCGTTCTGCTACACCGACTCCCCCCGCCGAACCCGGGAGAGGACCTTCGACCTGGACGACGACACCTGGGTGAAGACCGTCGAGCAGGCGATCGAACTCGGCGCCGTCGAAGCAGTGGTCACGGGTGGCGAGCCGCTGCTTCGCCGTGAACTCAGCCTGGGCATGATCGAGCGCCTGAGCCAGGCCGGGCTCGGAGTCACCCTCAATACAAATGGCTGGTTCCTCGATGACGCGGTCTGCAACCGACTTGCTGGCTGCGATGGGCTGCAGGTGAACATTTCCCTGGACGGAGGCTCACCCGGAGTACATGACGCCATCCGCGGTGTGCCAGGTAGCTGGAAGAGGGCTGTCGAAGGCATCGACCGCCTTCTCCAACGAGGAGTCCGGGTCCGGGTGGTTTCTGTCATCACCCCGGCGAATCAGGAGATGGTCGAGGACCTGCTCGCTTCTCTGTGGCTGTTGGGCGTGCCGTCGGTCAGGCTCGCCGTGGTGGTCCCGGCAGGGGCGGCGGCCCGCTCGGGCGACTGGAGCGTAAATCGAGCCCGTCTCTACCGCATCAAGCGCCGCTCGGAAGAGCGCCTGCCCGGCATGCCGGTCGAACTCCACTGGGGGAACCTCTGCTCGCTGGCGAGGGTCGAAGACCTCGCGCCCTGGGCGCTTATGGTCAGGCCGAACGGCCTCGTCCTGATGGATTCCACGCGTCCTTTCGCCTTCGGCAACGTACGCGAAGGGCTCGACGAGGTCTGGCGGCGGATCGAGAAAGACGGCTGGCGCGACGCCCGGGTGGTCGAGTGGGCCGGCCATCTGAAAGAAGGCGGCAAGTTCGGCGGCGACGCGACCGTCCCTTACCTGGACGAAGAGATCGCGATGGTCCCCGGCCTCGACACCGGACATCCGGGGGAGCGGGAAGCCAAAGCCGTCCCGGAGGGTGTTCCCGTCGCGAAGGCCGAGCAGCGAGACTTGGACCTGGGCCTTCGGATGGCGACCGAGCTGGACCTTGCGAGGCGCTACGGCTCGGCTCCCGGCCGGTCCGCCGGCAAGGGCTACAGAACCCGAGTCGTGAGGGTCGCCAAATCGGGAAAGGTTTTCCGGCTGAACGGCTCTGCCGGAGTTGCGCTCGATGTTCTCAGCGACGGCAGCCCGGGGGATCTGGTCGAAGCGCTGGCCCGGCTCCATAGCGAGCTCGATCGCGATCAACTCACCCGCGACTCCCAGGCGGCGACGCGTATGCTGCCCGGTTTCGGCGTGATCGAGCCGGTTCAGGCCGAACGGATGAAGCCGCCGGCCTCAAGCGCTTCGACGAAGCGTCCGACGTCTTCGGCTGCCGCCTGAGGACCGATGCGGAAGCTGGCTTCCAGTTCCGCGGTGAGCTGCCCGAGGCTGACCCCGGACCCACCGACGATGGCCGACCACAGCAACTTGCCGCTGGGGTTCAGCTTCATGTACTTGCCGGTCTCGGGGTCGAACAGCATCACCGTGCCGGCCACGGTCTCTTCGAGAACCCGGTCGACCCGGAAAAAGTACGCCTGTTTGTCGCTAATCGATGACATTGGGCTCGACGGATCGGGACGGCGGTAGTGAATTGAAGGCCGCGTCGCTCTTCGGCTACGCCGTCTTCGCCGACCCGGACATCCCGACGGCATCATTCCAGACAGGGTCCGATCCGGTGCGGGGAGTGGTCCGTCTGCGCCTTGGTACTGGGTCGCCGCCGTCCGGCGGCGAGGTCGTTCACCGACTTCACGACAGCATGGGCGACCTGCGGATCCTCCGCCTCGGGCGCCTGGTCCGCATCGACTGTCCCGCGACCGGGGTGTTTCTGCTGGACCCGGATGCCATCGAAGTCACGATCTGGGCACCGACTCAGAGATCCGAAGCCCTTGAGCACCGGATCGCTTCCCTGGTCATGCCCGTGCTGCTTTCGGAGCGTGGCGATACGAGCCTGCACGCAGCGGGGTTCCTGGTGGAAGGCCGGGTCATCGCGATCGCCGGAACTTCAGGCGCGGGCAAGTCGACCCTGGCGGCTGCCGCCGGTTACCCGGTCGTCTCCGAGGACGGGCTCATATTTTCATGCTCGGACGGTCAACTGACCAGTTGGCCCGGACCGCTCGGAGTGCGCCTGCTGAACCAGCCGCCGAATCCAGGCGAGGAAGCCCCGGAGGACCGGGGCAGGGGATCCGCGAACACAGGATCCCGGCACCTCATGCGCCTGCGCCCGCCCCGCTTGGCACGATCGTCTTTCTCGGGCCGAGGAAGGACGGCAGTTCGGCGGGGCCGTCGATCGAACGCGTCTCCCCGGTAGAGGCGGTGCCGCCACTGCTCAGGGCGCAGGTCTTCGCCGGCAGCGACCGCACTGGCGAGGCCTTCCGGCGGGCGGCCCGGATTGCCGACCGTGTGCCCGTCTGGCGGGTCTCGATGCCCGAGGGCGTCGACCAGCTGGCAAGCTCTTTCGTCGAGTTGCTGGCTGAGATCCAGTCCGGCGAGGTGGATCGCCACCCTCAGTGCGTAGACGTCGGCGGCGACCATCGGACCGAAAGAGGGCCGGGTACCCGCGGGTTCCGGCCGTGTTGTTTTCTGGCCGAAGAAGTGGTCGACGCAGTCGAGCGCACGGTTAAGCGGCCACAGCATGCCCATTTTCCCGGCCCGCTCGAAGGTCTCGGACAAGGTCCGTTCGCCGACCGCATCGGCGGCCAGTCTGAGGTCGTGGATCGAGGTCAGGTTCCTGGCGATGTCGGCGACCAGGTGGAGCGAGCTGAGCAGAATCTGATCGCTCGGCGAGGGGATCATGATCCGGCCCCCGGCGAAGTCCAGGGGAAGGGCTCGCTGGATCAGCGAGTCGTAGTCGAGCGGCATGGCAACCGGATCGTTGATTGCCTGCCTGTGCACCTCGACCAGATATCTCCGCAGTCCCGCCGGCCTCTCGAACTCGGCGTGGTGCTTGCTGCGCATGAACCAGGGCGATTCGCCCGTCGCCGGGTCGTAGCCCAGCTTCGACAGAGCCCTACCAACCGCTGCCTGTCGTGAGCGATGCACCATCACATCGAGGTCGGCCGATGTTCTCAGAGCTGGGTCCGGGTAGAAGGTGTCGGCCAGCCCGGCACCTTTGAGCAGGATCGCCGGTGCCTGGTTGGCGGAGCTGATCGCCTGTTCCACCCGGGCAAGCTCCAGATTTAGCGCTTTGGTCCAAAGCACCGCGCGGCCGCGCTGTTCGATCAGCCGGTTGAATTCCTCCGGGCCGATCCAGGAAGTCAACCTTTCGTCCCCGGCGGCCGCCTCTATCAGGAAGCCGGAGATCTTGTGAAAGGCCGCGGCGTCGGTCAATCCGGCCGGACCGGATGGGGGGAGTTCGGGGTCGCGTCCGCAGAGAACGTCGCATAGCATCGGAACGAACTCCGGAAACCGCAACTCGAAAGGCTCTTTGTGCAGTCGGGGAACGGTGATCCGCAAAGAGTATCCGAGCCCTCTGGGGCTACGATGCCCGAGCGCGGACGTAGCTCAGTTGGTAGAGCGCGAGCTTCCCAAGCTCGAGGTCGCGGGTTCGATCCCCGTCGTCCGCTTTGAGTCCTTCGCTCTCCGTGGTGACAGTCGCCTTCAATTCGGCCGATGACCTGGCCCGGACCCTTCCCGGGTTGGCAGCTGAACTCGCGCCCGGAGACGAAGTGATCATCGTCGACAACGGCTCTTCCGATGACCTTGCGGGGGTGACCGCGGCGGCGCTGCCCGAAGCCCGGATCATCGCGATGAACGGTAATGCCGGGTATACGGCTGCGGTCAATCGCGGTGCCGCGATGGCCCGGGGGGACCTCCTGGTCGTGCTCAATCCCGACGCGATGCCCGAGCCGGGCTTCGGCGAGGCGATCCGCGGCCCGCTCGGCGACGGCTCCGGGTGGGTCGCCTGGATGGCGCTCGTGGTCTGCCATGAGGGCGGACGCCGTCTGATCAACTCGTACGGAAACCCTCTTCACTTCACGGGGTTCTCCTGGGCCGGTGGCCACGGGCTCGCCGCGGAGTCTGCGGGCGAGAGCCGACCGGTGCCTACTGTGTCCGGCGCGTGCCTGGCGATCCCGAGGACCGTCTGGGAGCGGACCGGAGGGTTCTCGGACGACTTCTTTCTCTATCAGGAGGACACCGACCTTTCGGTGCGGCTGCGCCTGGCGGGCGGGCAGATCGGCCTGCTGACCGAAGCTGTGGTCGACCACGATTACGACTTCGGTCGGCGAAGCCAGAAGTACCTGTGGCTGGAGCGCAACCGCTGGGCGATGATCCTGAGGAACTACCCGACGCCGCTGCTGCTGCTGGTCGCCCCGGCACTCCTGATAACCGAGATCGCATTGCTCGGCGTGGCCGCACGGGGCGGCTGGCTCGACGCCAAGCTGAAGGCCAACCGTGACCTCCTGCTCTGGATGCCGAGACTGCTCGGTGAGCGTCGGCGCATCCAGGCGTCACGAGACATTTCGACGGCCGCTTTCGCCGCGACTCTTACGCCGGACCTCGACTCGGATTTCTTCCCCGGTTTCGTCCGCAGCGCCCCGATGCGACTTCTGCTCAGGGGGTACTGGGGCCTGGTGCGGTCGCTGCTGCGAGCCTGAACCGGCCGGCCCGCAAACCGGCTAAGAGGCGCCCACCAACCGGCTCAGAGTCCCTGGCCGATCGGGCGGATCAGGATCTCATTGATGTCAACCGAGTCGGGCTGTTCGAGTGCGAAGTTCACCGCCCGGGCGACGTCGTCGTCGCTGAGAGCACTGTCTCCGGGACGGTTGTCGAAGAACGGAGTGTCGACCATCCCCGGCTCGATCAGCGTCACCCGGATCCGGTTGCCGTCATCGCGGGCCCGCAGCTCCGCGCGCAGCGACTCGCCGATAGCGGTCGCCGCGAACTTGGTCGCCGAGTACAGCGAGCCCGGCAGGGCGCGACGGCCGGCGATCGAGCTGGTGATCAGGAAGTGACCGTCGCCCTTCTCGAGCAGGTGGGGCAGTGTCGCGCGGATCGTCAGAGCCGGGCCGAGCACGTTGGTCAGCACCATCGAGCGCCAGTGCTCGGGGGATTCTTCGAGGAATCCACGGTTTGCGCCGAACCCGGCGTTGGCAAAGACGGCGTCGATTCCGCCGAAGGACTCGACCGCGGATTCAGCCAGCGCCTCGACCTGGTCCCAGTCGGTCACGTCGCAACTCACGGCGATTGCGTTTTCGGCGCCGCCTAGTTCAGCGGCCAGTTCCTCCAGGAGTTCGAGCCGCCTGCCGGCGAGCACGAGCCGGTACCTGTCCTTGATTGTGCGGGCAGTGGCCGCTCCTATTCCGCTTCCGGCACCGGTAATGACCATGACCTTCTTTTTGGCGTTCATGGTCCGATTCTCGCACGCAACCAACGCCGGGGCTCCGGCCTTGCAATAATTGGAGATGCACTATGGATCCCCAGAAGAAACGACAGATCAGGCTTTTCGTCGCCCTCGGTTTTGCGCTCGTCCTCGCGACCGGCCTCGTCTACACATCCTTCAACGCTTCCAGCGAAGCCCGGCAGCCATCGGAACTGGGCGACGCCGTGCCCGGCAAAAGCTATGAGATGACCGGCAATGTCGTGCGCGGCTCGATCGTTGAGCAGGGCGAAGGGATCCGGTTCGAGGTTCGTGACCGGGAGGGCTCCGGCACGATCCCAGCCACTTACAGCGGCGTCGT
>Ga0105052_10007907_pt1 | contig 10235 bp, 13 predicted proteins | sample FRY03_FD_78094 | JGI IMG/M metagenome (GOLD analysis project Ga0105052, IMG submission 78094) | Freshwater microbial communities from Lake Fryxell liftoff mats and glacier meltwater in Antarctica - FRY-03 | ecosystem: Environmental > Aquatic > Freshwater > Ice > Glacier meltwater ... | reverse complement strand
TCAGCACCCAGCCACGATCCCACACCCACACCCACACCCACACCCACATTCACTCTCATCCACACCCACACCCACACCCACACCCACACCCACACCCGTCAGATCTTGCACGGCCCAACGGCTCGCACACTCTTACACCATCACACTCAACCTCACCCGTACCCTCACCCTCACTCTCGCCCTCACCCTCACCCTCACCCACACCCACACCCGCCAAACCTTGCCAGGTCCCAACGGGCTCATGTCCTCCTTGTGATCGGCATCGTACCCAAACGTGTCGGCAAGCATCGAGAAGGAGCGTGTCTTGATGTTGTCGTGCGCCGTTCTGACCTCCCTCTCGGGGCCTACGCTCGGATCGACAGCCACATCACCATCGTTTCGCCGACTGGCAGGACCCGCCGTGTCGGATCCGCTGCACGTGCTGTGTGCATTGGGGTGCGGCTCACGGATGACGACGTCGATCTCCGCGACGCACAGAAATGGCGCGCGTTTGTTAGTGCTGAAGACGCGCGCCTCCGAGGCCAGGATTGAGCGTATGTAGAAGAGGGGGTAGCGGCTCTGGAGCAGGGGGATGTAAAGGCACGGCGGGAGCCGTTCGTTGACGCGCTCGAGCGCGCCCATGAGCTCGCGCTGGCGCATGGCAGGATTCACCTCCACGAGTTTGTTGCCCAGCTCACGCAGCACGCGCATTAGCTTGCGCGACTTCATGAGCAGCGCGCGCCGGTCCTTGGGCGCATCTTGGTGCTCCCAGCTGCACACGTGGTTCTGACCACGACCATGAAAACTTGTCATCAACTCCGCCACCCCGGAGCTCGAGGTAGCTCGAGGTACGCACACACAAAAATAAACGCGACCTCAAGGAATCCTCTGTTTCATCACAGACAAACTTCCGACCTCGAAGACACCTCGAGGTCGAAAAAAACCAGCAGGAATCCTGTCACCCTGGAGCTCGAGGTATCTCGAGGTCCCCAACAAGAAAACAAATGCAACCTTGAGGTCACGACCTCAAGGTGACCTCGAGGTCAGGAAACTAAAATTGAAAAGAATTCCGCCATCCCGGAGCTCGAGGTAGCTCGAAGTACGCACATAAAAAACAAAAAATGCGACCTCTAAGAGTCATTACAAACAAAACTCAGACCTCGACGTGACCTCGAGGTCGGGAAAAACCAGCTCGAATCGCGTGACCCTGGAGCTCGAGGTATCTCGAGGCCCGCAACAAGGAAACCAATGCGACATCAAGGTGACCTCGAGGAGGGAAAATGTTGGCCGAATCCCGCCACGGAGCTCGTGTTGGCTCGAGCTACGCACACAAAAACAAAAAAATACGACCTCAAGGAGTTCTCGAGGTCATTAGAAAAAAAAGCTCCGACCTCGAGGTCACGTCGAGGTCGGGAAAACCCAGCCCGATTTCCGCCACCCTGGAGCTCGAGGTACCTCGAGGTCCGCAACAAAAACTACACCGCGACCTCGACGTGACCTCGAGGTCGATTAAAGTTGGCACGCGAATCTGGCCACTCGAGAACTCGAGTTATAGCTCGAAGTATGCGCAATCTAAAAAAAAACCGCGACCTCGATTCAAAATAAATAAATTTGTGCATGAGAGAGAGAGAGAGGCAGAGAGAATGAAAGAGAAAGAGAGAGAGAGAGAAATAGAGAGAGAGAGAGCGCGCGAGAGAGAAATAGAGAGAGAGAGTGAGCGCGAGAGAGATAGAGAGAGAGAGGGAGAGAGAGAGAGAGACAGAAGGGAGAAAGCGAGAAAGAGGGAGAGTGAGAGAGAGAGCGAGCGAGTGAGTGAGAGAGCGCGCGACACGCGAGAGAGAAAGAGCGCGCACGTGAGAGAGGTAGAGACGCGCGAGAGAGAGAGAGAGCGAGAGAGAGAGAGAGAGAGAGAGAGAGAGAGAGAGAGCGAGAGAGAGAGAGCGAGCGAGCGAGAGAGAGAGAAAGCGAGAGAGAAACAGAGACAGAAAAAAAGAGAGAGAGCAAAGAGGGGAGAGGCCGTCCAAGGGGGTGAAGGGGGGGGTTGAGGTGAGCGAGTGAGCGCAAGAGAGAAAGACGAGAGAGCAAGAGAGGGTGAATGAGGGCGAAAGAGCACAAGAGCGAGCAGAGAAGCGTGCGTAAGCAAAATGCACACACCGCACACATGGTCATCAGGTCGTCCTCGTCGCCCGGCATGGGCATCGCGCGCCTACAAGCACCCCCCGCTCCATTGTTCCCTCCATCGGCCGACACCACCTCCCGCGACCCCGACACTGCCCCAGCAACTCCCGAGGTTTCTTCAGAGAGCCTCCGCGACCGAGGTGTGTCGTCGCCTACCGTCGGCATCGACAGGTTGTGCGACGAATGCGGCGGTGTCTCGCTGCTCGACGTGTCGGCAGCGTCTTTGCTGGGAGTACTCCGCGACTGCGACGCGGAGCGCGGCGGAGCGATGGCGTGCACGTCTACTTTTCTGCCGCCCTCGTGCGTGGCTTCGCCCAGAAGATGCTCCTCCTTGGCTGCTGCCGAGTCAGCGGGAGTGAACGCTGAGTCGGCAGGAGTGAACGCTGGCACGGAGCTCGTATGTCGTAGCGCTGCTAGAGCCGAGGACGAAATGGTGCCGAAGGCAAGGGTGTCGAGCACCTCGAGAAAGTTGCGTGCAACGCGTGGTGAGGCTTCTTGTGCCGAGCGCATGAAAAATGAGATCGCCATCGCGTCTGTGCACGACGACAGCGAGATTTGCACGAGTAGCTTTTGTCCTCGCCACCCAGTGCACACACATGATAATGCCATCATCATTCGTCAGTCCGCACTATGGGCATCCGTCAAAATATTGCAAGACACAAGACGCCATGCACCCACCCATGTTAACATACAGACATGCACATCGAGGCCACCTGCCAACACATAGTGCAAGCCACAAGACAACATGCACGCTCGCTCGTTGGCATGCACGCATGCACACACACACGCACGTTGATATGCACACACACGTTGACATGCACGCACACCCGTGGACATGCACACACGTACACCCCCACACAATGAGGCCACCTGCTTGAGAGCCGCATCGCCCATTGGTTCAAAGAGCGCCAAGTCACACAACTGTGGCATGAATTTCATAACTGCAACACAACACCACACACACACACCCCGACAACCCATTAGCCCAGACCATGAAACTCAACCCTTCGCAGCCAGCTCCTCTTTGCCCAAGCACTGTGCACACGAGCCCCAATGGATTCCCTCAAAATCACGGAGGAGCCCCTGAGGGAAAGAATCGGGTGTGCTGCAGTGTTGCAGTGTGTCACAGTATGTCGAAAAGTGTAACATGATTGACATGTTGCTCGCGCACGCACAGTGAGTGGGCAACAAGAAGAACTTCTCCTTCACCAAGCGTGAACGTGAGCACAAAAATAGTTGCCCCACAAGCTGTGCACAGCGGGTAGCGTGTGGAGGCAGAGGCGCGCAAGTGCCGAAGCTTCCGCGCGCCACTCTGCCACCACCGCTGCTGTAATACGATGGTATTTTTTTTGGATCCACTCGCTTCGCACAGTTTCGCGCAGGAGTACTATGGGGGAGAAACCAGGGAGGGAAGTTTGGTAGGCGGCAAGGAGACTCTCGACGAGCAGTGCGCGCGCACGGCGAGGCCGCTTGTACAGATAGAGCGCCACCACGAGGTCCCACAGCAGTCGTTCTCCTTTGACAATCGACTCATCAGAGGGCTGAGCACCATGGTCGGCAAACTCGCGTCTGATATAGTCGGGCGTCACTAGCTCCAGTGCAGGAAAATCTTTTGCAAACACCTCTAGCATCTCAGATCCGCCGCACAGCTCACACAGCTTGACGGCGGAAATGCCTCGGTCGTTTTTGTGGTCCATCGCAGCACCCGCCGTAATAAGCTGCAGGGCCACATCAGTGCGGCCAAAAAGGACCGCCTTGTGGAGTGGCGTCTCGCCGTAGCGCGACGAGCGGCGGTTTACATCCGCATGCAGCGCTATGAGCATCTCCACACACGGCAGTGAGCCGTTGATGGCAGAGTAGTGCAAGGGCGAATCGCCACGCGGCAGCCGGCCCTCTTCATCTAGCTCCTCGCCGTGAGGTAGCCCGTGTACATTGGCACCGTGGTCGAGCAGAATGCGCATCACTTCAGTGTGTCCTGCTCACACCGGCACCCAGACACAACTCCCAAAATAAGAGTCGCATACTCTGCAGAAAACTGTGGGAAGATCCAAGCACACGGGTCTTTTGCAATGCCTGGCTCACGCATACAGCTTTCCCTGCGTGTATCGAAGGGGGAGCGGGCAGCATACCTTTGCTGGCAGCGACCAGGAGCGGCGTCTGTGTTCCTGTGGAATCATCGGAGCCGACATGCTGGTGCTGTAGCATGGCCTGAGTGGAGCGGAGGTCACCGGAGCGGACAACCTCAAGAAAAGCATCGCGGAGGGCACACTGCTCGTGGCATAGATCGCACACACGCACTGGCTCCACATACCCCAGCAACAGTACTGGCCGAGACTTTGAGCTGCAGTAGTGGCAAAAGATCAGCCCGCAGAAGCGGCAGTGATGCCGTCGCAGCTCAAAGGAAAAATTTGCTCGGCAGCGAGCGCATGCCGTCGATGAGCTGTCTGGGACCCAGCTCGGCCGATTGGCGCTGGGGTTCGCCCTCGCAACCATGTCTTGACACTGGCAAGGGTTTCCAGGAAACAAGAAAGCTCTGTTGAACGCCGTCAACGGGCTCTTCAATTGAACACGTCAATTGACAGCATCACGCTCGTTCCCGTCGCGCGTATCTAGTCCTTAAAGGATGGACGTCAAGGATGTGTACGTGTGATCCACACCCGAAATGTCAAAAGCTCACAAATCATTGCAATCTTCACGAACAATATCAGTTCTAGAGTAGAGTTCGTGAGACCTTTGTAATGTCACCTCGGTCCTCGCATGCAGACTGCTAACTCTAATGGCTCTTACAAGGATGTTCGCGCCTTCGCTGTTTCTCTTCTTTTGTTCATCTTGGCCCACCGTCTGGATCCTCAACACGGTTATAACATGACCCACATTGACCAGTTTGTTCTGGCCTGCAGGCAATGCAGGCTCAAATCGAGCCCGAAATCTTCTGACAGAACAAAAGTCGAGACCAATGCAAGTGGCATGCTGGACAGGCGAGACTGCAGCGCACGCCGCTAGGGTCTGGAACGAGACGGCAGATGATGACTTAAACGGGGTGCTTTGCCTGCCCCGCGAACGCCCTAAACAACGCCCGCACCTCGTGATGCCTTTTGTGGAGGGCAGCCGAGAACTGAGCTGAGGGCATGGTGCGTGTTGGCGTGATATTTGCATGCGCGCTGAGAAGCTCAAACACGAGCATACGTTGGGACGCCCGTGCACCTTCACGCATATGCCCCGCCAGAGCAGGACGCCTGGATCCAAATACACTGCCTGCATGCACGCGGCGGTGTGAGCCCAGAAAATCCGCATGCTTACCTACGGCGCTTTGCCTGCTGCCGCGTCGGCATGGCTGCCTGCCACGCTGCAGTTAATCTCGCGACAGTTGCTGTCTGTGCCATCCGTAGCCGAAAAATCCTGATCAAATCCTGTCCTGTGGGCTTCCTGCTGCTGTGCCTTACACTCTGAATCTTGCGAGCATCATGTCATTCTGCCCATTTGCCGGAGGCATAGCGAGCCAGACAGAGGGCGGCGGTACACAACTGAAGATGCCCTGCCTTCTCTGCTTGCTAGTTTACGACGCACTCTATCACCACGCATGTGTTTCTGATTGCGAGTAAGAACCTTGAAGTAGATCTGCCGACTCAAGAAGAGATGCCAACGCCAGAAGAGATACCACCGCACGAAGAGATGCCAACGCAATAGGGAATGGCAACGCAAGAGAAGATGACAACACAAGACGACACTACTGAACGAAGATTAATCAGAGAGACCCTCACAGTTGAGTACCCCAAAACCCTCACCGCTGGTGTCAGAATCCTTACGCTGTTTTCCGAACCCTCTGCATTCTCGTTCTCTTGACTCCCGCACTCTCTCGCTCTTTCTGAAAACTTCGGCCGATTTCCGCTTTCACGACCCTCGCACCATACGACTCACCCATTTGATGGTCGCTTAATCTATTTAACTTGACCATGCCATGTTTCTCACTATACTCATTCTTCTCGTAATCCTGTCCCAGATACGGAGGCGGTGCCGATATTCCATGAAGGAAGAATCCTCGTGCCTGACTACCGGTACGGCGGAGGACTTTACACGGCGCGCCCACTGGATCGGACCAGAGTTCAACGGATTTGGACAGGGGTGTGTATTCCAACCCGAGAGAGGGGTGTGCATTGGACACCCCCCACGATAGTTTCAATGCACACCCCTGGCAATGATTTCAATACACACCCCTGCCGATAGTTTCAAAAAAGACCCCAATAGTAGACCCCAATATTGACTACTTTCTACCTCGTGTACGAATTCCGGCCCCACACCCACGTGCGCGCCCATCATGAGGGGCCAGGGTTTAAAAATTCAAGTTCAGTACCGTGGTTCGCCATGGGGGGGACTGGGGACCTAGACCCAGACGATTTTCTCCCTCGGGGTTTTTTCGGATTTTTTGTTTTTATGGTCATTGGTCCTTGCGGACGGGTCCCCCCCTCCTCCCCTAGAGTGGACTCCCTTTCCGCCTCTAGTTGTTGTTGTGTTAATTGCATCTAAGGGTACTGAGTCACCAGACTGTCGTCGTATAGGAGTAATAGGTGCGCTGGTTCTTATCCTTCCATCCGAGACCGTCTAGGACAAACTTTCCTCTCCCTAACCGGTCTGGTACCGCACCGAGACATTAGAAGTAAACAATTGTCCTGAGGTAGCGGACTCCGTAGATGGTAGAACCTGTCATGAAAGACATCTGACATCGACGGTTGACGCTACTCCCCTGATGACCCCCACTACGTCCTTGGACCTGTCTATACGTCTCTCTATGTTCGAGTTACGTGAGACTGGTGACTGGGAAATCTTCCTAGGTCCGCCGGAACAGGCGAGGGCGGAGACTGGTGGAACTGACCAATGGGCGTTGAAGCGGAGGGAACTCCCAGGGTTTACATCGTGAATAAAAACAAAACTCTCGCATCCCTGGGATACTCACAATCAGTTTTCAATAAAAACTCTACTCTCACGTGGACATGGTCACCGTGACCCTACTTCCCCCGTAACCCTACTTCCCCTACGCCTCAAAACGTGAATATGGTCAAAACCCTTAACAAAGAGAAGTGATACAAGAAATATCTTGAGTCCCAATGTTCTGACCATTGGCGGAAGTTCTCGAACTGACACTCAGTGATCCACCATGGCGAGTGCGATCATATGTGAATTGGATCTCCACAACAAACACAAACGAAACATGTATAAACCATCCCTACCTGACCCATCCATCTTGATTTTACCAACTAGAACTCCTTCAGATTCGAACTCAGTATACTATTCACATTGTACCTCCCACCTCCATTACTGTGACGCATTCAGAACCCCACGAGATGACTACCAGGACAGGGTGTACCATCATTGTCTTGACAACAGTACAACAGTACTCGGAGATGGACTCCTTATCATATATCACTACCCAGAAACACAGGGGGTGTTACAACAATTCACTGTTGAATTCCAAGGGTTCACACGACTACTTGACCTCCCCCCTTTCGCGTCCTTCACACCAGACGAGAAGACACGAATGGTGTTGGGGAACCCTCCACCGCAAGTGCTACAAAAAGGCCTAAAGGGAAGGATCATGGAAACAACTCCAATCTCCAGTGAGTTTGGATATGTCCTCCGTATGTATGTCACTTCTGTGTATCCAACTGTTGTAGACATGTCCTCTGATGAAGATGTTGCACTGTCTTCCGATAACAACTATGATTTCTCACCTATTCTACTTCCACCTGGTTTCCAAGCAGCGTCGACACCCCAAATGACACCATACTTGTACCTCTTGACCCCCAAGGACAACAGATGATTGGACAGTACATACTCTTTAAATGACCACGTATTGATGGTGTCTGGACAAGATATTAGCGTGGAATACCAACCCCTGCCAGGTGTGTAAACAGACAGTCAACTTCACTGTCTTCTACCCCGATGATGGTAACTCTGGACCGCATTGTCTCTCCCTGGACAACTATAATACAGACATCAATAACAACTCCCCAAATCACACCTGGTTACTCCTTGAACCCTCCACCCCTTAACCAAAATCGTAGCGGACATTGGTACCCATTTACCATACACCACCTCAAGTCTATGACCCACAGACCCTGTACTTAGACATCTGTCTCCCACTAATTCCCGAGGAGTCTAAATCTGTGACACTCCTGAACTCCCAGAGGAGTACAAACTCGTCAGTATCCCGGTTCAGTAACTCTCAAATGCGACCAACGCGGGTGTCTCTCCTTCGGGTTTCTTTTTTCTTTTTTTTCCTTTTTTAAAAAAAAACAAGTGTTACTTTAATTAAAATGTGGGAGGTGGAGGATTTCGCAGACCTTGGGACCCAAGTAACCAAGAAACTTTCACCAATGAGAACAAACGAACTTTGGACCTGTTCACACGATGGAGTCGCCAGGACACAAGCCCCTGGTTGTCAACAGAGTAGTTGTGGGTCCGTTCAAAGAGGAAGATGAGGGGACCAGTGTAACCATCGTCGTAGTTAAGGTGAAGACCGGGGTGAAAATCCATCCTCCTCAGGTCCCCTTCATAGGAATGACCCCGGGACAGTAATGATTCCCCAATATTGGTTTAATAAAACAAAACAACACACACGTCATGGTACGCAATATACCAGACTGTTGTGCCTGTTTTGTTAAACATATGATGACGAAAATATGATGATGTGTAAGTACGTCCCCCGACTCCGGTACAACTTCTACCCTTTGCCGCGCGTGGTCTAGGTCTCTGTCCTTCTATTGCGCTGGTCTGTGATTTACTGTCAAGAATGGGGGTGTACCTGGTTATTAATTAAAAAGTTTGGGCACACAGGTCTGGTGCCCTTGGTTGATGAACTTGGTACCATTTGCTGGGAAGACCCTCTAGAATATGGATCCGAAGTACTCGTTGGAAGCGAACAACACACCGTGTGTTTTATCATGTATAACTGTGTTAGTTTCAGTTTGGCCCTCAGTGTTCAAATACAACAACATTGGCAAGCGATAACTCGGTCATGCGGGACACTATGAAGTTAAACTCCATTGGGTTTGGTACCCTTTGTTGATTACCTTACTGAATTCCCATATCTTGTTCATTGGCTTCTCACCCAAGGGGGGGGGCACTACTAGATTGGGGTACACTGATGTCTTGGTAGTTAGGGAGATTGATTGTGGGGATTGGTTAGCCCGAAAAAACATGTCAGCCCAGTATTATTGTGGATTGTTTTACCCAGTAGATTGTGGACTCGCCTAGAGTCTGCACTAAAAAGAGGAAGGTCTCTTGTCCTCTGGTCTGTACAGTCTCTTGGGTCCTAAGTGTTTAATCAGGTGTTCACCATCCGCTTAGTCCAGTGATTAGGTTGGGTCTTCAAAAATACAGAAAGAAAGAAAGAAAGAAAGAAAATTCGTTCCTCTCTCTTGAGAACAGTATCCATATGGCCTGACAGCTGCGTGGGCACTGTCAACGACTGAAACACCATCCTCAGTGCCCTTGATAGCCCCAGTTGTCACAATCACTCCCTTACCACTTCTTTACCACGTTCGGGGCGCGTGGCAAGCGGAGCCCTGGAGCTGCTGCGCGCCACTCGTCATCAGCGTGAGTCAATACGGATGTTACCTGTTTTTGGAAGTTTTTTGTGATTTGACCAATTTGAACCCTCCTAACGATTTATGGAGAGACCTAGTATTTTTGAGATTCAACATGTACGGACAGATTTGAGAGGACCTGGACATATGGAGAGGAACAGGGTGTGTTTGAGATTCGAGCATTCAATTATTGCATGATAAGTTCATGCGCTGTGAGTTCCGTCTTCGCCCCCTCCTCCCGCTCCCCTTCAACAGCTCCCCCACGTACACCGTGACCTACCTGTCGGTCCTTCCCGCACATGCCACATACAGGACACACATGAAACGAATGCATTTTTCAAATATTTGACTCCCAGAACATAGATTCGTCAAATGTTCAACGCTTGTCCGTTTGAAAACACAGATTTTACGACAATGAAACCCCGTAAAACTTGATTCAAAACTCCAAGAAAGACTCTCTGTGATGCGTTACCACGTGTCAAGAAAAAAAATTGC
>Ga0105052_10007905_pt1 | contig 10242 bp, 12 predicted proteins | sample FRY03_FD_78094 | JGI IMG/M metagenome (GOLD analysis project Ga0105052, IMG submission 78094) | Freshwater microbial communities from Lake Fryxell liftoff mats and glacier meltwater in Antarctica - FRY-03 | ecosystem: Environmental > Aquatic > Freshwater > Ice > Glacier meltwater ... | reverse complement strand
GGCCTGCAGCGTCCTGCCATGAAATTTTTCCAGCTCCGGCTTGTAGTCAAAGGAATCGATGTGACTGACGCCGCCACACAGGCATAGATGGATGACGCGATTGGCCTTCACAGGAAGATGCGGAGTCCCTTTGGCCTCCGCAGGCACAGCATCCGCGCTGGCAAAGTTATCGCGCATGAGCAACGAAGCAAATGCAGCACTGGTCAGTGATGCTGTCGAAAAATCAAAAGCTCGACGGCGAGAGATGCGATTTTGATTCATCGGGACAGTCCAGTTACTGTCAGACAGGTGACCTTCCGCCACCAGAAGCACTCAAAGTATTCTCCGACGATCCTGCTGGATGCCGTCGGTCGTGAGAAGTTCCAGCTTACACAGTTGCCGCACCTTTCTGTAGCCGCTCGGCTCATTTGTTCCGCGGCTGCGGACTTCCGGTTTCGAGTTACGCACTCCGAATTCCAAATCTCATCTCCCTGATCACTATTTACAGCCTTCTGAAACCATTCCTTTTTTCTGTCCACGAAGTCGATGCTGCTGCACGTCCGGGCGGCGGAATCCGTGGAGGCTTTCGGCACGTTGAGCAGATGCCGAAAGCTCGGCCCGTTCCGCTACAACGTGAATGCCCTCGGGCACCGGCCGGCTGCGGACGATGGGCCGAACACTGACGGAGTTTGAAAACTGATAAGGAACCGTGAGTTATTGACCTGACGGAACCAGTGGCTGTCTACACGGCGGCGACAAATCTGTAATCGCACGTCATGGACAGCATGCTGAACAACAGTAGCGTTCCGGCGTTTGCCGTTGAAGATCAGTCGGGAACAACACTCTGGATGTTCGCCGCGATCGGTCAGATCCACAGGCCGAGGGTCTGGGTCGACACATCAACCGCGACCGAAGCTCAGAGGTTGATCAGTGGGGGGGGGGCCGTCGCCTGAAAACACTTTGGATTGATTCGCGAAGCGTTATCGCGTCGATCAATCTTTGACCCTGCCGACACATGCGACAAGAGTCGGTATCACTCTAGCGCAAAACGGGGCAAGCCTTAGTCGCCGGTCTTCCCGGAATACAAAGACCAGGCTTCTTTGAACAAGCTGTTTTGTAAACCTAATAAACTTTCAACGGCAATGCGATTGCGTAACTAGCGAATCTCATCGTAACGTCTCAAGGGTATGAACCGCACCCTGCACCATGCCGCTCTCCTGGAGGCCCTCAATGGATCTGTCTCAATGGTTCCTGGCACTGATTGATGGTGTTAAAAGCGTAATTCAGGCAGGGGGGGGGGGCAAGCGGCGTAGTTCGGTTTAGGCTCGTCGCTCTGTGAGTTTCAAGGCTGTGCAGGATCTGGAAGTTCGCTGCCTTTTGTCCGCGATGCCTGTTGCAGATTCGTTGCTGACAACCGCAACACTGAGCAGTACCACGGCAGCGATTGCTGACCCGTCACTCGTGCAACTGAGCACAGTTGGGACGCAGGAGATCATCAACGGAAGCGACACCTCGCAAATACCGCTGATTTACGGCCCAATATGGTCGATCGCTGCAGCTCAAACTTATGGAACTCCTCAGACGCCTGCGGAAGATTTGTACGACGAAGGTGCGGGAGCGGTCTGGGGCACGATTGCAGACGAGGGTGTGTATGGGATCGTCGGCGGGCTTCACGATATCAACGATTTTGGGGTTGGAGCCTACGGCGGAATCGACACCGTTGGCGACTATGGAGCAGTGATCGGATCGCCCGACGATGGAGCAATCGGCGCTATCGGCGCTATCGGTGCCTACGGAGACTACGGAGACTACGGAGACTACGGAGACTACGGCGCTGGAGCGTATGGTGTCGCCGCAGGATTCGACGCCACCGGTGCCCTGGACTCAGGCTTCGACGACATGGGCGGCGTTTTTTCGGACGGAGGATACGGCATAGGAGCCGTCGGTGATAATGCCGACGACGGGGCAATTGGCGATACGGGCGGCTATGGGGATTACGGCGCCGGGGCGTATGGAATTGGTGACTATGGTGCCGCAGCTGGCGCAGATGGAATGACAGGCACTGCAGTTGATGGCAGCCATTCCATCGTGGCCGAAGACGACTATGCCTCAACGAACGAAGACACCACCGTCGATATTTACGTTCTGGAGAACGACCACGATGATGCGGGGCATTCGCTCAGTGTGACAAATTTGATGTCGACGCAGGGAATGGCTTGGGTTGATTCTATTGGTGTTGTTAAATTCCTGCCAGCTCCTAATTTTCATGGGCTGGCCAGCATTACCTACAAGGCAACCGACGGCGTATGGTTTAGTAATCAAGCAACTGTCACAGTATCAGTGGCCGATGTGAACGACATACCGGCAGTTGCAAATCCAGGCAATATGACATTCAAAGAAGGTGACGATGTATCTTTCGTCACCATGACGGCAGCAGATGCAGATTTCCCAAATGACAGGCTCAGGTGGAGCATTGCAGGGACACCGCCAGGAGTTACGATTGAAGTTGTCACTGGCCGATTCCGTGGCAAACTGACGTATGCCTCAGCGGGTCTCTACCACGTTACCGCAATTGCTACAGACCAAGCCGGAGCTTCCGCCTCGGCTACATTCGTATGGACGATTCAAGATGCGGGGTTCGATACCCTGACAGCGACAGAAGTCGAAGGATCGATGGCGACTTCAAATAGTATTACGGTGCCAGGAACGCGTTCTGTGTTGTACGCGGCTCCAGGTAACACTGTCTCATTAAACGTCCAGGCGATGCCGCCGAAGATCCTCGCGAGTCTTAGCGACGTTCGGTATGAGATGACAGGAAATGGCACCCTGTTCGTCGGCAGCTTTTCACCGCTTCCCACCTTGAGGGTCGGTGCAGCAGGTGCCGTGTACACTGTCACGGCGTACCTCGACGAGAACCTAAACGGAGCATTTGATGCTGCGGAGTTTCAACTCACGCTGACGATCAAAGTCGTGGATTTTGGTTCTGCAAAAGTTTTCGGTGGCAGAGTCGGTGGAGGGATTCTTTATCCAGGCGAAGATCTACTCTTTATCAAAGCCGGAGAACTGTTCGATGTGACCAGCACGTTTGAGTACAAAATAGTTCCAGAGCCAGATACTGTGCTTGGCGACGGAGCGCTCGTTCGCGCCCAACTGATTCGCCCAACGACGGGTGCAGTTTTCGGCAACAGTAGCGCAATCGGAGAGAGCTTCAATGTTCTATTGACTTCTGCGATGGCTGGACCGGCACAAGTTCGTTTCTATCTGGATGCCAACTTCAACGGCGTTTGGGACATGGGTGAGCCTACTCGAACTTCTAGTCCGTTCAAAATTGTTGAAAGGAATCATCTGACAAGAACGTATCAGTATTCGCTTCTACTTTCCGGTTTGACGCAAGGGAGCATTCAGGCGGATGTCGATGCAAGTATGGAGCTTGCATTGCGGAAGGACAGCGATGACGATTGGCGTGCGGCTGTTTATACGACAGTCGCTCCGGCGGCAGATCGGTTCTTCGCTCCCAGCACAGCACGACCTGACCCCGCCGACACCAGTGCGAAGATTTCATTGCACTTGGATGAGGACAATGTGATGACGCTGTTGAAGGATATGTCCTCTGGACCGAGTACCATTTTACTGGGGAAGGCACGGAAGCCCGGAACTTCGCTTGCAATTGACTGGGATAGCAAATCCGTCGATGTCATTGTGAATGAACTCGGGCACAACCTGGGACTGCCCCACAATGGCTTGGGGGCTAAGTACATAATGGAAGCAATAATAGTCGGGTCCAATGATCATTTGTCTTTTTCCGAAGCCGAAACGTACTCAACTGCGTCTGCTCCGGATGGAGTGCCTGGCCTCGGAGCAAAGCTGGCATCGGGAGCTACCGAATCGCCAATCACACCTCAACTGACCATACCAGCGGGACTGAAATCCCAGCATGCACCTGTCCCGATTGGCTTTTATGTCGTTCTACAATTTGCAAACGGCTTGCCACCACTTCCTGGAATCATCGACCACGCTGACTTTACAACAAATCAGCTTGTAAGTGTCGAATTCGATTTAGAACGTGAACGTCGAACTGGGCCACCTGAATCTTTGACTCGACCTAGGTTAGTTTCACATACAGCGTCTAAAGCTTCACACCCTATTGCCCAGGTTGATGGCCTCCTACAGAACGGGGTACAGATACTGGATTTGACACCCATCCAACGTCTCTCTTTGACTGAATTCGTTGATTTCCCCGAGATGCATGGTAAGGAGCGAATCTGATGCGACGTTCGTTTTTGGTTGTGGGCTTCATAATCACAGGCTGCGCGGATGAAGACGCAGAACCAAAAAAACATCACATTTCAGATGCTGACATGGTCACTGAATTAGACGAGCCTTGTACAACAATGATTTTGAAAAAGGCGGATGTGAATTCTGGGATCAAACCCATTCTGACCGTGGAAGAATCACTCGCAGTTGCATTTCGAAGTCGAATCTACCGATACCGACTATGGCACATATGTCGTGGAGTAAATCCAGACGCATTGCCAAGAATCGTCGAGTTGCTGAAGAACCCTGCAGAGAAAGAAATTTTGCCGAGTGCGATTGAGGCAGTTGCGTATGTTGGAGGTGATCCGGAGGCATTGTTCCTCGAAACCATTTTGCGCAAGAAATACGCGGAGCCTTGGACGCCAAAGGAAGAAGAGGCATTCAATACCGCTATTCTCACTATTGGCCTGATGGCACGGCGAGAGGTGCCCGAAGCTCGTCGAATTGCGAATTGCTATTGTGAACCGGATTATTGGCTCGATACGGCGCAGCCGTGGATGAGCGAGCATCCACTCGGCATTCATGCAATCGCTCGCGTCAAGGCCATGCAAGGAAAGTTGTTGGCAGATTGGGCAGTGGATGCTGATCTGTGTAAAAGACTGATAACAGAAAACCAAGATTTCGAAGGCTACGCAAACGCCACAGATTTGAATGACATGCTTTGCAGAATGAGTGTTGAAGAATCAACGCCAATCACGCAGGCAGAACGTCACCTACTCCGTAAGTTCTACGATGAATACCTCGGTGAATGATTGTGGTTTGATCGTTTGGGAATGACTGGAACGAGGAGGCGATGTAAATGGAGAAGTCGATAAAAGCTGACACCGTCAATATTCCCAATACCGTGCAACGATAACGAGGGGCTGGAAGTGACGAATGCATTCATCATTATCGTGCTTCTCTTCATCTGGTGCTGGGATTATCCGCCCGATCATCCGGCGAAGAGGCTTATTGCAAAGTTCAGTCGTCCATTTGTCTACATGGGGTTCTGGCATGGATGGGCGATGTTTGCTCCGGAGCCGATTCATGTGAATCGACGATTGCGGGCGGTGCTGACGTTTGCCGATGGTGTAACGGAACACTGGAGTCCACTGGGGCCGGAGAACAGCGCCAACCTCATCAACATGCTTTACGCTCGCAGCTTCAAGTACGAACACTCGTTGCTCAGCCCGCGTGTAGGCTATCTGTATCCGCCGCTGTGCGATTTCCTGGCCCGGCAGGTGCAGGTCGATGGACGAAAACTACAGTCGATCGTGTTTTTTCGAGATTTTCAGACGGTCAATCCGATCGGTTCGGAGAATGTGTATACCCCCATAAAGTCCATAGCATTTTACCGCTATGACGCCCAACCGCTCGCTGAACGATACTTTCCCTTCTGACAATTCGTTATGCCTCTACAGCAAATCATTGATGCCTGGAACCTGTTTTTTCATGCCGAGGTGTCATGTGCGACGCTGGTGATCTTTCGCATTGCCATCGGGTTCCTGTTGTTAACGAACGTGCTGTTACTTGTTCCACTCATTGATGACTATTTCTCTGAGGACGGCGTGTGGCCGACGGCAGCATGGCTGCGGCAAAATCGTGGATCTCGCTTTTGTCTGTTGACGATGCTGCCTCCCACGACGAATTCATTTCGATTTCTCTTGTTGGTACATTTTGTCGCGAGTGTAGGGTTTCTTCTGGGTTTTCATTTCCGACTGTGTGCCGTCGTCGTATTCCTGACGCTGGTGTCGATTCACCATCGCAACGCCTACATCCTGTCGAGCGGTGATACTCTACTGCGATTGCTGCTGTTCCTGACTTGCTTCAGTGATGCAAACGGTGGTCTGTCCGTTGACGTATGGCGTGCCGGAAAATCTGTGACTGAATTTGCGTCAACTGATTCATGGCCGATGCGTTTGATGCAGATTCAAATCTGCATCGTCTATCTTCGGACAGTGTTCTGGAAGCTCCGAGGCAAGATGTGGTGGGATGGCACGGCAGCCTGGTACCCGTTATGGGTCGATGCCTACGTGCGTTTTCGACCGCCGCTGTTCTTGCTTAAGCCCGCGTTTATCCGGATCGCCACCTGGGGCACATTGATTGAAGAACTGGCGATGGCGACGTTGATCTGGATTCGCGAGGTGCGTTATCCGATGCTGCTGTCTGGCATCGCATTGCACCTGATGCTGGATATCGTCATGAACCTGCAGCTTTTCAGCTGGATCATGATCTGCAGCTTGCTGCTATTCATTTTTCCTGATGATGCCGCATGGCTTCTGACTAACATCGGTGTCTGGCTACGGGGTGATCTTTCCTGATGATGCTCAGCAACGCGTTGAATGCCGGAATATCAACTCTCGTTCGCTGTATAGACGCGCGAGTCACCCGCTCCCTGACAATTGCGACGCAGGTTCCAGCACGGCCGGAGCGTGCTGAGCGACTCAGCACGTCCGGCCTGCGTTTTCACCGGATGTTGATTTAATACTAACCCGCTGCGTGCGCGAGGGATTGTTGAGGAAAACGCGGCAAGTCGTATCCCTTACTTACGTTTCGGGTTGTGAAAACGCGTTAAATCAACACCCGGTTAAGGAAGCGCAGAGTTTCCGGTCATAGAATGACCGGACTACGGAATGCGAATCAGTTTCTGCTGGAAACGGCCTTCATGGCCGCCTTGGCGACAGCGTAGCATTCGCGGATGTCGGCGAGAGGATTCTTTTCGTTCTCCTCGTACTCCAGCGAAAATGCCCCATTCGCTGGGAACTCAGCCAGCTTCAGTTCGGACACAACTTCTTCTACGTTCAGATGACCTTTGCCAAGGATCACGCCCTTGGTCTGGTCCTTCATTTCGGCGAAGTCCTTCAGGTGAATCCCATACAGACGTCCCTTGAGCAGCCGGATGACTTCACCCGCGTTCTGACTTGATCGGATATAATGCCCGAGGTCCGCACAGGCTCCGATTCGCTCGTCGCGTCCTTCGATAACTCGCAGCACATCGATCGCTTTGTTGTAACGATGGTTCGGCCCGTGGTTGTGAATGGCAACTCGGATATCAAATTCTTTGACCAGTTCATCCAGACTGTCGAAAGAATCGAAATCCGGGTCGGCCGTGATACACGGAGTTCCCAGCTTCTTTGCGAACTCAAACGTCTTTCGATTTGCAGCCGCATCTTTGCTAAACCCATTCACTCCATGACCGGAAATCGACATTCCCAGGTCAGCGACTTTCTTCTTCATCGCCGCGATATGTTCATCGGAAGAGTCGAGCGGCAGCATGCCACTGTAGAACTCAACCTGTTCAAACCCCATGTCGGCGGCGTGTTTCAGAGCTTCTTCGACCTTGTAGCCGCGGAGTGAATAGAGCTGAATGCCCAGCTTCGGCCCGTCAACTTCTGCAGCACGCGCGACACGTGGCATGATGCCACACGCGCCAATCGCGGCGGCCGCGGAAGTCGTCATAAGAAAGTTGCGTCGAGACTGAAGAGACATCAGAGGCTCCGAAAGGAATGGTGGGAAAACAAAAATTCGTCCTGAATTTTACGGAGCGGAGCCACGAATCACAATCAATTCGTAAAACCCTGCTTCTTCGGTCTGAGGCTGGAAAATGCAATGGGAAGAGCGGGAATAAAAATTTCGATGTCGGAAGATCGCCCCACGCCCTCGATCCTCTAATGTTTTAGATGATTACTTTACAGGTTTGCGAAACGGCGGTACGATTCAATCATCTAATTCTTTAGATGAGATGAAGGCAAGCGAATGGCTCGATCTAAAACAGAACAGCCCACGGAGCTCGAACTGGAGATTCTGCGAGTTCTGTGGGACAAATCGCCGCTGCTGGTTCGTGATGTCAGGGCCGCTCTGGAAGAAACCGGGCGACCATTGGCCCACAGTACCGTAATCACGATGCTGAACATTATGCATCGCAAAGGATTTTTGAAACGACGGCGAGAAGGAAAGTCGTTTTGGTTTTGGCCGGCCGCTCCCAGAGAAGCCACGACAGGAAAGATGGTTGGAAGCCTGTTGTCGCGCCTGTTCAATGGTTCTCCAGCGGCCATGGTGCTGAACCTGCTGCAGACCGGAGATGTGGATGCGGAAGAGCTGGCGGAGATTCGAAAACTGGTGGTAAAGAAGTCGAAGGAGATTCAGGAATGAGCACACTTACACTGTTTGCAGATCGACTCTGTCAGACACTGCTGCATTCGTTGTGGCAGACGCTGACGATCGTGATAGTCGTCTCCATTGTTGCTCGTCTGGTGCAGCGGCGTGCGGAGATTGCCTATGCCGTTTCGATGGCCGGACTTGTCGCGGCGGTTGTCTGTATGCCGGTGACGTTTGTGCTGGTGTCGCCGGCGTTTAGCCAGTTGGATGGCATCAATATGGCTGGTGTCGATACGGATGGTGAGGTGGGCGGCGATGGTGCAGCGGTTCGCGGAGACCGTGCTGTTCTTCAATCCGGCGATGTGGTTTCTGAGTCGCCGTGTGAGTGAACTGCGCGAGTTTTGTTGCGACGAACTGGTATGCCACAGCGCCGCGTCGTCGCAGAAGAATGTTCGACTGCGTTATGCGGAAGCGTTATTGCACGTCGTTTCACTGTCGCTGGAAAGCGGCGAGGGTGAGAGCCGTATCGACGGGCCAAATCTGACAGCGTTGGCGGCGAGCGGTCGAAGTCCGTCGGACCTTCGACGGCGCATTTCGCGGATGCTGAACGAACCCGTGTCGGAGCCGTTTCCAACCGGTCGCGGGCTGCTGGTGGCCTTCGGAGCCGGGCTGCTCTGCATGATGCTTCCGGGGCTGCTGCCGTTGGAACTCACGTCGCCAGGCAACTCCGCAGCAATCGCCGATGAACAGAAGCCGGGCGACGACGAGACGAAGACTACAAGCAAGCCATCGTCTGGCGACAACTGCGACTGAATCTCGAGCCGGACATACCGCAACCAATTCCCGTCGGCATGGACCAGAATGATCCAAATGCCTGGGAGAAGTGGAAGCACACTAAAGAAGCCCGAGACTACGAAGTGGCGGTACATGCCTTTCAAGCTCGTATGGACGCCCTACCCGTGTTCAGCGCCTCCGTTGACCGCGACGGCAGCTTCCGCATCGACAACGTGCCAGCCGGCAGGTTTGTCCTTAGCGAATGGTCAGCATTGCAAAACTGGAAGCTCTCCCTGACACCGCGAGAATTTGAAGTGTCGGATCTTGAAGACGGCGACAAAGAGACGCCCTTGGATCTTGGTGAGATTGAATTGATTTCACAGTAGTTGCGGCACTTTCCCCCTCGCGTTCTCTCGGCGGAATCATCGCATATTCCGGCGGCCATTCAGATGTATGCGGATTCTTTTTGTTGCTTTCTTCCTTAGGCTGAAATGCCGACTGTGCGGTCCTTAAAGACGGTGTTTCAATTGGTATACCTGGACTGATCGCCCATTGGCTCTTAACAGAATGCGTTGGTGCAATGGCACTTGTTTTAACACAAAAGGAGTAAAACAGGGGACATTGTACTTTACGGGTTCAGTGGAATGTCGCCGTTTTGTGGGATTCTGTTCAGGCATGCAGCAACAAATTCATCAAAAAATTTGCGGTACTCAACCTTGCCAATCGATCCGCAATTCTCGTGTCCGGCACCGTCAATCAGGCATAGTTTATGACCAATACGTTCCATCCCCACTGTTGAAATCGCGCGGTGTGTTCGAGATTCTTTCCCCTGGTTGCGTCTTGACCGTGCAGGTAGAGAAAGACTGGAGCCTCCGAATTTTCGACGGGGACCCAGAAGTTGCTGCGTGATCGGGTTACAAACACAGTCGCCAGCTCACGAAATGACGAACTCTACGTATTGAGCCTGACACGCGGTTGAGTAGGAAACGCGAAGGCGGCGTGCTTCAGGCAGAAGTTGAACGCACGCGGTCGTATGCCAATAATCGCTGTGCATGCAGAGAGTGAGCCGCGATGGCGACTCTGTGGGACCATGATTCG
>Ga0105052_10007896_pt1 | contig 10246 bp, 6 predicted proteins | sample FRY03_FD_78094 | JGI IMG/M metagenome (GOLD analysis project Ga0105052, IMG submission 78094) | Freshwater microbial communities from Lake Fryxell liftoff mats and glacier meltwater in Antarctica - FRY-03 | ecosystem: Environmental > Aquatic > Freshwater > Ice > Glacier meltwater ... | reverse complement strand
GGTGGCCGCAGATCAAAAGCTTATAGCAAGCCTCCTCGCAACTGCTGATCTGCTTGCAGGTTTTGTTGGAGCAATCAAAGCCTACCACAGAGCGCAAGCTTTCAGGCGCATGGGATTGCTGCAAAGCGGGCTGCATACCTAAAAGGCTTATAAACAAAAGAAGATATGCCATGAAAACGAACCGAACCTGAAACGATACGGAAGTTTACGCTTTCTTAACCAATTTACCAGAGGGATCGTCCAACAGCTTTTCCGCAAGTGCTTTTGCAATCGCAAACGCCCCTTTGATGCGCTCGCCCTCGGTTTTCCAATCTTGCACCAGCACGATCTTGTTGCCGTTGACCCGCGCGCCGGCCTGCGTTTTTATGAAATCCACCAAGCCCGCGGGGTTGGCGAATTTATCGTTGTGAAACTGCACCGTAGCCCCTTTTGGCCCCGCATCCAGCCGTGAAATTCCCGCCCGCTTGCACATCGCCTTGATCCGCACGACCAGCATCAGGGTGTTCACCTCTTTTGGCAAAGGGCCAAAACGATCAATCAATTCGGCGGCGAAGCCTTCCAGCTCTACCTTGCTGGCAAGGCCTGACAGGCGGCGGTACAGACCCAAGCGCAAATCAAGATCCGGCACATAAACCTCGGGTATCAAGACCGGAACGCCAATGTTGATATTGGGGGCCCATTGGTCGTCCATCTCGCTCAACCCCGCGATTTCGCCTGATCGCAGCTTGGCAATCGTATCTTCCAGCATGGATTGATACAGCTCATACCCCACCTCCTTGATATGGCCCGATTGTTCCTCACCCAACAAATTCCCCGCACCGCGCAGATCAAGGTCATGGCTGGCAAGGTTGAACCCGGCCCCAAGGCTGTCAAGGCTTCCCAAAAGCCGCAGACGCTTCATCGCCTGCGGTGTCAATGGCGCACGGGGTTTTGTTGTAAGATAGCAATAGGCGCGGGTTTTGGCGCGCCCCACCCGGCCCCGGATTTGGTACAATTGGCTTAAGCCAAACATATCGGCGCGGTGGATGATCATCGTGTTGGCGGTCGGAATGTCCAGCCCTGATTCCACGATTGAAGTTGCGACCAGAACATCTTGCTTTCCATCGTAAAAATCATTCATCCGCTGGTCCAGATCGCCCGCCGCAAGCTGGCCGTGGGCGACCAGATACGTCACCTCCGGCACATGGGTTTTCAGAAAATCTTCCACAAAAGGCAGGTCAGATATGCGCGGGACCACAAAGAAAGACTGCCCGCCGCGGTAGCGTTCGCGCAAAAGCGCCTCGCGCACTGTTACTGTATCAAATTCAGACACATAGGTCCGAATTGCAAGCCGATCCACGGGCGGTGTGGCGATGATCGACAGATCGCGCACGCCGGTCAGCGACAGCTGCAAAGTGCGCGGAATGGGTGTCGCAGTCAGCGTCAGCACATGCACGTCCGAGCGGATTTCCTTCAGCCGCTCCTTATGGCCCACGCCGAAATGTTGTTCTTCATCAATGACAAGCAAGCCGATGTTCTTGAACTTGATCGCCTTGGCCAGCACCGCATGGGTGCCAACCACGATATCCACAGTGCCATCCGCCAGCCCTGCGCGCGTGCCTGCGGCATCCTTTGCACTAACAAAGCGTGACAAGGGTTTGACATTGATAGGAAATCCACGAAACCGTTCCGCAAAGCTGCGGAAATGTTGGCGGGCAAGCAAGGTTGTGGGGGCAATCACCGCCACCTGCATCCCCGACAGGGCCGCCACAAAGGCCGCGCGCATCGCCACCTCGGTTTTGCCAAAGCCAACATCCCCCACAATCAGGCGGTCCATCGGGCTTCCCGCCTCAAGGTCTGCGATCACATCGGCAATCGCGGTCAACTGATCCTCGGTCTCGGTATAGGGAAAACGGGCGGCGAATGCCTCCCACATGGAATGGGGGGCCTCCAGGATGGGGGCCTTGCGCAGGTGGCGCTCGGCGGCAATCCGCATCAGACGTTCGGCAATCTCGCGGATACGCGCTTTCAGCTTGGCTTTCTTGGCCTGCCAGGCACCACCACCAAGCCTGTCCAGCAAGCCTTCCTCGTGGCCATAACGGCTTAGAAGTTCAATGTTTTCAACGGGCAGGTACAGCTTTGCGTTTTCCGCATATTCAATGCTGATGCATTCATGCGGCGCGCCCAATGCCGTGATCATCTCCAACCCGTGATAGCGTCCAACCCCGTGTTCGACATGCACCACCAAATCGCCGGGGCTGAGGGTTTCGATATCGCGCAAAAAATTATCGGCCTTGCGCCGGCGTTTTGGCTTGCCAACAAGGCGGTCACCCAAAACGTCTTGTTCCGATATCACGGCAAGGCCGGGTGCGGTGAACCCCGCCTCCAAGGGCCAGACCATCAGGTAAAGCCCGCCCGTGCCCTTCACATCGCGAAAATCCGCCACCTCCACCGCGCCCAACACGCCTTGATCCGCAATCAAGCCGCGCAACCGTTCGCGCGCACCCTCGGACCAACTGGCAATCACCACGTTGCGATCTTTGCGCAAAATGTGAACATGATCCGCCAGCGCATTGAAAAGACTTATGCTTTCTTGCTGGCGTTCTGGTGCGAAATTCCGCCCCATCCGCCCGCCCGCATCCAAAATCCCCGGCCCCGGCGATTGTGCGAGCGGCGAGAGTTGCATGACGCGGTGCGGGGCCATAGCCGCCTCCCAGGCTGCATCATTCAAATAAAGCAAATCGGGGGCTGCGGGTTTATAGACAGTATCGACCCGCCCCTTGGCGCGCATCGCCTCCATGCGCGCATCATATTGGTCGTCGATCCCCTCCCACCGGGCCAGCCGAGCGGGGGTGATCTGGTCATCCAACATTACCGAAGCCGTTGGCAAATAATCAAAAACCGTCTCCAGCCGGGCGTGGAAAAACGCCAGCCAATGCTCCATCCCCTGATGTTTGCGCCCCGCACTCACCGCCTCGTACAACGGATCGTCCGATCCACCCGCACCAAATTCCACCCGGTAGTTCTGGCGGAACCGCGAGATTGACGCATCATCCAATATCACCTCTGACACCGGGGCAAAATCCACCGATGTCAGCTTTTCGGTGGTGCGCTGGGTTTGCGGATCAAACCTGCGTGCCCCGTCCAGCACATCGCCGAAAAGATCCAGCCGTACTGGCCCCAAAGGCCCCGGCGGATAGATGTCGATGATGCCGCCGCGAATGGCATAATCACCGGGCTCCGATACGGTTGGGCTGGGCGTAAACCCCATACGAGTCAGAAAATTACGCAAGGACGCCTCATCCAGCCTGCGCCCGACGGTTGCGGAAAACGATGCCTCTCGCAGCACGGCGCGCGCAGGCAAGCGCTGGGTCGCGGCGTTCAGCGTAGTCAGCAGCACAAACGCACCGGGTACGCCTTGCGCAAGGGCTGCCAGCGTGGCCATACGGCGCGAGATAATATCGGGGTTAGGCGACACCCGGTCATAAGGCAGGCAATCCCAGGCGGGCAGTTCCAGCACCACCACATCGGGGGCCATTGCTGCCAGTGCTTCGCGCACAGCCTCAAGCCTCTTGTCATCGCGCGCCACATGGATCACCGGTGCGCCGCGCAGCAGTTCTTTGGCAATAAGGGCGGCGTCAAAGCCTTCGGGCGCGCCGCCAAGGGTAAAACGATTTGCCATATCTTATTGCGACCAGATGTTGAATACTTGCATATTCTGCCACATCCCCCAAAGCGATGTTATGAAAATTGACACCATTCCAATGGCTTGCACGGTCATCCTGTGACGGATAAGGCGGCGGTACAGCGCGTCTCCCTCCATCTCTTGGGTTGCGATATGTTGGGCGGTGGACAGGCTAAGCGTAAAGACCAGCACCATCGGGGCCATAAGCAAGAACAAGGCCTGCGCAAATTCCGCACCATAGACAAAGCCCAGAACCGCCAGTGTTGTAAAGAAAAACGCAGCAAACCCGATCAGCCACAGCCCCGACATCCGCGCAATGTAAACCAGGCGGCGCGTGTTGATGCCCACCAGGTCATGCAGGTCAATCGCTGCATCCCCGCCATGCTTGCGCGCCCGGGTTATCAGGTCGAACGGCACGCCGATCACCCAGTGGCTGGTGGTGGACCACAAAACCGCAAGCACAATCCAGTACCAGAGATTCGAGAACGACCGCATGTCGATCAGCTCAAAAACCGATTTATACCAATCCACTGCAAGACCCTTTTGTATCAAAATCCAGTCGCGCCCATGTGTTTCGCGCCACACTTGCGTTATTCCTACTCTTGAGGCCGCCGCTTTTCCATGGCAGGCAGAAGAAAAAGCCGCAACCCCTTGCAGATGCATCACAGCCAGCAGGAACCAGATCATGCGCCCGACCCATGCCCCCTATCCTGCCACCCGGTTCCGGCGGCTGCGCGCATCGGATGCGCTGCGGCGACTTGCGCAGGAAAACACGCTGTCGGTGAACGACCTGATCTTGCCGATGTTTGTGCGGGATGGGGTGAATATCACCGATCCCATCGCCTCCATGCCCGGTGTGGCGCGGCTGTCGGTGGATCTGATCGTCAAGGCAGCCGAGGAGGCAGCAAGCCTTGGCATCCCCGCGATTTGCCTCTTTCCCTATACCGATCCCGACAAACGGACCGAAGGCTGCGAAGAGGCGTGGAACCCTGACAACCTGGCCAACCAGGCCATCCGCGCAATCAAAAAGGCCGTCCCGCAGATTGCGGTGATGACGGATGTGGCGCTGGACCCCTACAATATTAACGGCCATGACGGTTTGGTGCGGGACGGCATTATTTTGAACGACGAGACGGTAGAGGCTTTGGCCAAGATGAGCCTTGCACAGGCGGAGGCCGGGGCGGATATCCTGGGCCCTTCCGACATGATGGACGGGCGCATCGGGGCCATGCGCCAAGCGCTTGAAACGTCAGGCCACAAGGATGTGGCGATTCTGTCTTATGCGGCTAAATATGCCTCGGCATTTTATGGCCCGTTTCGCGAAGCCGTGGGGGCGGGCAGCCGTTTGGTGGGCGATAAAAATACCTATCAGATGAACCCCGCCAACTCGGATGAGGCCTTGCGGTTGGTGGCGCGCGATCTGACTGAGGGCGCGGATATGGTCATGGTGAAACCCGGCATGCCGTATCTTGATATTTGCCGCAGGGTAAAGGACGCCTTTGGCGCGCCGACCTATGCCTACCAGGTGTCGGGCGAATATGCGATGATCATGGCTGCCGCGCAAAACGGCTGGATTGATGGCGACCGCGCGATGCTGGAAAGCCTTATGGCCTTTCGCCGTGCGGGATGTGACGGGGTGCTGACCTATTTTGCCCCGCGTGTGGCCCGCATATTGCAAGACCGCGCCTAAGCGACCCGCCCTTCTTGCATGGCGCGTTTTCGCCAAAGGTCATCCAAATAGATGACAACGCGACAAATCCGCGCTATCCTGAAGTCACATGGCCCGGATGCGGCCCAAGGAATTGAGCAAACTGTGACCGTGGGACCACCCCGGCGCGATGGATGAGGCGGCAGAGATATGACACTTATCAACAGACGGGGCTTTTTGGGGACCAGTGCTGCGGGGCTGGTTTTGGCGGGCTGCGCGAATGGTATTGGCGGCGGCGGCGCGACCCGCCTTGATGCCCGTGTCGATACAACCCGCGACTTTTTGTTCAGCCGCTATCCCGGCACGCGCGATCTGGCGCAAAAAAGCTTTGGCGTGTTGTACATGCCCTTGATCACTGAAGCCGGTTTTGGCATCGGGGCGGCCTACGGTCAGGGTGCCTTGCGGATCAATGATGTAACGGTGGATTACTATTCGACTGCCCGCGCCACTTTCGGCTTTCAGATCGGCGCGCAGCAATATGCCCATGCGCTGTTTTTCCTGACAGAATCTGCGCTGGGCGATTTCCGCCGCTCCAACGGTTGGGCCGCCGGGGCCGATGTCCGCTATGCCACCCCCGACCAAGGGGCCAGCCTTGGCAAAGATACGACCGAGCTTGCCCCGGTCATCGCCCTTGTGTTCGGCCAATCGGGGTTGATCGCCGGGGCCACACTTGCCGGGACCAAATACACCCGCATCATTCCCTGAAGGAACCGCCCCGTTATTCTCTATTGAAAACGGGGCGTTACTGGGCTTATTTCAAGCGCTTGATCAGGCTGGACGTATCCCAACGCCCGCCACCCATATTCTGTACATCCTTGTAAAACTGGTCGATCAGCGCCGTGACGGGCAGGCTTGCCCCAATCTCATTCGCGGTCGCCAAACAAATCCCCAGATCCTTGCGCATCCAATCCACGGCAAAACCATGGATGAAATGTTCGTCCAGCATGGTTTTGTGGCGGTTGTTCATCTGCCACGATCCCGCAGCCCCGCCCGAAATCACCTCTACCACTGCGCGGCCGTCCATCCCGGCCTTTTCCCCAAAGGCCAACGCCTCGGCCAGCCCCTGTACCAGCCCTGCGATGCAAATCTGGTTCATCATCTTGGCAATCTGCCCCGACCCGCTTTCGCCCAGCCGCTTGCACACCTTGGCATAGGCGGCAATCACCTGCTCTGCCGCGTCATATTGCGCTTGCACCCCGCCGCACATCACCGACAAAGCCCCGTTTTCAGCGCCCGCCTGGCCCCCTGATACGGGTGCGTCGACAAAACCGATCCCCATATCTGCGGCCTGCGCATACATCTCGCGCGTGACCAGCGCGGAAACCGTGGTGTGATCGACAAACACCGCGCCGCGCGCCATGCCTGCAAAGGCCCCATCAGCGCCCGTACACACTCCGCGCAGATCGTCGTCATTGCCCACGCAGGCCATTACGAAATCTTGCCCCTGTGCGGCCTCGCGCGGGGTTTTGGCCATGCCCCCTCCGTGTTTGGCCACCCAGGCCTCGGCCTTGGCGGCGGTGCGGTTGTATACCATCACCTCATGCCCAGCCTTCACTAAATGCCCCGCCATGGGAAAGCCCATCACACCCAAGCCCAAAAATGCCAGTTTCGCCATTGCGTCTTTCCTTCCAATTGCCTCGCGGTTCAGGATGGCATAGGTAACGACCCAAACCCTGCCGTCAAGAAAAGACCACCCATGTTCACCGCCTTTCGCTGGCTGACCCGCATCTTGATCGCCCTTCTGGCGCTCTCGGCCTTTGTGCTTCTGATCGCCTATTTCTTTTTGTCGCGCTCGCTTCCGGATTATTCCGAGGATTTCCAACTGGAGGGGGTGAGTGGCGAGGTGGAGATTGTGCGCAACAACGCGAATGTGCCGCATATCTTTGGGCCAACAGACGCGGATGTGTTCTTTGCACTTGGCCTTGCCCATGCTCAGGACCGCTTGTGGCAGATGACTATGCTGCGCCGCACCGCACAGGGCCGGCTGTCCGAGGTGTTTGGCGAACGCACCTTGAAAATCGACGAATTGCTACGGCGTTATGATCTTTATACCTTTGCCGCTCAATCGGTCGATGCGCAGGATAACGAGACAAAAACCGCGCTGATCGCCTATGCACGCGGGGTCAATGCCTGGATCGGTGAGGTGAACGCCAAGGCCCGGGGTCGCGGTGCGCCGGAATTTTTCTTTTTCTCAAATGAGATTGCGGCCTGGCAACCCACCGACAGCATCGTCTTGGTCAAGCTGATGGCGCTGCAACTTTCCGGCCATCTGGAGGCGGAGGTGCTGCGCGCGCGCACCTCATTGCTGCTGCCCGAGACGCGTCTGCGCGACATCTTGCCCGATGCGCCGGGCACAGGCATCACCGCCCTGCCCGATTATGCCAGCCTGATGCCAAGCCCGCCCCCCGGCGGCTTTCCGGTGCAACTGGCGCAAGACCCGCTGTCGCCCTTCAAAAAGAGGGCTTTTGCCGGGGCGTCCAACGCCTGGGCTGCGGCGCCCGGCCGCTCGGCGGCGGGCGGGGCCTTGCTGGCCAATGATCCGCATCTGGCCTTTACCGCGCCGACCCTGTGGTATCTGGCGCGGCTTGAATTGCAATCGGGCGGCGTAATCGGGGCCACCATCCCCGGCATCCCCGCTATTCTGATCGGCCGGTCCGAAGCCCTTGGCTGGGGCCTCACCTCCTCCTATCTCGACGATCAAGACGTGGTGATGGAACGGGTGAACCCTGACAACACCGAACAATATGACAGCGGTGCGGGCTGGGATGATTTTGAAACCCGCCGCTCCATCATCAATATCAAGGACCGCGACCCCATCACCATCACCCTGCGCTGGTCGCAGGCCGGGCCCATCCTGCCCGGCTCTCATTATGATCTGGGCACAGTCACCCCTGCGGGCCATGTCGCGGCCCTGTCTTGGACGGCGCTGTCGGGGCGCGACACCTCCATGACGGCGGCGATGCGGCTGATGAGGTCAAAATCCATCCCCGAGGCGATTGAGGCGGGGCGGCTTTATGTGGCCCCCTCGCAAAACCTGATGCTGGCCGACAAGGATGGGATCGCGCTGCAACTTATCGGCGCAGTGCCCAACCGCAATCCCGCCCATATCACGCAAGGCCGCATGCCCAGCCTTGGCGACAAGCTGCAAAACCGCTGGGATGGCATCCAGCCCTATGACCAGAACCTGCGCATCCTGAACCCCAGTTCGGGCTTGCTGGGCAACACCAACAACAAGACCACAGATGCGCCCTTCCCGGGCAATATCAGCTTCACCTGGGGCGATACGCACCGCATCCAGCGCTGGCTGACCCTGATGAAAACCCGCGAGGTCCACACCCGCGAAAGCTTTATCGAGGCGCAGCTTGATACTGTCTCGCCCATCGCGCGCTCAGTCTTGCCGCTGATCGGGGCGGAATTGTGGTTTACCGGCACGCCGTCCCCCGAAGGCACGCCGGAACGGATGCGCGAACGCGCGCTGGCGCTGCTGGCCGAATGGAACGGCGAGATGAATGAGCATTTGCCCGAACCGCTGATCTATGCGGCATGGCTGCGTGCGCTGCAAGACCGGCTGATCCGCGACGAATTGGGGCCTTTGGCAGATGCCTTTACCCACCCCGATCCAGTGTTTATCGAGCGGGCGTTTCGCAACACGGACGGCGCGCAGGTATGGTGCGATGTGATCCAATCAGCAGCGATTGAACCCTGCCCCGAGATTGCCCGCGTGGCATTGGATCAAGCGCTGCTGACCCTGTCCGAACGTTATGGCCGCAATATTGAAACATGGCGCTGGGGCGATGCACATCAAGCCACGCATGACCACCCCGTGATGGGGGGCGTGCCGGTACTGCGCTATTTCGTGAACCTGCGCCAATCGACCAGCGGCGGCGATGCGACCTTGATGCGCGGACGCACGCGCGGTACCGGGCCGGACCCATTCGAAAACGTCCATGGTGCAGGCTACCGCGGCGTCTATGATTTTGCCGATCCCGACAGTTCGGTTTTCATCCTGTCCACCGGGCAGTCAGGCCATCCCCTGTCGCGCCATTATGACGACCTGGGCGTTTTGTGGCGGCGCGGCGAATATATCCCGATGTCGCTGGACCCCGATCTGGCCCGCGCGGCGGCGGTTGGCATCACTCATATCCGCCCGAAACAATAGGCGAACGCCAAGCGTAGGGTGGGTGCCAACCCACCGCCCCCCATGGTTTCGTCAAACCGGCAAAAGCCGATCAACAAGGGCTGCCAGATCATCATAATGATCCAGCAATGCGTCAGGTTGCAGCCGCTGCACCCCTGCCCCGTCTGGGCCAAACCCTACCAGCACAATCGGCACACGCGCCGCGCGCGCCGTGTCGCGGTCGGTAATGGTGTCGCCGATCAGCACGGAGCGTTTGGCATCCCCGCCTACCCGGCGCACCGTTTCAAAATAATGCTCCGGATCAGGTTTTCGCATGGGCAAGGTATCGGCCCCCAAAAGCGCGCCAAACAGATGCGAGATGCCAAGCTGGTCGCACAAGGTTACGGCCAGACCTTCGGGCTTGTTGGTGCAGATCGCCGTGGCAAACCCCGCCGCGCGCAACCCCTCCACCGCGCGCACAGCGCCGGGATACAGCGTTGTGTGCACGGCAATGGCCTGCCCATACGCTTCCAGCAACACCGGGTATTGGGTGTCGATCAAGCTTTCATCCCAAGCCGTACCCAAACGCCCGAATCCAAGCCGCAGCATCGCCCGCCCGCCCGCAAAGGCCGTGAGTGCATCAGCCACCGCATCCAAGGGCTTGCCCTGCCCCATCCGGTCAAAACAGGCATTGGCGGCGGCAATCAAATCGCCGCTGGTATCGGCAAGTGTGCCATCCAGATCAAACACTACAGTC
>Ga0105052_10007893_pt1 | contig 10248 bp, 7 predicted proteins | sample FRY03_FD_78094 | JGI IMG/M metagenome (GOLD analysis project Ga0105052, IMG submission 78094) | Freshwater microbial communities from Lake Fryxell liftoff mats and glacier meltwater in Antarctica - FRY-03 | ecosystem: Environmental > Aquatic > Freshwater > Ice > Glacier meltwater ... | reverse complement strand
TTGATAGTTTTGTTGGCAATCAGTCCATCAAGCCATTGCGTGTCGATCCGATTCTCCCTGTAGTCCTCGAGCTCAAGCAGGGCGATCAAATACTGTTTAAATCCAGGTGTAAACGCCCGTGGTCACTATCAGAACAAGTACACACACAGCGGGCTCGCGGCAAACGGAGGGGCTTGAGCGCGCGGCGACTCTGCCGCGCGCCACCCGAGGTCCCAATTCCTTCCCTCGGACGCCGATTTTTCGTTTGTTTCCGGGTCCTGACTTTGGAGGCTCTCGAAATGCTTGTTGTTTGCCGAGCGCTTGCCAGCGCGCACAAAATGCTGCAAACCCCCGGCAAAACACCTCATTTACGAAAAATCGGCGGATCAAGGCATAGGGTGCCACGATCCGCCGATTGTTCACAAATGAGTGTTTTTCCGGGGTTTCCGGCGTTTTCTGCGCGCTGCCAGCGCTTGGCAAACAGCCTCAAATTTGCGAAGCTCGCATTCTTGGGCCCAGAAACAGAGGGAAAAGGGTGTCCGAGGGCTGGAAATCGGATTTCGGGTGGCGCACGGCAGCGTCGGGGCTGAGCTGAGACTTGTCCGCAGCCGCGCACCCATTGGATCACACCGTTGACATGACATCACCCTCATAGGAAGAGCTCTTCATTTTCCCCTATTCTATATATTACAATCCCCTGCTTTCATCCTTTGTTTTCATTTTCTCGAGTTCAGCCAGTCCAAGTTGAAAAAAATCCGGTTCACCTCGATTTGTCGGAAAATGAGTGTACAAGTGAGTACATTTGCCTTAAATTTTATGCATACAAACAAAACGCAGACGCTCGCAGCCGCGGTTTATCACGATAATGCGCTACTGTTACACACACACAGACTTACTTAACAGCTTACAAAGTTACGTTCTGGATGAATGCAAGATTGAACGAGAAATGAACAAGTCACGGACCTGGGTGGTGGTGCGGATGGCACCATAGATGGTCAGGTCGCGGAGGGCAAGAATCAGGTGCTTTCGAGCCGACTCCCTCGTGCTGCCCACTGAAAATATATGCCCAAACTGCGAGTCTGCAAATTCGTGCACGGCCCCTCGACCAAACACAGAAAAATAACCCCACACCTGCGGGCTCACGCGGAAATTGATTTCTTGCAGCACACCGCTGGTTGGGCGAAATCCTGCGTCGGGATTCTCTGCAGTAATGCGCGCAGCGATGACGTGGCCATTCGCCGGGTTGCGGTTTTCGACAGTGAAGTCAATTTTTGAGGTGCCATGTCTATCAGACTGGCCCCAGAGTGTGCGGATGTCGGGAATGCGGTGCAGCGGAATGTCCATGCCGACTAGCAACATAGCGACCGGAAGATTGATATCGTTGATGAGCTCAGTAACTGTGTGCTCCACCTGCAACCTCGGGTTCATTTCCAAGAAAAAAAACTGCCCATCACGGTACAGATACTCGACCGTGCCTACACCCACATAGCCCACTGCCTTTGCCAGCCCGGCTGCCGCCTTTTCCATACGCGTAAATACCGCTGGATCTGCCGCGATAGGAGGGCCCTCCTCGATGATTTTCTGATGGCGGCGCTGAATGGAGCAGTCGCGGCCATTGAGTGTCACAACCTGGCCATGCTGGTCAGCAAGTACCTGCACCTCGAGATGGCGGCCGCCTGAAAAGAGGCGCATGAGGAAAATGGGAGAACCCAACACCTCGGCCTTGACCTGCAGGAATGCGTCGGCGAGCTCGCCCTCGTGCGAGACTTTACGGATGCCCTTGCCACCGCCGCCCTCTGATGCTTTCACCATCAAGGGGTACCCCACTGTAATGGCTGCCGCAATCGCCTCCTCCACCGTGCTCACGCATGCCTTTTGATAGGTCTCCAAGGGAATGTCAGTATTGCCGCTCTCCATCAATTCACGAATTTTCACCCCCGAGCCGCTCCACTCAATGCAAGGCACATCGGCAGATTGGGCGATAATGGACGAGCCAATCTTGTCGCCTAGTGCGTACATTGCACCCGCGCCAGGGCCGAGGAAAATAATATCGCGTTTCTTGTCTCTTGCCAATTTGCGTGGCAGGTTCGGGTTTTCGGACGCGTGTCCCCAACCTGCCCAGACAGCGTCCACATTCTTGCGCTGCGCAATGTCGATGATGAGGTCTACATTAGCGTAATTGTTGTTGTTGGCCCCGCCAGGAACCTCAACCACCTCATCGGCCATTCGCACAAACTCAGCATTGGCCTTGATGTCCTCCGGCGTCGCCATGCACACAAAGCATAAGGAGTTGTTGATTCCGAGTTCGCCATACTCCCAGCGTCGCATGGATTGTATGCATTTGACGGCGGCGATGCCATTGTTTGCGATGAGGATGCGCTCAATGACGCGGGAGCCCTCGTGCATTTGCACATACTCCTCGAGGCTGTTCCAGTTCATAGACTTCTCCTCCATCGCCTCGAGCGTTGAGACGGAGGTCGAGCGCCGCATTTGGGTCCCGAGGCTAGGGGTAACGCAACCCTAGTGCGTACACAGACGTTACCCACCTGAGTGGGCTGGGCTGCACTCAACACCCTTGAAAACACACTCGATCAAGGCGTATTTCTGATCTCTTCTTTTTTGTTGGTTGAGGGGTACACGATTTTAAGGGATAGACCTTTTTTGGGGTTTAGGCCATTTTTTTAGGGTTTAGGCGCACGGCTCTTCGAAGCCCACGACCAAAAGACAAATCAGCACGATAGGTGAATGCAAGAAAGCATTTGAATGACTGGAGCGAGGTGCCTTGCCGCGGGACCGAGACTGCCAGAGGACAAGCACGCCGGATCGAGCAGGGGCTGGTGGTGCGGCTCACTGAGCGCAGCGGCGCAGATCGGCCGTGGGCTCACGTGGCGGCGGCGAATGTGGGGCCCTTGAGGTGACGCGGCACACTGTCAGGTGGCGGACGCTCAAGAGGGACCAAAGCAGGCTGGATGTTTGGGTGTTGTTGTTTCTCAGGGCGGACCGAAATGTGACTGTATTTATTTGTTGTGCGTGCTCTGCAGATATACACAATGGGTATGTTCATGAAGCTCGAGGGCATCCCTGAGCCCCCTTCGGGTTACGTGCCCCCTCTTGGTTCATCCCGCAACACCTGGACCAACATCTACAAGAACAAGGGCCGCATTGATTATTGCGTGCAGCAGTTTGGTGTAAGTGTTTGCTGCCCCTTTTCTCCTTTTTGCAGGTCCCCACTGCCCGTCGTTGAAACGAAGGAAACAACAGATTTCAAAGAGTGTGGGATTACAGAGGGAAAGAGTGATGAAGATTGAAAAGTGCAGGCGACCACAGTTGATCTCCATATATCACATTGTACCTTCTTGCTGAGGAGCCCTGCGAAAAGGGGCCTCTACATGGCAACATGTCGTCTTGCGGACGAGAGCGGCACAGCAGAGTTCTGGGATTATGTGTTCGTTGTCTACAGTATCTTTTTATGATGTTGAGTGGTGCGGTGCACCCATTATACAATGTCACCGCACCCGTTATACACAGTATTTTCGTATGGATTCGCTGATTTGATTATGTGTCGTCTTCTGCAGTACCTTTCCAACCGCATCAAGTGCATCGACAAGCTTACCGGCGGTCCGTTCCTCGAGTAAAGGTGTTGTCGAGACATGGGGATCACTACTTCCAACTGGTGAGGGATGCGCTGACGTCGAGAATGAGATGAAAGTGCAGTTCGGGTGTTGGGTTCTGTGTTTGCAGTACATAGGGGGTTAATCAAGTAACAAAGGGGTGTTACAAGCAGATGCAATTTCTTGTGCCGCAGTGTGCGGCACCGCTATTCCTCTGCAGTGGTACATTAATGGGTTTAATACAAATTTGATGTTCAGAGCCGAGCTTCTCGTCGCGACTCTTTTCTTTGCCTTTGCCCAAGGTCGTGGTCAGAAGAAACGCTAGAGCAGTGGATGCGGGGCCGCTTGCATGAGACCATGGTATTGTAGTGAATAAGTCGTTGCCGATGGCATGAAGCAGGTTTCCAGGCGACATGTCAAAATGTTTTGAGTGAACCCTGACTCGAGCTGGTCTATGGTGCCTTCTTCGTGTGGGCGGGAAGACAGTCCCCCATGTGCATTGCAGTTTGGATTGTGGATCTCTGCGAGGATGGCTTCTTATTTTTCTAACTATCACGTCCACCAAATGGATGGAGCAAAAGCAAAAGATGTCCGAAAGCACTGAGGGAAAAATATATTTTAGGTCAATGGAATTGGGGATATGTTTTGAGGATCTGATTTCATAATGAAGGTCGTACGCGTTGTGCACAAAACCAACTTGGTTAAATTGCAGCGGATAGCCCCGAATGCACCAGCGCCATCCTACACACATTGTTTTGAGTGTTTATTTGAAACTTACGGTCAGGGAAACGTGATAGCCTTTCAAAAATCAAGTATTGTGCACAAGTTGCTCGGTTGACCTGAGCCTACCTTAGCATTCAGGCCCGGGCTCAGCCCACAAACGTGTGTGCACCTGCGACTTGGCCCGGCGGACTCAGACCACACAAAATTGATGATTTCGTGGTGGGCATACATTGTTCGGAAAATGTATGCCCACGATAAAGTCATCAATTGTCATGGACTCCTACACGATTTTCCCGAAAAATCCTGACGATAGAGCACCTTATACTTGATCCTGAGCGCCGCTCTCCGAGTCCAACATCAAGTTGAGCTCGACTTCGTGTCGGAATCTTAATTAACAATCTTCAATTAACATGGGGGGGTCTTGTTTGACAAGATGTACCCCGTTCAAGTTACGGAGACAGTCATGCCGGCCCAGGTATTTTAAACTTGTTCGAGTTTCACTGGCAAGCTCAAGTTTCCGAGTCCTAAAATGGTCCTTGATTAAAAATCATCATGATTACGAATCCGAGTCGCCAACTTGAATTTGAGTGGGTCCAGGGGGGGGGCGGCGGCGGATGTCTTGTGCAACGTCACTGTTTCGCACTTAAAAGTTCGTCACGGGCTGAATTATCCAGGACAGAATCAAATGCAGAATGCCGCGCCCCTAGAATAATTGTTGATCTCTAATCAAACTCCCCCCATTGTTGACCACGCCGTGACGACTGCACTCACAAATTGCGAAACGGTTCTTTTTATTTTCAATTAAGCCCTCACCCCCATTCAAGTTTGAATTGTCTATTGTTAAATCATGCTCATGATTACATGTACACCCCATCATTGCAGATAGGGTGGCACAGAATCTTGAGATTATTTCTAAAAACCGTGACTTTCAAGTTTGCCGCTCGGACTTCCAATTTAGTACCAGGCGTACCAGGTTTCTCATGGGATTTATGATTAGTATCACTTATTATTTGGCACTAATCCTAAATCCTATGGGCAGAATTCTGGTTTGCCAGTGTCACGGTCGAAAAGTTTTAAAAATTATCTCGTCATTATGTTCAACCCTTTCTGTAATCGGCTGTAGTCACGGTATCATGATGACTCGCCCCGGCACCATACCACGACCCTCCGAGTCACTTCGCCTAAAAACTTGAACGGGGCAAGTCCCTTAATTAGAATAATCAAAACTTGAATCACCAGTGCCAGTGCCGGTTCCTGGGCCTACATGATCCACTGAAATATCCACTGGCACCCACACCATCATGACAACAAATATCGACTCAGACTCGGCGGTCACGGTAGGGGCCCTCGGGGAGGGTCTTGTTAGCAACGCAGGAGCCCAATGTTCTGAAAAGAATGAGATTGGATCTGACATAAAAAAAATAAGTGCCACGACGGAATGATATAAACAAGCCTGAGTAAAATACACCGCAAATAGTGTCTACATCTGTCTCTCTCTCTCCACTGTCACGCGTCTCTCTCTCCGAGTCAGTCTACAACGTGAAACCCAGCAGTCTTGACACACCTGTCTCGGCAAATCATCTTCACTGACACCTACCGTGACCTACCAATGAAAACTGCGACAGGAGGGGCTGGGGCGCTTGTTCACTTCAGCAATTGCAAATCAGATCCAATTTGAGTTAGAGGGCCCGAGAGCGTTGCAACAATCAGCAGTCGACCGTGACGATTGTATTGAGCCGCCCAGCGCATTCAATCTGAGGGTGGACCGGAACCTCTGGAAAACGAAATTAAAGAGATTCTTGTTTCGAAACGTGATGACCGATTTTCCGACAATTCTTTTTGATCTGGTGCAAAATATGTTTTCAGTTCGTTTTTCCTACCTGCATCGGCTCAATAACTTGAGTCAGGGCCTGCGGAACATGCCAAAGTTCCCTTGTTGCAGAAGTGCAACAAGATAGCCGAGTGTTGCGAGTGCGCCATTTATGTTGTAGACCTCCCATCGCCTCGACTCCTCGCTAATCCCTTCCGGAACGACCAGGTCTAGACACTATGACGTCTCAACTATGGTCTGAGGCAACCTACCACCTAGTCTAGCGCTTTACTTGCAGTGCAAATGTCACGCCCTTTTCTCTGAAAAGACAAGACAAAGCACTAGACGAGGGAGCAGCCTGAGGTTGCCTCAGACCATGTTTGAGACGTAGTATTGTCTTGACCTGGTCGTTCTGGAGAGGATGAGCCAAGTGCCGAGGCGATCGGAGGTCTACAACATAAACAACACATTCGCAACACTCGAATATCTTCTGGCCCCTCTGCGGGAACTTTTGAAGGTTCTGCAGGTATTTACAGAAGTTATTGAGCCAAAGCAGGTACAAAAAACGAACTGAATACGTATTTCAAGTTTGTACAAGATCAAAAAGAATGGTCAGAAAATCGGTGATCACGTTTAGAAGCACGAAAGGACTGGCAAACTTGAATCATTAAAAGGTCCGTGCCAATTAAGCCCCCCCTCTTTTGATTGTCACCTTCTAATTAAGTCTCAGGGGTCACTGTAAGTGACAGTAACTTCAGTTGGCCCTGGTAAACCCGGAATTTTGATGATCATCAGAATGAAATTGGAATTCTTGTTTACCACACCAAGTTCTCAGAATTAATAATTGTGTCATCTATTCCAATTGTAGCTGGTCCAGTTGTGTGAATGTCGCGGTAATATCTGCATGAATCGTTTGAGAGTAGAGTTTTAATTGAAAACTGATAGTGCGTTTGATATGGTATGCAGAGAACCGTGACAGGCATAAAAACGTGGTCAACAATGTTCAGAACCGAAATTCTTCCAAACAGTTGTGGTGAGTAACGCTGAGGAACAGGTATGATGACTGTCCAAAAAGAAACTGTAGGGTAGTCACCAGACTCACTAGGTCCTAGCAAGCCTGGGCCGGGGAGTTTTCTTGCGTTGGTGAGAATCTTGGTCGATTTTTTTGGCCGTTTTCTCACACCACCCTCCCCCCCATATATGAAAATAATCTGATACATCCGCGAGTAATTATGACAGGGTGGGGCAGGCACCTTCCATTCACCAGTGTTCACCCACGATTTCAACTTCAAATTATCATGCCACGACTGGTTTTGAACAAGACGATTCTCCACAAGCAAATACTGCCGCCTTGGCAGTATTTTCTTGCATATTCAGTGCCCGGGGAAACGCCTTGGGGCCTCAAGTTGACTTGAATACTAGAATAGAATTGTCACGGTCGACTGCGAATTCAAGGAACACTCAACAACCACCCCTGTACCCCGTATGATCATCGCTAGTGACCTTCATGTCTCCCTTTGCAAATGAGTGCAAATGACTACAAATGACTGCAAATGACTACAAATGACTGCAAATGACTGCAAATGACTGCAAATGACTGCAAATGACTGCTAATGACTGCTAATGACTGCAAATGAGACTCACATCCTTCTTCACTGCCCCCACTTTCTTCCCACTTGCCCAACTAGAAAATCCAAGTCTTACCCTTACCCACATGATTCGATCTTTAGGCGTGGGCAACCTGTATAGACACTCACCGCCCAAGAATGGAGAAATTGCACTGTGGTCGAACACGCGCGTAGTAAGTGGGGCGCGCAGCCACGAGGCGCAACGCGCCGAAGAAACCGCACGTCATCAGGGTAGGTCCCAATTAGGGGGCCAAAAAATTTGGACCATCAATACCGGGGGTTTATCAGATTTTTTTGGCCATTATCAAGGGATTAACCCCCGAAATGTCAAAAGTAAAATCAGATAAGTCCCCAGTATTGGGGAAAAATCAGATAATTCCCCGGTATTGGGGGACCAATCAGATAAGCCCTGGCCAGATCAGCCCCTGGTATTCGGGGAAAATGAGATAAACCCCCGGTATTGGGCAAAATCAGATAAGCCCCCGGTATTGGGTGAAAATCAGATAAACCCCCGATATCATAAAAAATCTGATAAACCCCCGATATCATAAAAAACTAAATCTGATAGACCCCCTGTGTTGGATACACTGGTGATTGTGCTGGAACAGTGCGAAAAACACAGAATAAAATGAGACCTGACAGAAAGACAGAAGTACAGAATGTGGGAAAAATCGTTTCACAAAACCGAAATGAGTCCAATGGTAAGGTCCAGTGGCATAATATTTTACTTGCTTTTATATATTCATTCCAGCTAGGCTTTCGTGGACTAAAAAATTGTTCCCAGTAATCTCAGTAATTGTCGATATACTACTTGCCAATACGGGCGCGCGGCAAGTTGAAGGGTTTTAGCCCCGGAGCCGCCGTGCGCCCCAGGGGTCGGACCAGAGTTTCCACGGACTATAGCCAGCCCCCTTTATCCCTTTTTCCCACCAAATTATGGCAATCGACACGTTCGTGGACGACCAAAGCGCGACTTGTTGTATCTTAGGTGGAATAGCAACTATATTGCTCGACAAACTTGATAGACAACATGAGAAAGCATGGGCTCTCTTAATCTTTACTACTTTCACACAACTCATTCTTCCAATTCAATCCCACTCTCACCTAGCCCAGCCACTGGTACCTCCTTTTCCTTCTCTCCCCGCAACTACCCCGCCCACTACCAGATGATGCTCACTGCCAAGTATGCCAGAGCCCGTTTGACGAACATAAAATGCTCCTTTGTGACTCGGACATATTTAACGCAGGATGGCATATGGACTGCCTTCTCCCACTTTTCACCGCCATCCCAACTGGTATTTGGAAATGCCCCCTATGTACCCCCCACCCACTTCCCACTTGGTTTGTCGTTTCTGCAACTCCTCCTGCAGAACAGCAGTAACGTTCACACTCGGACCGAGCACGGCGAGCCACTGGTGATTGCATTCATGAAATACCGCAAGGCTGACTGTGTGCTAGAGCTGCTCCGACGCGGGGCAGACAAAAACGCCACAGACAGCCATGGGACTTCACTGATCCGTGTGGCAGTGAATTGCAGGTCCTTTGACGTGGTATACTATCTGTTGGACAACGGTGTGGGTATCAATACCTTCGATCGGAGCCACGAAACACTGTTGAGCTCTGCTATGCATATGTCACACCAGTGGCCGGGCTACGACGTCTTTATTGAAATTTTGCGCGCTCGGGGCGCGCTGGAATCCTGTTTTGTAGACTGGGCTGGGCCACCCATGTTGCATTTCCAAGACGACTTTGTTTTTCCACTTGCTGCCAAGCTGGATCCTATTGTCCACCCCTACGACGCTCACAATCCCTGAATACAACGCCACCCGCCACCCCTCAAAGACAACAAAGTCCGACTAATCATAAATGATAATCAATGTTGTTTTTTTCAAGGTCTGCTTGGCTAACTCGTGACAGAACAGACATTGCCCACCAAATATGAGTGTCGCCTAACTGAACGGAAACACACTGCAACACACAAAGCCCGCAGGGGGCCCATGGGGGGGTGGGGGGGTGTTCTTAGCAGTTTGGTGATTTTGTTAAAAACAAATTGCAATCTGTTTCATGTGGCCTTTGGTGGCAGACATAATGTCAAATAGTGTGTATATGGTCTGTAATACATGTGCTGACGACGCCCCATATACTCGTAAACACATCGGCCCTCCACAAATTAAGTCGAGTCTGTCTGTCTTGGGAAATTTTCAGAAGCACCGTGATTTTATTTTGGCACCAACTTGTGCAGACACCAAGATTTCCATAACCTTGTGTGGCCTTGGATATCAGACATAATGTCATAATTTGTCGGTAATACATGCAATATATGTGCTCACACAACCCTACACACTCATAAACACGTTTTTTCACATTTTACATACTCGAGAGCTACTCCACGTCGGCCCTGTACAAATTAAATTGAGTCTGTCTGTCTTGGGAAATTTTTAGAAGCTTCTTGATTTTATTTGGGCAACAACTTGTGCCGACACCAAGATTTTCATGA
>Ga0105052_10007886_pt1 | contig 10254 bp, 6 predicted proteins | sample FRY03_FD_78094 | JGI IMG/M metagenome (GOLD analysis project Ga0105052, IMG submission 78094) | Freshwater microbial communities from Lake Fryxell liftoff mats and glacier meltwater in Antarctica - FRY-03 | ecosystem: Environmental > Aquatic > Freshwater > Ice > Glacier meltwater ... | reverse complement strand
TAGGGGTCATAGGTGCCGGTTTGGCCGGCGGTGGGGTCTTTTTCGGGCCGCTGTCGGGCTCGACCGGCTGCCTAGGCAGCATGGCACCATTCTGGCGCGGTGTCGCGATCGTTTGTTGCGGTGGCGAGGGCCTAGGCTGGGCTTCTAGGTCGAGTTGGAGCTGCGTGTCTTTGGCATCAGCCACGAAGGAGGACTCGACAGGTACGAAACCGGCCGCGGTCGCGGTCACGGAGTGGGTGACCCCCGGAAGTGTCTCTAGGTCGTAGGGGCTCTTGCCAACCGCGCGGCCGTCAACGACGAGCTCGGCCCCGGATGGGGTCGTTTGGATCGTGACGTGCAGCGCAGCCGGCAGGTTGAGGGGCTCAGCGGCGGTCGGGACGACCTCAATGGCCGGTTCCTCGACGGCGACCGTCGGGGGCGGAGAGGCCACTGCTTCCGGGGCGCCGGGCGCGTCGCGACCGATCTCGCTGGCGGGGACTGCGGCCGCGGAAGCCTCTGGGATGGAGTCAACCCTGTCGGCGCTGCGGGCGACGGCGGGTTCGTTGGGGTTCGACGGCCCCGCCGATAGTCCTGCGACGACAAGCGCGAGGCTGGCCAGAGCGAGAACACCCAGCGTGACGGCCAGCCCAAGGTGGCGACGCCGAGGCCGCGCGGGGGCGGCCGGCAATCGTTCCGACCTCACGAGGCCAAGAGGCATCCCTGTCTGAAAGGGGGACGAATCGGCGCGCGCAGCCGGGATCTCAAGCACGGTCGAGCGGAGCTCGGAGTCGCTGCCGCGGCGAGGGCGCTGGCGGCCGCTGTCGCTCACCGGGGGGGGCGCCAAGGGTCTCATGGGTCTTTTCCGCGGTGGCGTCGCGGCGCTGGAGGCCCCGCCCGGCCCGCTGTGAGGCCTTGTCCTTCGCCGGTTCGGCGGGCTTTGCCGCAGCGGCAAGATCGGCCGCCCGTACGCCGCGGCCTACACGGGTTTGCCCAGCCGGGCTCGCGGCCGTCACAGCCTTCGTGTCCGCGAAGTCTCGCCAGGCGTTCAGGAACTCGGCGGTCGTGCGAAAACGGGCCTCGGCGGTGGGCGCGAGGGCACGTCGAAAGAAGGCGACGCCCGCGTCGGAGAGCTCGCCCGAGGACAAGTTCGAGGACGGGTCAAAGGTGGGGCTCAACTTTTCGAGGAGCACCGCCTGCACATCGGTCGCGGCATAGGGGCGGCGCCCCAAGAGGAGCTCAAAGGCGATGACCGCGACCGCGAAGAGATCGGTCCAAGGCCCGACCTCCCGCTGGGCGATCTGCTCGGGCGCCATATAGTGAATTGTTCCAAAGACATGGCTAGTCTCGTGCGAGCTCGAGAGGAGCTTCGCGAGCCCGAAATCCACGATCTTTACGAACGTTGGATCTCCAACGACCGCGTGGAGCATCAAGTTCTCGGGCTTGATGTCGCGATGGATGATGCCCCGCTGATGCGCGGCCTCGAGCCCTAGCAGGACCTGCTCGATGATGCGTTTGATGTCGCTTAACGGCGGGCGAGGTTCCGCGGTCGATCCTGTGCCACCTAGGAGTGTGCGCAGGGTGCGGGCGCCTGGGACGAACTCCATCGCCATAAAGGGCCGCCCCTCGAAGAGGCCGTACTGAAGTAGGCGCACGACATGAGGACTCTCGAGCACCGCGAGCGCGGCCGCCTCGCGCTCAAACTTGCCGCGGACCGTCTCCAGGACCGATGGATCTGGGTCATTGAACTCCAATAGCTTCACGGCCGCGCGCAGGCGATACATCGGACGCTGTAACCCTAAGAGAACGCGTCCGAATCCACCCTTTCCTAGCCTCTCGATGATCAAATAATCGCCGATGAACTGCCCAATGAGCCCCTCTCTGTCCCCCGGAGCGCCGGCGAGAGCCTGACGCGCGGCCTCCGCCGGCACGAAGCCCACGCCCTGCCGGACGCAACCGGGGCCTAGGCAGGGCTGGCCGATCACGCCCGAGGCCTCGCACTGCGGGCAGAGACCTTCGGGAATCGGGAGAGAGAGTTCTTGCATTGAGCGGTGTCCGGCCTCCATTCGAGGCGACCGCGAGGGCCGCCGTGAAGACTATGGCAGAAGGGCCGCCTCGCGGCAAGACGCCGCGAGGCGGGCGGCCATGGGGTTTTACCGCCGTGCCGGCTCGTATGGGTCTCAGTCGAGTGTCATCCGTTAAGCCACGCCGAGGCGCGGGGCGCGCTATTCGGAGTCCTCCGAGACTGGATAGCCGGGCAACGGATAGGACTCGTCGGCGTCAAACGGGCGCATCGACTCGACGACGTGCATATGAGCCGCGCGGTGGGTCAGCCCGGTCAGCGAGGCCGCGAAGACGCGATCGAAACCGCCGAACGGGACGTCGGTCACGCCGGCTGGAGCATCATCCATCGCGCTCTCGGCGAGCAAGTAGGTATCGAGGGAGGTCTCGATGGAAGTCGTCGCGCCACGCGCTTCGGAGAGCCGCAGCGTGAGAGTCCACTTGTGGCGGTCGACACCGACGAGGCGCAGGCGCGTGCCGGGCGGGAAGAGATCGCGGCGGGCGGCGTGGAGGCGGACCTTCATCAGCTCGACGACGCGATCGTCGAGCCCTGCGTCCCACGCGAAGAGTTTTTCGGCGAGGGCATCCAACCCAAAGACAAGGCGCACTCGGAAACGGTCGGCCATGTCACGCACAAGGGGCGGGGCCGCGACGCGCATGTTGTGGTGAAATTCTTTTTCGAGTGCCTCGGACCATGTGGCCCAGTCGCCTAGGAGCCACGGCGGGGCGACCGCAACCCAATGAAACTGCTCAAAATCCGTGTAGAGGGTCTTGGTCTCAACGACGGAGACCTCTTTGCAGCCGCTGCACGCGACGTTGTGGAAGGTCCCGGCGATGATGCGCTCCCGGACCTCCGGGAGGCGCGAGATGTGTAGCCCGTCGGCGAGCTGGGCCTCGGTCGTGACGCCGCATCGGCACCGGACGGTGTGGACTGCCCAGGTTGACACTAGACATCCTCCCGGAGCAGGCGCCCCATCGCGCGGTACTCCATATTCCCGGCGTCGATGAGGTGCTTCATCGTCACCCCGGTGCCGTCACTGGCCGCCTCGATGGCGGCTTTTAGGATGGCATTTCGAATATGACCGCCGCTCATCTCGAAGCGCTTGGCGAGGTGCTCGAAGTCGAAGGCTTCGGCCTTTTCCATCTGTTTCGGCATGAGGAACTCCCAGAGCCTCTCGCGCTCAGCGGCGCCCGGCTCGGGGAAGTCGATGCGGAAGGTCATACGGCGGGCGAACGCCTCGTCGATGGATTTGGCAAAATTCGTCGTCAAGAGGGTAATGCCACGAAAGCTGTCCATTCGCTGCAGCAAGAAGTTCACCTCGAGGTTGGCGTGGCGGTCGTTGCTTGACTGGACCTCAGTTCGCTTTGAGAACAACGAATCAGCCTCGTCAAAGAGCAGGATCGCTTGGGCTCGCTCGGCCTCGTCGAAGATCGAGGCGAGGTTCTTTTCGGTCTCGCCGAGCCACTTCGAGACGATGCGGGACACATCGACCTGATAGAGCTCGAGGTCAAACTCGCGCGCGATGACCCCCGCGGCGAGCGTCTTCCCGGTGCCGGGCGGCCCTTGGAAGAGGGCCGAGATGCCGTGACCCGTCGCGAGCCGCGCCTCGAAGCCCCAGTCGACCATCAGCTTGGTGCGGTGGCGAAAGTGCGAGATGAGGCGATCGAGCTGCTTCGTCGTGGTCTCGGGGAGCACGAGGTCGCGCCACGATCCGCCTGTTGAGATGCGGGTCGCGAGGGCCCCGAGTCGGTGGTCACTGGCCTTGGCGACGCGATCGCGGACCGCCGCGATGACCTCGCTCGGGGGGCGCTGTTCCACCGCGGACAGCATGACGTCGTCCAGGGCCGTCGCGATGGTCTTCCCGCTGACGCGATAGCGCCCGGCGAGATCACCCGCTAGGTCCCGCGGAAGACCCCGACGGTTGAGCTCGAGCCGCCAGATCGTTGTGCGTTCGGCGTGGGTCGGGAGCGCGAGGGTGACGGAGATCGGCTGCCTCTCGGTCTCAAGAGGGACAAGGTCTCGAGACTCTAGCGCGATGGTGAGCTCAGGCGAGCTATCCAGCTGTCGCCACAGGTCAGACCGGAGCTCGGTCGGGACCGCTTCTAGATGTTCGAGGTGCAGCAATGCGCCGTGTAGGACCGCCTCGCGCGTTAACCGCCTGAAAAGAGAACGCTCTTCAAAGGGGAGCCCACGCGCGTCGACGGTGAGGACCGGCATCTCGAGGGCCTGCCCAAGCGTCGCGACGACAACGGATTTCCCGGTACCTTCAGGGCCTTGCACGCGCACGATGGGCGGCATGCCGCGGGCGATGAGGCCCTTGACGTGGGTAAATGTGGACCGGATTCGGGCGGTCGCGTCGTCGGACATGGTCAAGCGGCCGAGTAGATCGACGCGCGCGCTGGTCTTCTCGATGCGGGCGGCGCGCGAAAAGAGGGGATCTACGCCCGTCTGTCCGAGGATAAAGTCTACGATATGCCGAGACGGTCGCAGCGGCATTCTGAGGACCGAGAGATCGTCTGCCCGATGGTTGAGCGGCGGTACCATGAGCCCGGCGCGCATGAGCGGCGCGTCAGGCGAGAGCTCCTCCCGAGCCTCGAAGCGCTGGTCGGTGGTCTGACAAAAGAGCGCGCCGACGAGCTCAAGGTCGACGAACTGCCGGGTAATGTCATTTTGCAAGTAGCCGAGGGCTTGGCGGATGCCGCCGTCGACCTCGGCGACGATGGCCAGCGTCAGGATCTCCTTGGCAAGATACGACAACTGAAACCGCTCGCTGAGGGCCATGAGTGGCAAGATCACGCCGACCTCGGCACTTCGGCCTGAAAAGACCGCTAGCTCGTCACTCGCTTGGGCGAGCCCCGCGCGAAGCAGTGAGACTTCTGGCTCGTCTGACAGACTCACATCCGCGAGCACGGCCTCGACGGCATCGCCCGAGATAAAGCCCCGGTCGATCGCGTCGGCGCGCGAAGGCAGGCGACCGCTCTTTCGGTCAATCGCTACGCGCAAGCGCACGAGAGCACGGATGCGGCGGATCTCGCCTTCTAGGTGCGCGAACGGGCTCTCGAAGAAACCCGCTCCAGCGCTCATGGTTTGTCGTCCAGCGTGGACACGGGTCGGGGGACCGCATCAACTTTTACTGAAGGCGTTGGTATCTGTGGAGTGACAGGTGATGCCGGGCCAACGATCGCCGGCGATACTTCAATCGCCGGCGATACTTCAGCCTCAAGGAGGGCCACCGTCATCTCAAGCCCACCCTCACCGTCGACCAACACGACAACCCTCATGGGATTGTGGAGATGGTTATTGGTGTCAAACACAAACCGCCGAGCCCCGGGTGCGCCTTCGATACGCGGCAAGGCGAGTAGCTTCTGGTATCGTTCGGGCATTTCCCTATTCCAGCCGCTATATGGGTCGCCGATCTTTTTGGCGACGCCATCGGTTTTGGCGATAAGCCGCGCGATCGCGCTATTTGACGCAGGAGAACGGGTCTCGTCGACTAAGGCGCGCAGCTGCCGTCGTTTCATGGGACGCGCTAAGATGATCACATCGGGACCAGATTGCGGCTGAGGATCAGGCCCCACGAAGACATGACGACTCCACTGCTCGGGCGGAATCTCCCGCTTTTTCTCGACAATAAAGGTCCCGACTCGTCGATAGGGTCCTATCGTCTGGTCCGATGTCGACGCTGTACAGGCTTTGCCATTGTAGATCTCGCGCTGGGCGAAGACTCGAACGCCCTCTAGCGTTTCGTCCGAGAGAGCGGCCGGTTCTGGGGGCGGAAAGTAAAGCGGGGGCGTCGGGTCCTGCAAGAGAGTCTCCATCGCGATGATGAGTATTGAAAGTAGGGTTACCATGGGTCAGGTCAGAGGTGAGCGCGCTGGCCCGGAGGCAGCGCGCGGCCGTGGAGCTCTTGGGGGGTACGCCCGCCGACGTTCTGGACGTTGGACAGAAACCAACTCTTGACCCACCCAGGGCACGCACCGCCAAGAGTGCTGTCGTCGGTCCCGTTGAAATTCCGATAATACTCGGCGTACATGTCGGCGAACCACTCGGAGGGTGAGAACATGGCGTAATCGCGAGGGGCGCTGGCGCCAGCCACAGCGCTGCACTCCATGAATCGGCGATAGTAATAGTTGATAGAGAAAACTTTCCCGCTGGCGTTGAGCCTGTCGGTGTAGGTCATCTTTCCGCCATGGGCCTCAAGCGTCTCCACGACTTTCAACTGAGGATGCGTCTTCCACGGGTGATCGGCGGGCGCGATATCGGAGATGCTGCCCCCCGGGCCTTTAATCGCGCCTCCACCTGAATGCAGGAGCTGTATGATAAGATCTCGAATTTGCTGTTTTTCCGGATCGGTTGGCGCGTCACCCCCGCCCGTATTCCAGCCGTCAAAGAGCTGAATCCACTGATCGAGCTGGCTGGTCCCGTATTCTTTCCAGCCGGCCTGTCCGAACACGAGGGAGGTGCGACTACCCAAAAGGGCGTCGACGCTGTGCCCAATTTCGTGGCGCAGGGTGTGGTCGAAGTAACGTTCCGTTACCGCCACCTGGCCGGGACCGGTGTACATCGTCGCATTCGAGTTGGGGTCGTCCTGGTTGATATTGATCTGGGCGTTGCCCTCGACGTAGGTACCGCCGCCACCGGTACCTCGATTAAATACCTGCAATTTTGGGTTGTTGGCGACATGGGCGATAGGGATCCCCTGACACTCGATGTAGAGGCGACTGATGTCGTCGATCGCCGCCGCCGCCCAGGCCCCCGAGAGCGCAACATTGAAGCGAATCCCGAAGATATCGCGAGCGAGCGCGAGCTCAGTGGTGAGGGCCGCCATGATGGTATCTAGATGGCCACGCGCCTCGCCCGAGAGGCCGGTCCCGCGTGGCAACGTGGCGAACGGCGTCGCAAACCCCATGGCTGTGAGGTGTGTAAGGCTGGTCGGAATACTGCCGCTAGTCGCCACATATTTGAGGGTATCCAGCGACGTGCAACGCTGCCCAACCCACCACCAGAAGAACGGCTTCGCGGCCAAAGTCGCGAGCTCGTTGCTGAGCGCAGTGATGGTCTGAAATGGCCCCATCACGTTGCTACCCGCGACGAGGGAGATGTGATCGATATTGTCGAACAGCGCGATGCATTCTGGTAGCGCCGCGCGAGCGACGATCGCTTGGATCTCGCTATTGGGTATCCCCCCGCCCTTAGCGCGGAGCCACTCGAGCTTCTGACTGAGATTCACGCTGAGCATCGCGACGAAACGGGCGAGGTCTCCACCTGATAATAACGCAATAATTGCAACGCGATGCGTAACAGCGACGGCATCCCGGTCAGGCTGGGAGAGCTCGCCAGCGAGTGGGGAGAGCCGCGTCGGGTTGGCGGTCGCGGACTGCACCTCGTCTTCGAAGAGTTGGCGTTTCGTCGACTCGGCCGCCTCTACCTCCGGGCCTTGGGGCGCCGGTGCCTCAGGCGCCCCAAGGCCCGGGCCACCATCTGGAGCGCCGGTACCGCCGACGGGCGCCACAACCCCCGGGGCTGGTGGCAACACAGGCGCAGGGGTCGCTGGTTCAGTCGTCGCGTTGACTTTGGCGCGCAGCGTCGCCGCGGCCGCCGGTAGGCCCGTCGCCGCCAAGTGGTTGGTGAGCGCGTCCTGTTCTGGGCCGCTGAGCGCTGGGCCGGAGGGAACGCGTCCCAAGAAACCCCAGGCGTTCGCGGCGTCGAGCTGTTGTGCCGCCGCGGTGGCACGGGATGCATCCCCGCCCAAAAGAGGCAGGAGAGTCGCGATCGGTGTCACCTCAAGGACCCACGTGCGCCAGGCGGCGTACGCGAGAGTCGCGGCGTTAAGTCCGCCTCGGAAAAAAAGTTGCAGCTGCGCGTCTGGCAGGACCGCGCGCACCATCGTGACGTTCGCGTCGTCGCGGACCGCGAGGTTGCGGTCGAGGGCCGTCGCGGAATCGAACAGGCTCTGCACGCGGGCCGAGCTCTGGCCTTTTTGCCGGAGGTGCGTGAGCCCGGCCGTAAGCGATAGACGAAGGACCACGATGGCCTGATAGAATCGTTCGTCGTCCAAGCTGTTTTGAATGCGCGTCATTCGCGCCGCATCGCCGACCAGGGTCGTACGATCCGCGCCGCCTCCTAGGGCGCCCACCATACTGAGGACCTCCGCGGCGGAGGGCGTCGGTTGCGCGAGCAAGCCATCGAGACGGTCAGGGGGCTATCGTGCGCAGCGGCAGGTGATGGGGCGGCCGTCTGTGTCTCTGTCCCGTCATAATTCATATCGCCAAACTTCGCGACGATAGCTGCGCCGATACCTGCATGACCGGTGGCGAGACCAATCGCGCACAGGTCGAGTTCGTCCGGGACGGTCAACGCGTCCTTGGCAGGCACACCGGCAATCCAGGTCGCGACGGCGTTCCCAATGGCGGTAATATTTGCTGCAATCCTCGACAGATAGGTGCGGTCTGAGATCGCTTCAAGCGCCTCACGCCACTGCATCGGCGCGTTCGTGAAGGCCGTAAAAACAGCCGGCACGGCAAGGAAGTCGCCACGTGTGGAGGCGTCCACGGAGAGCTCAAGGAACGGATGGCCGGTGAGGATTCCGAAGACCCATGCGGCCTTCGTCGCGTCGGTCATCACCAGCACACGCTCAGCCGGCGAGCCCGTCTGAATAAAGCTGCGGAGAGCTTGCGCTGCCGGTGCGACGCCCGCGGCCATTAGCGTATCGAACGCTGTCGCGAAAGGGACATTCGGCGTCTCGACACCTACGACCGCATTCGCCGTCGTGATCTTGGCCTGCCCGTCCGGGTTCGCCGCGGGATGAAGTGCATTGAGCACCATGCGATCGGCAGGCGACAAGGCGGCTGCTTCTAGGCGAGCGAGCCAACCCCACCCATTGACGGCCGCGTTTAGGTTTGCCGCCAGTGCCGGCAGGGCGGCCGCCGTCGTGCCTTTGACCGCGCGCCAGATCTGCGTATCGCTTGCGCGTGCGACCATCTCGGTCACGAAACGAGCCGACGCGGCGGCCTCAGCCGAGAGCCCGGCCTGCGTTGCCGGAAAAAGCGTCAGCGGATCGGTCGGGAGCCGCGTGAACAAATTGCCTAGCAGGGCATCATTGCCGGCTTGCAACAGCTGAGCGACGTCTGCCTGATTGGCACCCACAAGTACATTGGTATACGTACTACCTGAGGCTGCGGCGACCGCGGCGTGCGATTTGCATATCGCCCCGATCCAATGCACCACCCGGCCGGCCCCGGCGGCCGGAAATCGTATAATGTTAAGAACCTGTGCCATCTCATCGCCGGTGAGTACACCCGACAGCGCGTTGATCCATACGTCCCTGCCGAGATTGGGGCCTGCGCCCGGAGCGTTCCTCACCCATTGCGCGACGGTCGTGACTAGGGTCAGGCCGCTGAACGGTTCCGCAACTAGGGCAACGTTAACGGCAGCTCCCGTCGACGGCGTGGCTGGCCCCAACGCCGCCAGGGCCGCATCAGGCGCTGGGGGAAGCGCATCGCTTCGGCCGGAACGCCCCTCCATCGCGGCGTTCCCGACGGCGGACGCATCTGCGCCCGGAGCTTGGGTCTGGTCTTGCGCTTGTTCCGGCGCCGCGCCGGACTGTGCTCGGCGCTGATCGGTCTGTTCCTGCTGTTCAGTTGCGGGCATAGACCCCTCCGAGCCAGATTTAGTGTGGAAACCGTATATAGCCGTGCGGGCGCCACCGGGCAAGCGCGGGGACGGAACGGTGCCCTTGTTTACGTCCGCTGCGGCTCGCTGACGTTTTTGACCGTTTGTCGAGTCCGCCGACGCAGCCGCGGCCTCGTTCGCATGAAATGCCGCAGGGATGCCGTATTCCGAGGTCGCCCCTGCTACACTGAAAAGCGGAGCATTTGCGGCCCCAGCGAGTCAGGTCAGGTCAGGTCAATAAAATCTGGGTGTTGACCGCTCTACCGACGCATCACGCGGTCGAGCAACGGCACCGGCAACGGCGATGGCGAGGCGGCCAAGTAGTCGACAAAGGCCGCCGAGTCGATGAGGCCAATGACCCGGTCATCGCCTGCGCCAAGAATAGGATCGCCGTCAGCGACGAACGCGTTCGCGGTCACGCGGTAGGGCGCCTCGGGGTCCAGCGGGAGACCGTCGATCATGATGGAGCCCGGCACAATGCGCAGCGCGGCGCTGCCCGGCGTGACGGATGCCACTCGGTAGCGTAGCGTCGACGATGGTTGCAG
>Ga0105052_10007879_pt1 | contig 10260 bp, 9 predicted proteins | sample FRY03_FD_78094 | JGI IMG/M metagenome (GOLD analysis project Ga0105052, IMG submission 78094) | Freshwater microbial communities from Lake Fryxell liftoff mats and glacier meltwater in Antarctica - FRY-03 | ecosystem: Environmental > Aquatic > Freshwater > Ice > Glacier meltwater ... | reverse complement strand
TATTGGTTTTCGAGACACACGATTGTGTCTGTGCACGCTTGACATTGAGCGTCAACGAGTTGGGATCCATCACAGCGTGCTCGGAAAAACCCAATTCCACATATATCCGTCCTGCAGAGCGGACAAGTGTCGATTTTTTGTCCTGTTGTGCATGTTTTCCTGTATGTACCCGCGCCACATTTTGGGTCGCCGCATATTGTGCAACTGGCTGTGTCCGATTGGTCTGTCAGGGGGTTGCAAGGTGTAAAAAATTCGCCGTGGCCACAGACTGTGAGAAGACAATTCACACAATCATTTCGCCCCTGGGCTATACCTCCGGCTGAACACAATTTCTTCCACCGATTGCCAGTGCACGTAGCTTCCAGACAATCCATACAGCCACTGTCATCCTCAAACTTAGCGGTGTCGCATGCCTTCCACCATTTCCCAGGCGTCACAGCACATAAGGCTGGTCTGGCGTTACACGCGATGCACTGGTGGTCTGTTTCAGAGCCTGTACACATACGCTTCCTGTTATTGGCAGTGCATGCGGCCCCTGCTCCGCACGTTTCACAAGTCGAATCTACCTTGCCTCCAGCCGGGCACGATGTTCTGTATTGACCGGCAGCGCACGCAGTCGTACTACATGCGTGACAGGCAAAGTGATCTTTTTGGCATAACCCGTAAATTCTATCTCCACACTCTCTATCCCTCCACTTTCCATTAGTATTCATGCTGAAGCAATGCTCGTCCCGTGTCCAACAGAAACTCTTGGGTTCACCTGAATCCCATGGGTCAGTGCCGTGTATATGTGGGTCTTTCGCAAAATGCATCCAATTCCATCGGGCCCAGTGTCGTCTCCACACGCCAATACCGTCCGAACACTCCCAATCTCTTGCTTGAACTCTCTGGCCCGACAACCACGTTTCTTTTTCGGCAGAGTTGGCTTTTCGCCATGTTTGTAAAGCATCGTTCTGAGCAATACTTGTTGGAAGCAACATGACACCTTGTTGGTCAAAGCAATGTAGATGAGCGTCGTTGTAGTCCTTCGTATCACCCGTCAGTGCACCAACACACGCAGGGTAGTCTTCCGCGAATTTCCATGTTGTTGTGTCATCACATTTCATACCAACGTGGTTGAACGTGCCTGCGGGACAGTCATTACCACTTACAACCGACCGAACGCAACAAAATAACAAAATAACACACAACGATGGCAAAGCTTGCATGGCAAAAAAAATCACCGCCGTATTTCCAAACACATTCAGCTTTATATACACACCAGTGCACTTTTATTATTTTGTTGTATTTTTTTCCTTCACTCATAACCCCCTGCAAATACAGACATTGCATGTATAAACCCATAAAATTTCCTGCATGAACAGAGAGAAGCGACGAAAACAATTATCGCACGAAAATTGCCAAACCTCCAGTGGCATCCAAACTACCGCAGAGTGCAAGTGCATTGCCGACATTGACGGCCAACGCAGATACGTACGTGCTGGTGCTGATTCACGCGGGTGCCACCTATGACACGTGCTGATTGTAGCAAACCTACTACAATTACGCCGCAAATGTGTCCTGGTACATTTGCCGCTCTGTTGCTTCACCACACTTGCAAAACACAGCGCATTTGAACTTTTATTTGTAACACACAATCCACATCTAATCTGTAGTGTAATTGACGACAAACTTGACGAGCGACATGTCGGGCAAAGCGACAAGGCCGGTGCCCAGACGGTTGGCCGGAACCATGTGAGTCTCGAGGAAACGAGTAAAGTCGTCGACGAGCTTGTCGAAGCGCTCGTCGTCCTCATCCAGCAGACCACAGAAGGCCTCCGACGTGACAGACTCAAAGTACTGCTGCTTCTCGGAGAGGAGCTTCTTGAAGGTCTTGTACACCGACTTGGTCAGTCCAGGACCCACCACGATTTTGATGTAGTAGGTCGACAACTCATTGGGGCCCTCCGTGCCGTCGGTGAGCAGCAGAACCATGGCATCTGGAGCGTGCTTGGCATCCACGGTGTCGACTGCCATCCTCTTGGCGTCACTACCCTCCATTCGCATGGTTTTGCGGCTAGGCGTGGACATAATGCGTGTCAATTTGTGAATGACAAATATCAAGTTCTTGAGTGATATTTATACACCTTTTCATGAAAAATTGCCCGAAATAACAATACCCCCTTTCGGGCGATTCTTGAATATCTACGCGCGTCGACACAAAATACCCCGCATTGCCGACATTGCCGACCGCGACCGAACGGCAACACCGCCTTGTTTGGGGTGCTGCCGGGTTGATTCATCGGACGAAAAAAGAGTGCACAGCAGGGAGAAACAATTGTTAAGTTGTCTATTTTTCAATCACGCCGAAAGATAGCAGCATAGCGAGCCAAGACGCTGTGCGAAGGTGTTCATTATGTATTCGCCCTGTTATCATTCGTGCGACAAGTCGGTAAGGAGGAGTGCGGTTTGTGCGTGCACGCCGTTTTCATCTGAGGATGTAATTCTCATGTCATGTTGACCAGAATACGCGTTGCCAGTGTTTTGCACGAATCCGGCGTGCTTGTGTTGTGGTGGCATGTCGACACCGTAAATGCACCCAAAGTAGACAAAACTTACGGCTATGATGTAGACGAGGACAAAAAACAAGGATGCCATACCGCCAATCCAGACCGCCGCGACGACGATTGTGAAGGCAAAAGCCGTGGCAGTGATGCACCCGTCTTGTTGCCATGTGCTTGAATTCCGATTCTGTGTGCTGAATGCAAAATACACCAAGACGCCGAATAAGAGCACGGCGCAGAAGGACCAGGCCAACCCTAGTTGCACGGCATGCCACGGCAGCATGTGGTCGCTGAAAATCGCACAGTTGTCACGGAAGATGCTTTCGAAAATCGGCAACATGCACACCACGTCCGCCCTTTTCTCAAAGTCGGCAAAGTTGCACTGACTCCGCGGGTAACACTTGATTTGGTCCAGCAGACAAGCACACTCGTCGTCCATGAAGCCGTTGCGGTGGATGCGGCACGAGCGGCTGCGGAAATCGTGGTGGTTGCTGCAACGTCGCTCCAGCGCTCCAGGCAAGTGCGCTGCGATGCAAAAGACATTACAAAACCCACAGCAAATGCTCAGGAAAAACAAGGACGACAGGTGCGACATGTGGTGATGCGACTGGTGACAAGTGCGTCGATGCGTCTGCACAACAACATACTGGCAGCGCCAAACAATACCCTTATATACCGCCCGAGCACTGTCGGGGTGTGCTTGTCGCGTGCTTCGATTTCTTGCTGTCTTTCGCAAAAATAGCACCACCCCTGCCATAAAAAACACGAGGGTGCACGCAAGCTCGTAACAAATGCCACCTCAAATGTCACCATGCATGGCCATAGCCGTGGGACACATTGAATTAGTTATGCAACGCATAGACGACACGCTGAATCCGCAGGGTAGCCTCAAGGAGGAAGTGTCGGCACTGCGCGATGTGTATCTGGACCGCAAGAATATTTTGCTCGAGATCGACGCCAAACACACTGCTCTACGGCATCAGAAACGATTGGTTGCGAGGGAGGGCGCTGCTCGCCGCGTGCGGATTCCAAGGACTGCACGGCCGGCTGCCTGTGCCACAAAAAGTGTGACTGTGAATGCGGACAACGACATGGGTGCAAAGGGGGTTAGTGCGGTTCCCGCCGCCGGCACCATACCGACTTGCCCCGTCAAGGAAACGATTTGTGCGGCGACGGACCCGATTGAGTCATAGAAATAGATTCTTTCACACTGGACATCAATTTATGAAGTTTATAAATACAAATGAAAAAGAGTTTAACACAAAATCAAGAAACGACATTGTCCACGCATGCATTTTCAATCTGTCGTTTAAGGAGCTTTCGTCTGTTTCGGGTCGAGAGCGCACGTAAAGGTAATGATTGTATGTAGCCTGGCAGTCGTTGTTTGGAGTGTAGTCTCAAATAGTGTGGTACAGAGACCCAACTAAAAGACCGTAGTGTATATAAGCAATGCGAGCGCTAAAGTGTGTGAGGGTAGTAACGGAACTGGAATTTCTGGTCTAGTCGTGCCATGGCAGACGAGAATGGCAACGACAAAATTGTTTTCCCCTGGCATGAGGATGATGACTACGAAGGTATTGATATGAACTACGATGGTAATGATGGAGCGGCCGGTGTCGGCGGTGGAGCTGGTGGCCGAGGCGGCGGTGGCGAGGGTGGCCGAGGCGGCGGTGGCGAGGGTGGCCGAGGCGGCGGTGACGGCGGTGGCCATGGCAATGTGGATGATTACGAGTTTCCGTATAATTACCGCTTGGATGCAGATTATGGCATCGGTGAACGCGAAAAAGAGACCCTGATTGATTATCGAGTATTGCGTCCAGGGTGGGAGCACATGCCGGTGGGTGTTGACTACTTTTCTAGTATCATCTTTTCGGCTCAATCCACCGACCCGAAAAATTGTGGCGGTGATGAGTCAGCAGCTGTGCTGTCCCGTGCATTTGGGGTTTGTGTGAATCACGCCCGGTTCCAGGGGTTGTCGCAACGAGTGGTCTGCAGTCACTCTGAGGTACTGAGGCGCATCGCATTCACAAGCAATCTCTCTGTGCTCGAGGTGACTCGTGTGCAAAACATGGCGAGGTCTATGCTGTACGACGCTTTTGGGTCAGCATATAATATTGAAGCTACAGCCATGACAGCATACCACGGCACAGACCGCGCCACCGCCATGACGATTGCACGCAGGGGGTTTAGGGGGGCCTGTAGCAAACGGTCGTTGTTTGGAAAGGGTACTTATGTTTCAACAAACATATGGGAAGCCCTCGCGTATGCCCAACCCAGTGCGGACGGTTCACAGACATTTTTAGTGGTGGATCTCATGACTGGACCCATTATTATTGGGTCGCAGGACCTGGTGGACTTTGGGCAGGATGCCGCCGGCAACCAAGTTTTGACCACCACAAATGTCGAAAACACAATATTGTGCGCATCATACACCGACCAAATGCTCGCAACGTACGTGGTGACAATACGCTTCAACGTAGAAACTCCGAATAACGGTCTACAGGAACAGACAGTCAGGATATACCATGATGCGATTTGGTCACAATACCTGCGGACTAGAGCCAAAATCAGGGCTGCCGGCGGTGCTGCTGGTGGCGGCGGTGCTGCTGGTGGCGGCGCTCCGCTTGCGTCAGCACCTATTGTGCAAGCTCCGCCCCCCAGAGCACCTCCTGTCGTGCTAGTTCCGCGCCCCAGAGCTCCTCGTATTCCGCTGGTCCCGGGCCCCACAGCAAAAGATGCCACTGTGCGTCACCGTACCGCGTCGAATGGTTTCGCGTTGAGAGACAGGGTACGAATCCTGAACTCGTCTCCGTTGTTCCAGTTCTGCGATGGAAAAGAAGGCACTATTAGCGCCATCATCAAGGACCGCAGGGTCTATTTTTGCGTGCAAGTCGACGGCGGCGGCGACATTGGACTTGACATCCAAGCACGTAACCTTGCACACTTTGGCCCCTCCACAGTTCCCCATATTTCGGAATCGTGGTTGCGGTGCTTGAAAACTCAAATTGAAAAAATTTAGACTTTATGCAGCAAGCCGACCGACCGCCCGCGGCTGTGACTGGGTCTGTAACATTGAAGTGGTGCCGTGTATATCTCTCTCTCTATCTGTGTATTTCTCTCTCTATATGTCTCTTTCTCTCTCCTGGCTGTGTGTTGTTTTGGGGTCTTTAACACAACACGAAGGGTGACAAACTTGTCTATCTGGCACGTCTGGTGCGCGTTCTAACAAGTGTGCTGCCAACAAGAAGTCTTGGGGAGGGTCGTAAGGACTAGTATGAAGCTCCTCCCAGTACGCAACCCGTGCCACAGGAATGCCGTGAGGACCAATCTGTGGTCCGTCTATTAAATATACAATGTCGCCCGCTTTATAGTAATGCCACTTGTTGCATGCAAAGTCATTCACATGTGCGGTCAGACGCAAAGCGTTGTTCATTCTCCAAGGTCCTTGCATCGTAGGAGTCTGTGCATTCGTCGTGTTGTTTATATACAAATAAACCCGTTTGTCTTCGTCGAGCGATTGCAGCTTCCTGCATCAGAATAATGCGCCCGATCCGCCGCTCCCACCACCCCCCACACCCACCCCCCCCCCACCCTCCTCACAAAAAAAAAAACAGGCAGAAACATTAAAAAACGTCCGCACACACACTATTGCGGGTCAGCTGCACAAGTGCATGCGCGTTGATTTTTGACAGTATATACGTACGCGCGCATAGCACCACACGCACCGACTGCATCCGCCGATGCGAGTCGACAATATGTCGCATCGGACGATACTAAAATGCGCCTGCTTGCTGCTGGCCATCCTGCGTACGGATGCAGCGTACTTGTGCAGCAATGCCGGCAACGATTACATTGTGCAGCTTGCAGACGAAAGAAGGTGCACCTGCGCACCTGGATACTACTTGCCCGCCGACGGTACTGGTGGTATCAGTATTGGGGCTGGTGATATTGGCAACGCAAAGTGGACGTGTGCTGCTTGTCACGCCGGATACTTCAAAGCAGAGACTGGTGTGCAAGCCTGCCATCATTGTGCGACAGACTATCTGTGGTCGGCTGCGGGTGCATCTGTGTGCAACGAATGTGCCGAGACGAACATGCTCACCCCCCTGACATGGAACCTAGCATGCATCCCCTGTCCGCTGGACCTGGCCACTCTCCTTACTTACACGCGATCCAGGCGCATCGAGAACACCCCAATGCAGTTGTCGCCCACGATTTTCATCATGCCAAATGCGAATAATATGGATGCATTCAGGGACAAATTCCACATTAACCAGTCGCTCTGCCGTTCGGCAGAAATGGTTCGGAATGTCGGGCATCTGCTGGTACTGCGCACCGTGTGTGCTCTTGGTACCTACACATCACCGGCAAGTTTGGCGTTGCGAGTGGACGACGTGGACACGGTGTGTCTCGACTGCGAGGCCGGCAAGTACAACGCGCAAACCGCGGCACACATGTGCACAAACATAACGCGCTGCGAAAACGCGCTGTCGTGGGATTCGACTGGGGTTGTCTTTGCGGGGCGCGGACGAACATTGGACTCAACATGCACGTTGGACTGGAACATCGATCAAGTGCAACAAGGCCGGTATCCAGTCGTCCTCGGAGGCGATGTTTTTGTATTTGATTCGCATCGTCACGTCCAAATCGGCAGCAATTATGTGTCGTGCGTACCCGACACCACACTGCTGCAGACAAAGTGTAACTCGGAGCCACCGAATGTTCCGACTTCCAAGTGCCGGCATGATTTTCTTGGAGCGTGGCAGCGCGGAGACCTGACGCTGTCGGCAGCGGCCAACGTCTTGTGCAAATACAGGTGTCAAACCCAATATGTTTTGACAAATGCACAGTGCACACAATGTGTGCTGGGCACATTCAAGACAGACAGCATGTCCGAAGCAGAGCGGTGTGTACTGTGTGCGGCGGGAACCTACATGCCAAATACCAACCCCCGTACCGGCTGTATCATCTGCCCTCCCAACACGTTTTCTTCCGACGACCGCACCATTTGTCACGACGTGTGTGTACCGAACCAGAATTACGCCAGTACGCACCACTGTTGGCGCCCACGTCGCTCCTATCTCATCATTCTGCCAGTCGAGCAACAGAAACTGCGCATTAATGTGGAAACGTGTGAGGGCGGCAGCGCTACTGAACAGACAAGGTACGCAGGCGAAGGCGAGCAGTTCTGTCGCAATGCACGGGACTGTCAACGAGACGAGGAGTGGATACAGGACCAGTGTCTTCCGTGTGGGCTGGTGAATCGTGCCACCTCCTTCAACTTCCGTTGTGTCCCAAACTGCGAGCAGGGATACTTCCCTTCAGCATCTGCTGCCGTGGTGTCGACTGTGCTGCCAAGCGGTGTGCCGTTTTTTTGCAAACCGTGTGAAGCCAGTCTGGAGGTGTTCCAAAGTCAGGGCTGCCGAGAGACAGAGTATCTTGCAGAACAGTGCACCGTCGCCAACACCAACAACTTGTGTTTGCCGTGTTCGGGGCTGCGGCAAATGTTTCAAGAGCGTGATCCCAGCAGCGTCCTTGCCACGGCGTTCCGTATGCAGGAACGCTGCATTTTCAAGTGTCGTGGGGCAGAGACCGTACAGGGCAATTTGTGGTACTACCTCGATGTCCAAGTGGTTGCCACTATGATGGGCTTGACCGAGCCCGAACTCCGCACTCGCATCTTGAGCGAGCCGAATCAAGTGCAATGCATCCGATCTCAGGTGCACTCCAAATTCAACTGCTTGGACGACAATTTGGAGCTGATTGTGGGGTTCCAGGGCGCGCACGGCGAACTTGCGCGGTGGCCAACGGTGCGGTGCCGCGGCGGGGCGCAGCGGTCCTGTGCACAGAAGAACGGAGTGGAGGTACGTGTCAACAATTTGAACGATGACTTTCAGTGCCATTGCAAGCCCGGATTCTATGGAACATACCAGGCACAGACTTCAACGCTGCTAAAGTGTAATTTCTGCCCAAAGTACGGCGACTCCATCAAGGGTACATTCGACGTGCAAGGGTGTTTTTGTCGGGCAGGCACCTCACGGAATCAGAACCAGTCGTTGCAGCTTGTAAGCCAGGGACTAGTATGTGTCGCATGCGATTTGGGCAACATGTATTGTCCCGGGGGACCTGACATTGTTGCAGTCTTTGACTATGTGCACCAGACAGTGGCCCGGGACCTGGCGGTGAAGATATACCCTTCTTCAGCGGTGGACGCTGGGAAGCAATTGCCCTGTCCGGCCGACACATCTACGCGACATCCGTTTGCGAGTTCCATCGGATCGTGCATTGTAAACAATGATATGCGGTACGACGTTGCTCTGGGACACTATGTCTACTGCGACGACGACCGACACGCTAGTTCCCCCGACATTACACAGTGGCTGGAGCCACGGAGCGAGCCGTGCAATCGTCGTTGTCGTCCGCCGTTTTCTGTGCTACAGCCTGCCACTGGACACTGTCGATGCGACGCCGAGAAAGGATACATCATGGTAGCGTTGGCCGATGATGCGACATTGTCGCGCCGCGCACGCGCCGTGTGCAAGTGTGAGCCTGGATGGTATCGACTCGAGGGTCAAGAGGCATGCACCCCATGCCCCAGGAACTCCTACTGTGACGGAGAGACACGCACCCCTTGTGAGGTGCAGTTTGCGTCGCCCATGTACTCGAAAATGGAAACAGACTGCCTGTGTCCGCCCGGATTCTATTTTCAAACGCAGTCGTGTCTCCTGTGTCAAAGAGGATCCAAATGCTTCGGCGGACGCCAGAGGGAGATGCAGCGGTGTTCCACTGAAGAAATATGCCACCAGAGGGGCATGTTTATTCCCAAGACGTGTCCACGGGGATCGACCAAACTAAACGTGTTCGCGGTGCGATCGAACGATCCTGTCGTGTGCTACAGTCACGGTGTCTTTGTGTCGATGCACGATATGCCGAATGTGCATTTTTTGTACACGAATCATGTGCACCGTAATGACACTGGGTTGGTCGCCAGCTACAACGTCATCAACTCTCGACTAGTAGACCTCTGCTCCGACTCAATCTACCGAGAAGGGGTTTTGAGGGTATTAAGTCAAGTCGCGCCCGTGCCCATTAGTGGCTTCTTCGGCACGTTGCAGTGGTTGTGCGGGCCCGAACGCGTTCTGGTGCGCAGGCACACGACGTCGTCGTCACAAGAGCAGCCCCTGCTTGATGCATTTGAGTGCACCGGCACCCCCTTCGCCACAGGCCACGGCGCATTGCTCGGATTCTTGATGAATGCTGGACTGGCAGTAACAGGACTACATCCAATGGGACACGAGGGGTTCATTTCGCAATCGTACCACAATGAGATCTATTCCATGTTGGACCCCGACAGTCACCTGCTGTGGAACATTTTTATGGCGTGCGACCAACTTTCAGGAACAGCCGCTGCCGTCTCCGAAATCGACACGTGCGTCATGTGTGACATCACAGACAGTGCGGGCTTCCTTGTCCTTGGTATGTGGGACCCATTTTCGTTGAGTCGATGTAGCGAATGCGCTGTAGTACGAGCGAAATCTGTTAGAATTCAAATGATGCTTTCATGTTGTTGTCGGTAGACATATTTGTGAAGATGTCATGTGTCTGCAAGGGTTTGAACTAGCATGCACTTGCACTGGCACATTTCTCACAAGGTGTCATGCATTTGTGACTTGTTGTGACGGCGTGCCCTTGTTGTGCATGTGCAGCTCCAGTCGTC
>Ga0105052_10007876_pt1 | contig 10262 bp, 2 predicted proteins | sample FRY03_FD_78094 | JGI IMG/M metagenome (GOLD analysis project Ga0105052, IMG submission 78094) | Freshwater microbial communities from Lake Fryxell liftoff mats and glacier meltwater in Antarctica - FRY-03 | ecosystem: Environmental > Aquatic > Freshwater > Ice > Glacier meltwater ... | reverse complement strand
TCCGCATGGGCTATTTGTGCACCTGTAGAGCTGGCAGAGGGGGGCAAAGATTAGCACGGATGTGAACTTTTGCAAATACTGTTCCATATGGTCTAGCCTTGGTTGGACTGTTCAGCGAATTGCCTTGCAAGGCAGCAGCAGACGCTAGTGATGGCCCGACCCTTGTAACGCGTGAGTGCACAGGCTTCAGGTGCATTAAAAAAAAATGACTTGCAACCCCGCCCTACAACCATCACGTAACACTCCTTCGACCATGCATAGTGTGCACAATGCACGCCCTCCGTTTGTGCTGATCTCTGCTGTTTTTGTGGCAGATAAACCCATGTTGATTCCAAGTCACCCGCCGACATGAAGAAGGACTAAGATTGTTCCGCACCGACCTGTGCGATCAAGTGCTGCTTGGGAGCAGTGTTGCGTTGCGGTGATCGGTCTGAGTGCTGTCTGACAATCATGCAGAAGTTTGCAGTAGCCGATGGAGGATAGCTCATCCGCTGATATCGACCCAGCAACAGTGGTCTGCTCTGCCAACCGCTGTCCTAGGATGGATGAGCATAGCTCATGCCCTGATTTTGAACCAGAGACAGAGACCGGCTCTTCCGATTGCTTTGGGAGCGGTTCTTGGGAATTGCTGAATTGTCAACACGTGGGTGCTGCCAACGTGGAGATTGACTTACATGATGACATGAACGTATCCAGCAATTGCAATGCGCAGCAGCATGAAGTCGACCCAGAGATGCCTTCCGACCGTCTTGATTGCGGCGTTTCTTGGCAAGATAGCGTGCCATGTGCATCCTTCCTGCAGCATGCCCGGGCCGGTGACGACGCCTTCTGCCCAAACTCGATGGTCTGCGATATGGTCGATGGAGAGGTTGAGCAGGTGTGTCAGGAAGACCGAGCGCTAGGTGGGACACACACGCTGGCTCGCAAGGACAACGTGGCACGCCATCAGTTCAATCCAGTACAGCTGCATGGATTCTTGTCTCCAGTTGATGAGATACATGGCGTCGAGGAGAGTCATGAAGAGGAGGATTTGTTCCACACAGGCACACGAACCATGCCCCAGCGGCGAGCACACAGCAACGTGTACGAGGGGCTCAAGTATCCACAGCCTCCATCAGTGCAGATTCGCCGCAAGATAGATGATTGCGACGGCGCCGCGCAACGGGCCAAAATTCCAGCATCATCCCAGGCTGCCGATCTCAACAGGCAACTTCGTAGTGTCGGCGCAGAGGTCGATACATACCAGCCATTCGAGGTTCTTGGCAAGGGAATTGACGAAGATGATGGAAAGTCCATTCTAGAGGTGATCAAAGACCATCACGATGCATTCGAGCACAATCCAAACGCACATCTACCCTGGCACGGGGCTGTTCGTGCCAAGTGGATTCAGAGAATTAGCGAGGGGCGTGTCCTCCTCTCTGTGGGAGAGGGATGTTCTGATCCAGATCTCAACGGCGAGGAGTCGATGCGCAATGGCGACAAGCTCGAGTTCATCGGCGACACCGACGGCTGTCTGTATGGCACGCTTGCGCTGCATGTACATGGTCACGATGATGACGCAGCCCGTTCGACAGTCGCAAATCAACTTGTCGACTGGCTGCTCACGACTGGAGAGAATGCTACCTACTATGGTGAGATGCTTCGTGACTACGTGCGATGGGACAGACTGCCTTCATATTTGACGAAGGGCACGTGGGATGAGCTGATGATCTTCCTGCGTGACTCGTGTACATACATCGAATACACGGGCGCCGACTGGTTGTTGCTGATCGCCACTGCCCACGTCTTCGCGCCTGTCATCATCTTGCATGGAAAAACTTTATCTGCTGTGCGTTTTGTCATGGACCCATGTCTAGTTGACAAATCCAATGCTCTGCAATATGACTACCGTAAAGAAGCACATCTTCCATCATCGGGGGATGCCTGGCTCCGCCTTGGCCTACTTTCGAGCGGCCACTACGTTCGCTATTGCTCCAAGAGGCTTCAGAGCCAAGTGCTACTACAGATGTGCGTTGAGCGAGATGATCTTCTACAGCAGAAGCTTCATGTCTCACGCAAGTGCAATGGCAATGCTGTGATCGCATTGGGTCCATCCAAAGCTGGCAAGTCGACGATGATACAGGTGAGGATTGACGTGGTATATACAAATATGTTTGCTTTGTTGCAGTACAGTTGTGATAATAGTAAATCGAGAAATGCGTACACATAACTAAAAGTGTGTGAGCCAATCTACAAAACAGGCATTATCGAGAGACGAAGACAAACCTCAGCGCAAAACGCTCTATGACGCGACTCCTCCGAAAAAGAAGGGTCGGAAGATCGAGCCCGCCTTAGCTGTGCTCGGTGAATCTGTGCAAGGGTCCGAAATTGGACGTGAGAACAAGGAGTCTGAAACGCTACTTATCAATTCTGTCGAAATCCGCACTGCAGATGAGGACAATGGTGACCCCGACAACACTCCGTACATTCAGTGGCTCGACACGCCTGGCCTCTTCGACTCTCGTGGGCCACTCATAGAAATCGTCAACATCATCTCTATTGCTACATGCGTAGCTAAGTTCAAGACGCTTCGCATAGTCGTTATGGTGCCGGCGTATGCTCTCTCTGATACAGGCGAAGGGTTTACGCAGTGTGTAGAGGCTATTTCCACACTCTTCGGGGGTAGCGGTTGCGAGGTGGCCAAGAAGTGTGTACAGATCTGGCTCAATCCTAAACAAAACGAGGACGAGAACGAGTGGGAACCGGATGGAGTCATCGAAGAAATCAAGCAAATCTGCAAGGCACGAAAGAGTTCGTCAGACACCGACAAAAATATCAGGGACTTTTTGAAGGTTATAATCGACGAACACAAAACTCGTGGGAATGTGGTGCAAGTACTGACGTATAAACGCGAAGAATCATGGGGTGATGAGCGTTCAAAAATCATAGAGGCTCGTAAGCAGTTGGTAGCCATGGGTGAGGCAACTGATGACATTGGTATGGACACCCCCATTTACAAGATTGTTTTCCCAACCGAAGATCTGCTCAAGAGTCTCATGCGTGTCAATCCCATGAAAGAACCTGCTGCCAAAGTGGGACTGCCATTGACAATAAGGGCCAATTCTGAGATCAAGAAGCTCGCAGACGAATTGCGTGATTACATCGACCTACGATGTGATCTGAAAGACTACACATCAGTGCTCAAAGATCTTGACTGCCTGCGAGGGCTCAGTAAGTACATGAACGTCGGGAAATCAGACGAGACGGTCCGTAACACGATCGAAGCGACTTATTGTGTTTCATTGGACAAGGTCTTGGGACATCTCAAGCTCATCACTGGCAAGACTCGCATGGAGGAACTCTGCCAGAGTTTCGACAAGCCATTGCCGATCAAGGACACTGATTTAGATGATATTTGCATGGCCATGCGCGCAGCAACTGCGTGCCAAGTTCTCCACCCCCACCTGAGTGAAACGACCATGTGGAATGATCTGAGCGTCAGCGCGTGCTGCAAGGTTGTGTGCGAGAAGTTGCACTCATTGGAAAACCAAAATTCCCAGCTGCTCAATGACCACTTGATCAAAGGCACGTCAGAACCACAGACAGCATGTGCAAAGGCAGCTCGTATTTTTGGTCATAAGGTCAAGTCAGCTCTCACCAATTTGCACAAAGCAAACATTTTTTTTGCTGTCGAGGCTCGCTTCGACGATGGCACTAATGCAAGCTTCGCCACTGTCAAAACGGTAACGACAACGAGCCTCAACGCACTTTATCAAACGTTGCATAAAACGTTCGAAGCGCAAAAAAAGAGAGTGGCCGATAACATTCAAGTTGCACTCAAAGAAGCTGAGAGTATTTCAAGTGACATCCAGAACCTAAACAAGTTAAACGAACAAGAGTTAGAGGATTTCCTCGAACAAACTGTTATTTGCGGCCCTGTCGGCCCATTCGATGCGGTCTTTCAGGCGCTTGAAGTGGTGAAAATTGCAGAGGAGAATCTTGCTGGACTGGTCATCGAAACTCTCAATGACCAGTACTCATTGTTGTGCGACTTTACCATCAGTGAGCTGCAGAATCAATCTAAAATGGCGATTGAGAGCATCGAAAATGAAAAGGAGATGGCGTGCGTCGACAAGAATGGCCTGCTGATGTCCAAATTACTCTTCTTGTTGTGGGCACGCTCATCGGACTTGCGGAAGCACTTCGCCAGCAACCCCGACAGATATGCTCGTCTGAACAAGTGCTACGAGACGCCAGTTAATAAAATAGTCGAGTGGCATACAGCAGTGGTAAAGGAAGTGCTGGAAGTGTCGGGGGGCTGCAACGATTTCGCAAGACGTCTCAGCGATTACAAACAGCCGATCGAGCTCTCGATGCAGATTGCCGAATTTTCGTCTGTTGAGAAGACCAGCGTGCTGCTTGCTATTGTCTCGTGTGACAAATGGGACGTTGTCACTGAAAGCCAAGACAAGCTCATGCAGAGTATCAACATTTCTCTCGAGGCTTTCAGCTTGGGTGTGGAGTCGAGACTCAAAGATCACAGAACAGTGCTGGCCACTTCGAATATCAAGTTGATTGAGGACTATGACTACGCCGAGCACACCAAGGACCTTGCAATTCTCGAGGGTGCTAGGTGGTGCGACACGATGTTGGACAAGCCGGTAATTGAGGAAATATTTTTGACGGCCTGGCTGTCTTTTGAGAGCCATATGAAGATACTAGCGGAAGGTGAAGATGGTGTTATCTCTCAGCTAAGCAAGGGTATGTACAAAGAAACTTGTACGTTACTGGTGCAGATTCACCGCATGCAGACACTCTGGCAGTCCCCCGCTACAACCCCTATCGCTGATACAAGCTGCAAGGCAGAAGTGGCCCAGCGGGTCAAAAAAATCCATGATACGGTCCATGAGATGGTCAGTTCTGCAATTAAAGAAGTTTGCGAAAAAGCACGCTTGAATGCGCTCGAAAGGGCTGGACCCACTGGAAATGAGCGCTCGGACTGGTGGATGGATATTCATGTAAAGGATCCAAACGTAACCGATGCCCTCTGGCACCTTAACTCGTTGCTTGACCTCGCCCAATGCCTCGTTATCTCTTCGGGGAGCTGCTTAAGCGAGTGGATTCGCATGGATGAGCTCAAAAAGCAGCAGATTGGCTGCACGCATCGCGCGAAAGAATTGCTGGACCGTGTGCGCCAGCGAGTAAAGTCCATGTTCGCTGCTCTTGGCTCGTGTGAGCTCTTCAGGATCAAGGATGCAGTTGAGAGGCTCGCGAGTGATGAGATTTTCCATGATGCGGAAGAAGAAGTATTGGATGAATCGGTTGATGCCACGCAGAATCAGGCCGTCGTAAAGAACAGGAATGCCATATTGGCGGCGTGCCGTGAGCTCAAGGATATCTTGCAGTTGCTCTCCAGCCCATCCACCTACTCAGCGATCTTTGCGGCTACAAGCCAGGATGTAGACTCTGATTCCCTCTCTAACGACCTGGCAATCTTGAAGGAGCTCGAACGCGTATTTCAAAATGCCTACATAGAATCCATTAATCATTTTGGAGACGAGGAGACTGGGCCAGCAGCACGCCAGAAGGTGCTTCATATCTATCATGAATTCGCTCAGACGTTGCCATCTACCAGAACATTTGACCAATTCAGGAAGACGGCTACGGATCTTTACCCCACCTTACTTAACGCGCACCAGTCGGCTAGGCGAAGTGAGAATAAGGAACTGAAAAGTGCATTGCTCGTCAATGAATTCACAGATGAAACTTACCACATGATGGTCGACCTGCGCAAATCAGGCGAGGACGACGAACGAGCCCGCGCTGCTTATGTGCTAATGTGTGGTATACTTGCCAACCAAGTGCGAAATCTGATCCGTGATTTCAAGATGAACTTTGTGCATCTCCTACATCCTCAGCATAGCTTCTCGACCCATGAGCACCTGGTCAAGCCATGGAATCAGTTGCATGCTGCGCGTTTGTTGAATTTTTGTCTTGAGGAATCTCCTGGAGATACACCCATCAACCTCGATGCAGAGATTGCACAAGCGCTTCAAAATTTCGAGGAATTTCTCAAGGAGAAGGTGATAATGCAATTTGCAAAGATGTTTGATCTGGGCGATTTTTCTAGTGCCGAAGGCAGTGACACATTTGGATTGAAGCGCATTTCAATTCTCGTTATGCAGCTACAGAGCGCAGAAGGTGGCAACCTTTATGAGGTGGCATTGAATAGTCTTGATGAGGAGCGCGCTCGTCAGAAGCACCGGCTTCAGCAAGTCCATCTCGTCGGGTTCTTGTTGCCTTCGCCGATGGAGGGTGAAAACAATGCCGAAGTGTTTGGGGAAAGGGCTCAGCTCATCGACCACTACCTCGATCAGAGTTTTGGTCAAATTCGTCAGATCAGTCTCTGCAAGGCTGACTGTGATATCTTTCCCGAGTACTCAGCGGCAGCAAAATTGATTAAAGCAGAGGTGCGCAATTTCCTAAGCGTTGAGTTTCAACCTCTCATGAAAGATGGCTACTTTGAAATGCAGCGAGAGAATGTCGATTACCTCGAAACCCTCATTGAGTGTATGAGCACAGGCTCGTATGCAATTGACGTTTTGCAAATGCATAGGTTTGATTTAGCGAAGCAGAACATCGAGCAGTACCGCCAGATGCATCAGTATATCAGGGAAGAAGACTTTGGATCGATGAAACCGGAGGACCAAGCCAAGTACATTCTTTCTTTCCCGACTCAACATAAGTCGTATATCCTGTATTTGCAACTATTCGACTCGGCACACAAGGTTGCTATTCAGCATGGTGCACGGCTGCTTGAATCCATTATCCATTCCAACGACAATGTATCACGGCAGCTGGACGAAACCTTCGACGAGGTGCGTGCACGCTCCAAACTTTCGAAGGATCTTAGGGGCAGCAAGATAAACATGATGGAACTCAACCGGCTCGAGGGCAGGGCGCTCGAACTACGAGGTAATGTAGAGCGTCAGCTCACATCAGCACGGGGCCTCCTCTCTGAGACTACAGTCGAAAATGATGACACGCAGGTCATCTCGCACGCTGCTAATCTGTTATTCTTCATCCAGACATACACATCCCTTATCAAGATTGCACCATGTATGGTGGATGCTTCAACTTCGAGAGCACCACGCATCCTGAGTCTACTCAAAGCCAAGCTGCAGGAGACACTCGTCCAGTATTCCAGGGCAATAGAAACCCCAAAACATGTAAAACACAAGCACCATGCAATGCTACGACTCCAGGGCTGGGAGCCTAACGAGTCGATGTCGAGACAACACAAAACTATGTTCGAAACCGCAAGCGATCTTGAATATGCTCTGCAAAAAGAGGGTTTGAGTCAGACGCAAGGTTCAATCAGCGACATGTTTTTAGAAAATCGGGTCGAACAGTGTGTCTCGTACGAACACCGAATAAGCAAGGTCCGTGACGAGATCATTGGCTTGATTTGCATCACAAAGAATCGGCTTGATGCACCATACGACGCCAAGGTTGACCTACCCCTGGACGCAAAGTCCTTTGAAGTTATCTTTTCTCCTGAGATGGATCTACTAATTAAACACGTCGATGAAAACCTTAAGCGTCAAGTTTGCTGGCTGAAAGATGCTGTCGAAGACAAAGGCAAGAAATGTTTGGAGCAATTGGAGGAGAAGCTCTCCGAGAAGAAGAACGTAGATGCTGCAGCGGTGCTGGAAAGCTTTCGGTTTCTCGAGCCACTCGCGAGCTTGAATGCGTTGAGCGGTCTTCCCGACTCGAAGGCATTCGATGATAAGCTGCGAAAGCATGCTGAGGATCTTGCACTGCAGGTCAAGTCAGAGATTCGGATGAGCACCAAGACTTCTGAGGGATGGCAGATGCTGACTCAAGTTGCAACGCCTGTCATCCTTCTACAATTGTTCGGATCAGATGTCCCGCGCGCTGCCTCATTTTCAAACGAAGTGATGGGTCAGGTCCTTGACATGGCCAAAAACAAGTTTGGTATTCAGGGCATGCAGCAGCTTGCAGTTGCTTTGCGGGAGCGCGAACCGGCTCTCGGAAACGAGATCGTGGAAACTTCACGCGCGTTTGTCCAGATCACAATCACAGAGTTCAACCAGAACACGCAACGCGATATCAGCGTTGTCAAGAAACTGTATGCATCTCGGAATGGTGGGGCTGATAGTGCAAGTGCAGTGTGGAACAAGTATCAAGAATTTGACAACGAGTACAAACGGCTGGTGAATGTGTGCTTGGAACGACGATCACTGGGCAATGGAGACCCCCTCGCGTATCTAGTGCAGGAAGCCAAGAAGAATGCCAAGATTGATAAGGATTCGTGGAGTCTTGGCAAACAACAGCAAATCCCCAAAGTGCTTGGCGCCGTCTTTGCGTGGTGGTCCATCAACTTTTTCCATGAACAGCAGGATTCAAATAATAATGCTCGAGAACCTGTTGATCACTCCTATCTGCTTCGTCCCAACAACGCACAGGTAGTGTGCATTTTGAAGCTGCTTGGCTGCTCAACAAACACAGTCAACCTGCACAATCACCTTGCTGAGGTGCCCACTGGGGAGGGAAAGTCAGTAATTATTGGCGTGCTTGCCACAACGCTTGGCCTCTACGGTTTCAGCGTCGACTGCGTCTGTTACTCATCCATGCTTTCGCACCGTGACCAACAAAGCTTTTTGTCTATGTTCACGTCCTTTGGTCTCGCTGAGGAGATTAGGTACGGCACCTTTGACACGCTCTTTGAGAATCTCATATGCGAGCAGTACGGCGATTACCGTGACTCTGTAAAGCAGTACTTTTCTACTGGCACCTGCTCTATGAAAAAGGGTGTGGGCTCTTCACGTCCACGAGTCCTGATTATCGATGAGGTGGATGTCTTTTGCTCAAAGACCTTCTTTGGTGGGGCCTACTCCCCGGCAATCATGATTCATGACAAAAAGATTGCTGACTTGATGAGATATGTGTGGTCGATGCGCACTGTCAAAAATTTGGACATGAATTCATTCAAGGAGCATCCAAGTTACAGCGCTGTGCTCTCAAGCGGCATTCTCAAAGCCTCAAACGAGTGGCTCCTCGAGAGTGCTATACTGAAGATGCACACTGCCAAGGGCGGAAGTAATAAGCCCTATATCCTGCGCGACGGTCGGCTCCTTTACAAACAGGAAGGGCGTGATGAATACCGCAATGTTACTTTCAGATACCTCACAAATGCTGACTATCTCGTCGAGTTTGATCGCGGCAATCTCACTGAGCAGCAGCTGAGCGCACGCCTTGTACTTCATATTGAAGGTGGAAGTTTTTCGTACGCTAAATTCCCAACGATGTTCAAGCATATCCTTGGCGTGACAGGCACGCTTGCAGACGACAAGCTACCACCGCAGATGAAAAACATCTTGACACAAATGGTAGGCGTTAAAGATTTCACGTACTGCCCATCGATGTATCATGAGCAAAAACGTGACTTTGAGCCGACAAACCCCAACTATGTGCGCCTTGCCAAGAATGAGGATGAATATTACAACCTCATCGTTGACGAGATTGAGAATCGGCTGTCGCCAACGACCAATATAGAAGGTGAGCGCTCAGTCCTTGTCTTCTTCCGTGAAGCGGACGAGATCTCCAAATTCCGCGACTCGAGCTACTTTGCAAAGTTCAAGGAGAAAGCGCAGGTCCTCAACGAGCTGACTGCCTCAAAGAGCGCAGACCGTGACAACATCATCAAGAAAGCCACGGTACATGGAATGGTGACACTTGCCACAAGAATGTTTGGCCGCGGCACAGATTTCAAAATCTTCGACGATCGCATGAAGAAGGCGGGTGGCATGCACGTGCTTCAGACATTTTTTTCCAGCGACTTGAGCGAGGAGGTGCAAATTCAGGGCCGTTGCGCGCGCCAAGGTAACAAGGGATCTTATTCGCAGGTTCTGCTTAGTACTTCTGTCGCCAAGGACTTTGATGTCAGCGTTTCAACCATTGCGAGCTGGGCATCTGCTGAAGTGTACACACACCTCGCTAGGCTACGCCAAGAAAAAGGCAGCGAGGAGGTGCGTCAGCTCAGAGAACAGGCTACGGGTCGGCTCGTGGAACACGATTCCCTAGCAACATCGTTACAGTCCTTCCAGAGGGGCGATAGCTCCCCTTTTGATCATCTGCTGCAACGCCTTAACAAAATATAATATGCAGAGCAAGTGGTGTGCTGCTGCAATCAGGTAACTCCACAGCTTATTCCAATCCTGAAATTCACGTTTTTTCCAATCCTGAAATACAAAGACATT
>Ga0105052_10007872_pt1 | contig 10267 bp, 8 predicted proteins | sample FRY03_FD_78094 | JGI IMG/M metagenome (GOLD analysis project Ga0105052, IMG submission 78094) | Freshwater microbial communities from Lake Fryxell liftoff mats and glacier meltwater in Antarctica - FRY-03 | ecosystem: Environmental > Aquatic > Freshwater > Ice > Glacier meltwater ... | reverse complement strand
CGCGTTTGGCATCCACCGTATTCATGATTCCAATTTTTTGAAGAAGTCGGGCAATAAACTGAGGGGAACACTCTTGAGCGAGTGGTACAAGAATTTCACAGTGGCGCGCATTCATGATGCCTGGCCTTTTTACCTGTGGCCACTGTATTGCAAAAACTCAGGAATCTATCGTTTAATTGTAGCTTAGGCCAATTTGGCGCATGGCAGCCTGAATATCAGCAGAAACCAGCGATTTGAAGCGCAGTGATTCGCCGGTTGCTGGGTGCTCAAAAGCCAGCTCGCAGGCATGCAAAGCTTGTCTGTGCAGCCCACCTGCAGGTATGCCGCCGTACAGCGCATCAGCCAGCAACGGATGCCCAACGGCCGCCATATGGACACGAATCTGGTGGGTTCGCCCGGTATGCAGCTTGCACCGCACCAGGCAGTAATTGACTCCACTATCAAGCAAGGTGATGGTCGTGCATGCAGTTTTACCCGGATTTTTAGCCAAATCAACCACCGCCATACGCAGCCGATTTTTTACATCGCGGCCCACTGAAAAATCGACCTGGCGCGTTCTTGCGCCTTGCCATGTGTTGTGGGCCAGCGCAATGTATTGTCTGTTCACACTGCGGGCAGCGATCATCTGCACCAGTTGATCCATGACTTGCCGGGTACGCGCCACAACCATCAAGCCGCTGGTGTCTTTGTCAAGACGATGCACAATTCCTGCACGCGGCAGCGTTGCAGCCTGGGCATCGCGCGCCAGCAAGCCATTGAGCAGCGTACCGCTCCAGTTGCCGGGTGCTGGATGAACCACCAGGCCAGCCGGTTTGTTGATCACCAAAATATGGCGATCTTCATACACCACGTCAAGCGTCATGGGCTCGGGTCTGAAGGCCTGGCTTTGAGGCGTCGGTTTTAGCTCAATGCTCAAGCGATCGCCCGCCTTGACTTTGGCAGAAGATTTGCCTTGCGTCCGCCCGTTATGCGCAATAGCGCCCGAATCGATCAATTGCTGAAGGTAACTTCGGGAAAACTCAGGCACGATTTGCACCAGGGCAAGATCAAGCCGCTGCCCATGACTTTCAACGGGCACCACAGCCTGGCGCAATTCAAACCCCGCAGCATCGGCCAAACCATCCGCGTCTTCATGATCATCGCCCTCAATCGCACCGGGCCCTACGGCGCTAGATATAATGATTTTTTGTCGTTCCAAGTCAGTCATTCGTAGAGGTCAATCGCCATGCTTTCCACCAAATTATCGGTTGCTCCCAGCGTATCACCTCTTGCTGCAGCCCTGTTGGGGTTTTGCTTTGCGCTGGCAGGCTGCTCCAGCAAACCGATCGACCCGACGGGTACATGGAGCCCCAACAAGATTTATTCCGAGGCCAGGGACGAATCCAGGTCGGGCGCTTATGACAAGGCTGTTTCGCTGTTTGAAAAACTGGAAGGCCGCGCCGCTGGAACGCCATTGGCCCAGCAGGCGCAACTTGAAAAGGCTTATGCGCAGTACAAAGGTGGTGAACAAGCCCAAGCCATAGCGACACTGAACCGGTTCATCAAACTGCACCCCTCCAGTCCAGCCCTTGACTACGCCCTCTACCTGAAAGGTCTGGTCAACTTTAACGACAACCTGGGCTTGTTCGGTAACTTTATTCGGCAGGACCTGGCAGAACGTGATCAAAAAGCCGCCAAGGAATCTTTTGAGTCGTTCAAGGAACTGGTGACCCGCTTCCCGGATTCGCGCTATTCCGCAGACGCCATTCTGCGCATGGGCTACACCGTTAATTCGCTGGCCCAGTCGGAAGTTCATGTCGCACGCTACTATTACAGCCGTGGCGCCTATGTCGCCGCCATTAACCGCGCACAAACTGCCATTGCCGAGTACCGTAATGTGCCCGCCCTTGAAGAAGCCACTTACATCGTCTACAAATCCTATGACGCACTGGGCATGACGCAACTCCGTGACGATACAAGAAGGGTGATTGAAAAAACCTACCCACAAAGCGAATATCTGATTAAAGGCTTCAGGAAGGCGGCCAGCCCCTGGTACAAACTTTGGTAAGCTGACTCAACATTTCGACGTCCGAGGTTAACCGCTTCATGGGCGGCAAAGCCCGGAGCAGACGTTTTCCGTAGCCCATGCTGATCAGCCGGGTGTCGCAGACCACCAGGACACCCTGATCTGTCTCGCGCCGTATCAAACGACCAGCGCCCTGCTTGAGTGCAACAGCAGCTTCCGGCACAAAATAATCATTGAAGGCACTTCGCCCTTGCGCCTCAAGCGCTTTGGATCGTGCTTCAGCCATCGGGTCGTTGGGTGGCGGAAACGGCAGCTTGTCGATGATCACCAGCTGCAGCGCGTCACCGGGCACATCAATGCCCTCCCAGAACGAGGCTGAAGCCACCAGCACGCAGCCCCGCTGGCCAGCGGTGCTGCCTTGCCGAAATCGTTCTATCAGCACTCTTTTGGGCATCGTGCCCTGCACCAGAACCTCAAGATCGCCGGACTTCTCGAAAGTCAACCTCAATGCCTCGCCAATCACCCGCAGCGCCTTCAGTGTCGTTGTCAGCACCATGGTGCGGCCACCCAGTTGCCGCGACCATGCCGCAGCAGATTCCGCCACCTTCAGGGCATGTGACGGATCAGCAGGTTTAGGAAAATCTTGCGGCACATAGAGCGCGGCCTGCTCTGCATAATCAAAAGGACTGCCAACACGCAAAATTTTGGCATCCTCCAGGCCACAAGGCTGAGTGAACCAGCTCAGTGTTTCATCATCGCCCAGCGTAGCGGATGTAAATATCCATGATTTGGCAGATTCAGGTGAGGCCATCAGCAACCTGGTTTTGACGGCCTCGGCAATCGTCAAGGGGGATTCGACCAGCCGCAATTGCGCAGTGACATCGACCCAGCGCACACAGCCAGGCTTGCAGGCACTTAAAAAGCTTTCGGCTCGCTCGGCAAGCGCTCCTGAACGTTCACGCAAGCGCACAAAGTCGGGAGCGATCTCGCTCACCGTGTCCAATGCGCTACAAGCAGCATTGAGGGCCTGGGTCACACTCTCAAGGGCATTCAACCAGCTATCAGACTGCAGATTTTCCGGTGCTTGCCCCACCCACCGGAGTTTGCTGCCTGAGTAAGCCTTGCCAGCACACAGTCTGAGTTCTCTGGCGCTGCGTTCACAGTCGCCCACCACCTTTTGCCAATCCACCAAGCCGCGTGCGAATTGCAGGCCTGCACCCAGCAAGTCCCGACAAAAATCAAGCAACTGCCCGGTGGTCAGGTTTTTACCCAAAAACTGAACCCCTGTTTCATTAAGCTGATGCGCCTCATCAAAAATTGCAATACGCACAGTCGGCAGCAGCTCGGCCATGCCGGACTCGCGTACTGCCAGGTCAGCAAAAAAAAGATGGTGGTTGATGACCACGACATCAGCCGCCATCGCCTCGCGCCTGGCCAGATTCACATGGCAGCTGCGAAACTGCGGACATTGCGCGCCCAGGCAGTTCTCACGCGTGGAAGTCACCAAAGGAATCAAGGGCGAACGCTCATCCAGACCGGGCAACTCGGCCAAATCACCGGCTTTCGTCGTTTGTGCCCATTGCTCAATTTTGGCGAGTGACCGCAAGGCACCGCGATCTGCGACGCTGCTGTCCTGCCGCACAAGCATCACACGGTGCAGACAAACATAACTGGCGCGCCCCTTCAGCAGAGCCGTGCGAACCGGCACACCCAAAGCCTCGACCAAGCGCGGTAAATCCCGTCCAAATAACTGGTCTTGCAAGGCCTTGGTGGCGGTAGACACCAGCACGCGCTCGCCACTCAGCAATGCGGGGACGAGATAGGAATAGGTTTTACCGACACCGGTGCTGGCCTCAACCACCAGCGTTTGGGCGCTTTCAATCGCCTGTGCCACTGCCAGCGCCATCTCCAGCTGACCACTGCGTGTCACAAAGTGATCAGCCGCACGGGACAACTTGCCATCTGGCGCAAACGCCGTCTGAACTTCAAGCGCCAGATTCATCAGGCGGGCTCAGGTGGGTCAAGAGACAGTTCTAGCTGCGATATCTGGTCACGCAGGTGTAATCGGCGTTTTTTAAGGCGTCTGAGAATCAACTCGTCAACAGGAACGGCGTGAGCCGCAATATCAACCAGTGCGTTAAGGTCGGCATGCTCGATCTTGAGTTCGATCAGCCGTCTTTCGGGGGAATGTAGATTTAAGTCCAAGGTTTTTTTAAGTAGACGCCGCTTGCTCTGATAATACGGGTTATTCAAATAAACCGGGCTTCAGGAATCGCAAGTATCACAAGATGTCAAAAGGCTATCGAATCACCGCTTCCACGGGCATCCACAAGGGTGACCGGGACTACCAGCAAGACCAGGTCAACCTGATCAGCCACCACCGAGTGTCCGGTTGCCTTCTCGGCATTGTGGCGGACGGTATGGGTGGGCGAAGTGGTGGGCGCAAAGCATCAAACCAGGTCATGATGACAGCCAAGCAGCTGTTTGAGCGTTACGCCCCCGGCACCGACGATGCCGCCAGCCTGCTCAAACAGATCGCTGAAGAAGCGCATATCGTCATCAAGCTGACGGCAATTTCGTCCGAAATGGAACCACACAGCACGCTGGCTGCTTTTTTGATCAATCCCGAGGGCGACTGCCACTGGGTACACACCGGCGATTCACGCATTTACCACTTTCACAGCAATAAGCTGTTGAGCCGCACTACCGATCATTCATATGTTCAAACACTGGTTGACAAGGGCGAGATCACCGATGAAGAAGCCAACGTTCACCCGCAAGCGAACATTTTGATGGGCTGCCTGGGCACAGAAGAAATCCCGCCCATTTCGCAGCATTTCATCCCCCAACTGCAACCCGAAGACACACTGATCGCCTGCAGTGATGGCGTTTGGCACTACTTCAGCCCCAGCGAGATGGGCTCCGTACTGTCGATGCTCTCCCCCCGCGAGGCTAGCGAATTTCTGATTCAAAAAGCCCGGTCACGGGCGCGTGGCGGCGGTGACAACCTCTCGCTGGTCATCGTCAAACTTGAGCCCCTGATTTAAAGAGCTGAGATGCTCACTGCGGCGTTGGCAAAGGTTGTGCCGGCGCTTTGGTCTGACTGGCTTTTTCCCTGGCGTAACGAGCCTGACGTTCCCTGGCCTGTTTCAGGCGCTGGTTGTATTTTCTAAGCTCTTCGGCCTCCAGAGTCTGTTTGGCAGCGCGTCCAGCGCCCTTGTCCTGATTGCTTTTAATACGGCCAGCCGCAGCGTCCGATTTAGCCTTTTCCCCGGCTTGTAATACCTCGCGGTCAGTATTTTTTTGCTTGTCACGCGCCATTCTGTCTTCAAAGTCTTTAACGGCCTGGGCCCTTTCGTCGGCTTCCCGCTGCAGCTTTTCGGGTGACGACTTGTCTTCGATTTTTTGCAGTTGCTCTGCGGCTTTGGCTTTGCGTGCCTCATCATTGAGCACGATTTCCTGGCGCCGCAAGTCGGCCAGCGCGTCACGACGCCTGACCTTGACCTCATCCAGGCAATTGTTGACCAAAAATCTTTTGTAGCAATCGGTGTCTTCGACGGCGAAAGCGGCTTCCAGCCTGGAGCGATCGGCGCTGATGCGCAAGCGCTCGGCGTCGCTGCTGGAGCCGGTGCCAGTCTGGGCCTTCAGGCCAAAGCACGCCATCAACAGGGTTAAAACCAGCCATTTTTTCATGTCAGTGTGGTGTCCACGGTACGTCTGTCAAGTGCCAAAAACTCCGCCGACCGCATTTCATTCAGTCTGGAAATAGTACGGGGAAACTCATGTGCCAGCGGGCCTTCCGTATACAACGCCTCGGGAGGTGTCTCTGCCGACATGATGAGTTTGACACGTCTGTCGTACAGCACGTCGATCAGCCATGTAAAGCGTCGGGCCTCCGAGGCCATCCGGGGCGGCATGACCGGTACGTCGCTGAGCAACACGGTGTGGAACTGCGTCGCAATCTCCAGGTAATCGTTTTGCGAGCGTGGCCCACCGCACAGGGTTTTGAAGTCAAACCATACCAACGCGCCCGCCTTGCGGCGCGCCTGGATTTGGCGTGACTCAATTTGCAGCACCGGGTTGTCGTCTTGTGATTCGGCCAGGCGGTTAAACGCCTCGGTCATCTCTGCATCGGCCTGAGCGCCGAGCGGCGTGTGGTACAGATTGACCTGCTCCAGCGTACGCCGGCGGTAGTCAACGCCGTTGTCAACGCTCAGCACCTCCAGATGGGCATTCAACAGCGCGATGGCCGGGAGAATGCGGTCGCGGTGCATGCCGCCGGGGTACAAATCATCAGGCTTGAAGTTCGACGTGGTGACAAAACCCACACCGTTGTCAAACAGGGCGGCTAAAAGACGATGCAGGATGAGCGCATCGGTAATCTCCGCGACGTGAAATTCGTCAAAACAAATCAGCTTGTAGCGCATGGCCATACGCTTGCCCAGCTCGTCCAGCGGGTTCACCGTGCCAGCCAGGTCACGCAGTTCGCGATGCACCTCACGCATGAACTCGTGAAAATGCAAACGGGTTTTACGCTTGATCGGCACGGCCTTGTAAAAGCAGTCCATCAAAAAGCTTTTACCGCGCCCTACCCCGCCATACATGTACACACCGCGTGGCGTATCTGGCCGATTGATCAGTTTTTTGAAGGCGTTGGAGCGCTGCTCTTTGTAGGCCAGCCACTCGCTGGCGCAGCGTTCCAGCGCGTCAACGGCCCGAAGCTGGGCTGGATCAGAGGTGTAGCCTCTGGCCACCAACTCAGCTTCGTAGGTTTGTTTAACATTCAAAGCAGATTCCTGAACGCTATAGTTTTAATAGCTGCTTGGACCCGTTTATATTGGGTTAAATACCGATTTAATGCCTGAAAAAGACCTTGAAAGCATCAAAATCGCGTTGCCAGGTTTAAAAGTTCAAGGTTCGCTTGTCTACCGCCAGCGCCGCCTCTTTGGTGGCTTCACTCAGTGACGGGTGGGCATGGCAAATTCGCGCAATGTCTTCACTGCTGGCTCTGAACTCCATCGCCACGACGCATTCGGCAATCAGCTCGCCGGCCATCGGGCCAACGATGTGAACGCCCAGGATTTCGTCGGTCACCGCATCGGCCAGCATTTTCACCATACCGGTGGTGTCACCCATAGCCCGCGCGCGGCCATTGGCTAAAAACGGGAAGGTCCCGGCCTTGTAAGCTTTGCCAGCTGCTTTGAGCTGCTCTTCGTTTTGGCCCACCCAGGCGATCTCGGGGCTGGTGTAAATTACCCAGGGAATGGTGTTGAAGTTGACATGCCCGTGCTGCCCGGCAATACGCTCGGCCACCGCAACGCCCTCTTCCTCGGCCCTGTGCGCCAGCATCGGCCCGCGCACCACATCGCCAATCGCCCAGACATTCGGCAAGTTGGTTTTGCAGTCACCATCGACCACAATCGCACCGCGCTCGTCGAGCGCAAGGCCAACAGCCTCGGGCGCAAGGCCGATGCTGTTGGCAACGCGGCCAATCGAAATGATGAGCTTGTCCACGGCCAGAGTTTGCGTTGCACCCCTGGCATCGACATAGGCTACTGACACACCCGCTTTGCCTGACTTGATTTCCCCAACCTTCACGCCCAGCTCAATCTTCAAACCCTGCTTGGTGAAAGCCTTGTGCGCTTCCTTGGCGATTTGCTGGTCAACCGCGCCGAGGAAGGTCGGCAAGCCTTCCAGCACCGTGACTTCCGCACCCAGACGCCGCCAGACAGAGCCCATCTCAAGGCCAATCACGCCCGCGCCAATCAGGCAGAGCTTTTTAGGCACAACCGTCATGCGGAGCGCGCCGTCGTTCGATAGAACCGTTTCCTCATCAAACGGCGTACCGGGCAGCGTGCGTGCATTCGAGCCAGTGGCGACGATGATGTGCTTGCCAGATATCACCTCTTCAGTAGCGCCTACGACCTTGATGTCATATACCCCGTCTTTGGCCGCAGCAAACGACCCACGACCATGAAAGAAAGTAACCTTGTTCTTCTTAAACAGGTACAGCACGCCATCGTTGTTCTGTTTGACCACGGCGTCTTTGCGGCCAATCATTTTGGCCATGTCCAGGCTCAGGCCTTTAACCTCAATGCCGTGGTCAGCAAAGTGATGCCCGGCTTGCTCGTAATGCTCTGATGATTGCAACAATGCCTTGGAGGGAATGCAGCCGACATTGGTACAGGTACCTCCCAGTGCAGGGCCGCCCTTGTCGTTCTGCCACTCGTCAATACAGGCCACCTTGAAACCGAGTTGCGCTGCGCGGATGGCGGCAATGTAGCCACCAGGACCGCCGCCGATGACGATGGCGTCGAATTGTTTGGACATGCGTAGCTTCCTTAGATGTCAAACAACAAACGAGCGGGGGCTTCCAGCGCTTCTCTCATGGCCACCAGGCCTAGCCCGGCCTCACGCCCATCGATGATGCGGTGGTCGTAGCTCATGGCGAAGTAGTTCATCGGGCGCACCACGACCACGCCGTTTTCAACCACGGCACGGTCTTTGGTGGCGTGAATCCCCAAAATCGCTGACTGCGGCGGGTTAATGATCGGGGTCGATAGCATCGAGCCAAAAGTACCGCCGTTACTGATCGAGAACGTGCCGCCTGTCATTTCTTCAATGCCCAGTTTGCCGTCGCGCGCTTTCACACCGTACTCGGCAATCTTCTTTTCAATCTGGGCAAAGCTCATCTGGTCAGCATTGCGCAAAATTGGCACGACCAAGCCGCGCGGTGAACCGACCGCGATGCCCACATCAAAATAACCGTGGTACACCACATCGTTGCCGTCGACCGAGGCATTCAAGACCGGGAATTTTTTCAGCGCATGCACTGCAGCCTTGACAAAAAAGCTCATGAAACCAAGCTTGACACCATGCTCTTTTTCAAACCTTTCCTGCATGCGTTTGCGCATGTCCATGACGGGGGCCATGTTGACTTCGTTGAATGTCGTCAGAATAGCGTTGGTCGATTGTGATTGCAGCAGACGCTCGGCAATGCGGGCGCGCAGGCGGCTCATGGGCACGCGCTGTTCGGGGCGGTCAACCAGTCCGGTCAAATCACTGGCCTTTGAAGGCGCTGCAACTTGAGGCAACGCTGTGGCTGGAGCTCCTGAAGGTATTGCACTGACCGCTACTGGTTTAGGAGCGGCGGGTGTGGCAACAACAGCCAGCACATCGCCCTTAGTGACGCGGCCATCTTTGCCGCTGCCTGCAACAGAGCCAGCGGCCATGTTGTTGTCGGCCATCAGCTTGGCGGCGGCTGGCATGGCAAAGCCTGACATTGCGCTACCTGCGGCGGCAGGCGCAGGCGCAGAAGCAGTAGCGATTACAGGTGCAACGCTGGCAGCTACAGGTGCAGGAGCAGGAGCAGCAGCACCAGCCTTGCCCTCGGTGTCAATACGCGCAATAACTTGTTCGGCGGCCACGGTGCCGCCGTCAGCCACCACCAGTTCAACCAGCACGCCAGCTGAGGGGGCGGGCACTTCAAGCACAACTTTGTCGGTTTCGATTTCAATCAGGATCTCGTCGGCGGCGATCGCATCACCGACTTTCTTTTTCCATTGCAGCATGGTGGCTTCGGCCACGGACTCGGACAACTGGGGGACTTTGACTTCTACGATAGCCATGTTGATTCTCTTTAATATTTTTGCGGTGTGAGGATGGGTTGTGGTGTCAAGCCTGACCTGATTACTTGGTCAGCACAAAACCCTTGAGCTTGGCAAACGCGCCGTCAACCAGCACCTTTTGCTGTTCCTGGTGCAGGTGTGAATACCCCGCCGCAGGCGATGCAGACGCCGCGCGGCCTGAGTAACCGAGCTTCTGGCCCTCAGTCATGTTCTCGTGGATGTAGTGCTGCACAAAGAACCAGGCGCCCTGGTTTTGCGGCTCGTCCTGACACCACACGATGTCTGTCGCGTTGGGGTACTTTCTCAGCTCTGTTGAAAACGCTTTGTGCGGAAACGGGTAGAGCTGCTCAACGCGCAGCAGAACCACATCATCAATGCCTTTTTCTTCGCGCTTTCTGGCAAGGTCGTAATAAACCTTGCCCGAGCAAGCCACGATACGTTTGACTTTGTCTGCTTTCAAGTCCTTATTCTCGGGAATCACCGTTTGAAAGTTGCCTTTGGTGAATTCGCTCAATGGCGATGCTGCGTCTTTGGCGCGTAGCAGTGACTTTGGCGTCATGATGATCAGCGGCTTGCGCAAATTGCGCACCATCTGGCGACGCAAAATGTGGAAAATCTGGCTGGCTGTTGTTGG
>Ga0105052_10007869_pt1 | contig 10270 bp, 5 predicted proteins | sample FRY03_FD_78094 | JGI IMG/M metagenome (GOLD analysis project Ga0105052, IMG submission 78094) | Freshwater microbial communities from Lake Fryxell liftoff mats and glacier meltwater in Antarctica - FRY-03 | ecosystem: Environmental > Aquatic > Freshwater > Ice > Glacier meltwater ... | reverse complement strand
GCCCAGATCGCGCACCTGCACAGTTGCGTCCCGCGTGCTCAGGTTGTGTGTTACAACAATGTCCACAGACGCGCCGTCACCAATGGTGGTCGCATACGAAGTAACAAAGCCAAGGTTGGTTTTTGCTCCAGCGGCGTCACTGGCTCCCGTGCCACCTGCGGTAACGGCGATATCCGTTCCGTCCCAGGTGCCGGTTGCAATCGTGCCAAGTGTCGTGATCGAGGACTGGCCGACATAGGTCGAGGCGATGTCAAGGCTATTTGCGTTTGCTGTGATGCGGTCTGTGGTGCCAACGGCGTCCAGCGTGTTACCAGTCTTGGTAAGGCCGGTACCAGCAACAACCTGACCAGCACCCGAGAACTGAACGAAGGTCAGTGCCGTTGTTCCAACGGTAATTGCACCATCGGTAGCGAGGACCCAACCAGAGTCAGAATTGGCCGTGCCCTCTTCAACGAACACGAAGAGCCCTGCGCTGACCTTGGCATCAGAGTTGGAATCTGATGCGCGGGCCCATGCTCCTGCTGCGACAACCCAAAGTCCATTTTCCGCCGGGGCGGTCTGGTCCTTAACAAGAACGCGGTCCCCGGCAATTGCAGAAACGCCATCGATTGTTTGAGCTCCGGTTAGTGCAATGTCGGCGGTCGTAGCAACGCGAACCGAAGGCTTTGGATCAAGTCCGACGACAAACGCATCAACATAGCTCTTGGTCGTTGCGTCTTGCGGATTAACTGGATCTGCAACGTTAGTGAGAAGCTGGCTGTTGAGGCTAACACTTGCAGTGGCAACCGCCATCTGGTCAAGGCGGCTCGTGCGCACGGCCGTGTCGAAGTCAGAGATCGTTGCGGCTGCTTGGCTGCCGGTGTGGTTGGCTCGCGCCAGCGGGTCGGTAGCAAGCTTCGAGAGCGCGATAGCAGCGCTGGCCGAAATGTCGGCGTCCGTAAACAGGCCAGACGCATAGCGCCAGGAAGCACCGTCGTAAATCTTTAGGCGCCCATCGGACGTATTGAAATAGATCTGCCCGGCAGTCGGGGTTCCAGGATCGCTGCCGAGCGCGTGAACTTTCGCATTGCGAAGTTCATTTTTGTTTAGATCAATGTTATTTAGAAACTTGGGCATATAGTCCTCACGACAGGAAAGCCTTCCCACCGAATGCGGTAGTAAAGGTTATGGTTAGGGTATTCGCATTTTGATGCCCAATGTCACCAAAAACAACATTTTCACCACTGTCAATAACAGACACTCCGCCTGGGAAAAACCCCAGATTATGATTAACCGTCCAGGTTGTAGCGGCGAGAGATTGAGTGTGGGTGTATACAATGTCTGTCGGGATCCACAGACCCTGACCAGCATCAAAAGAAATAACTTGACCGTCCTCGGGCAAATCAAGGTCGAACGTAAGTTCAAAATTACCGTCGCCAAGATTAATTGGCGTTCCCCACTCGTTTTCTTGGGTTTTGGGGCCATACATTTGATTCGTGGTTTTGTTTAGGTAGAAGTCCCCGATTGCGCCGATCAGTGGGTCTGGCGCAGTGGTTGAGGAAAGGATTTGAGAACCTGCCAGGCCAGCCGGACCCGTAGGTCCGTATCTTCTTTGAATAGCGGTCATCAGGAGACCCGCACCCAAGCGACTACTTGTAAAACGTTTCTCATAATTTGTATGACCTGACCGCCATTTGATTGTTCATCATAATCTATATTCCCCTCAAGACTTTGGAACATGCCATCCCTGGTGGGAGGAATGTTGACAAGCCCAACACGATCAAAGATCCCTTCGGACTCTCTGTCCCAGTCGAAGAGAACTATGTCTCCTTCTATTACTTGAGACTGTCTGATCGTTTTAACGGTTGTGTTGTTGGGTCCAACCTTTGTTCCGTTTTGATTGTTTGCTCTTGCTGTGTCGAACCAACTTTCCGACGAAGACGAACTCCAAGCTACACCACCAAGATCTGTGCCAGACTCAAAGAAGCACCAAGTGATGAAACTTGCTCCCCAGCTTATTTGGAAAGCCTCGGTCGTGCTTTGGTACTGACGAATTCTTGGACCATCGTTGGAATTGGCTGGATCTTCTTTCGTTCCGACTTCGTCAATCCCAACAAGGAGAGCCGCTTGCCCCAAAGTAGGGGAAAATTTGCGGAGTCTTGCCGTCTTCTTTTGAGTTTCGGTCAGTCTAATCATCGAAGAATTCGTCGGTAGTAAGGCTCAAGTCCCACAAGGCAAAAACAATTGGCTGTCCAGCGTCAACAAAATCAACCGGCCCAGTCTCAAACGCCGCTGACAGTTGTGTTATGCCCATAGATGTTTCGTTGTCAAAAGTTTCAATTGCAGGTCTGGCGATATAGAAGTCATCAGATGAAATTTCGGAAACTGTGCTTACCCACTCATTCATAATCCCAGTCAGCAATGTGGATCCACCAACCAGTTCGTGAAGGGACAGTTCTTGAAAGTCAATAACCGAGGATCCGGTTACGAGATTAGAGTCTGCCTCGATGAGATATACAACAGCCATTATGGAGTCCTCACAATAAGACCAGAGCCTGCATATTTTGGAATGAATGTGTATTCCGCTACCCAAGCGTCTTCAGTTAGTGCTCGCGCTTGAAGTTGAATGTGTCGGCCAGAGAGACTGCCGGACAAGTGCAGAGCGCCATACTGCTTGTTTACGTTTCCACGAAATGGAGACCAAGACCCATTTTCAATAGCGCGAAGTTCCCATTCGATTGTCTGCATGTTTATTTTTACGTTGTCTATCCACCACTTGTCTGCGTGGATTGAAACTTCAGGATTGCCGTCTCCGTCGGAAAGAATGACTAGGCGATATTTGCCGTTTTTGGCATTGATGTTGCGAAAATCAAGTTGGTGACTCGACCATGCGTTGGGGATAAAGTCAAACGACAGTGGCGCATTGCTTGGAACAACGCCAGAGAATATGTCAAGACCACTTGTGGATGCTGGCTGCTCAGACGGAACAAGAAGAAGTTTTGGTCTAAGAGTTCTTGTGTTGAGCCGTTTGGGAACCCACACATCAAACTCAATGTACAGATGGTTCCAATCATGAACCTCAAATTCGTTTGAAGTTATCCCAGGATACTCTTTGATCCCTGTTGATTGGAACGCATAGCTGCCAGTCCTGCTCGACGTCTTTTGATTGTCTGTTGTAATGCGGTCTTCATTGTTCAAAGTACGGAACGACTCAAACAGATTTCTAAAGCCGGAGTCGGACGTGAATAGTTGCCCGCCCTCGATTGGCGTTTCGCTAAGAAACGGTTTTGTAATGAGAGAGGCATAAGAGGCAGAATCTAAATCGAAAGAACTCACTCTTAGATCCTTGTCGGCGAACTCAAAATACCAACCGATTCGTCCCATGACCGCTGTCCATTTTTCGCTTGTGCAACTGTCCGCATCGTATATCGTCCTAAGCGGCTGCTCGGCAGATGTCAACTCGTTAATCTGAACGCCTATCCTGTTAGATTCGAACTTTGTGACAAACTCGTAACTTGTTTCTGGCTTTAGAAGTTGTATCTGCCCGATCTTTCTAGCGTTAGGATCTTCTCTTTCCGACCATTCGGTTCCGCCCCAAGTGTAAAACTTTTTTGTGTCTGTGGTGAATATGAAATCTCCGATAGATGGCGATCCGGGCTTCGTTGTTTCCGTGCATTGGGTTACCGGCGTACTGGTCGGTTCGTAATTGCTTTCGAAAATTCCACCTGGGTGAACGTCCCAGTATATGTCACTTGAGGATCGAACCCTTAAGGTCTTGTAGCACTTGAAGTAGGCGTCGCTCATGCTGAACCCATATTCGGAGGTCAACCAAGAAGACTTCTGCGGCCCTGTGATCGTGTTGGGCATATTGTCAAACTCTTGCTCTCTCGCAAATGTCATAAGCCGGTTTGTGGGCTGAGGGTCTTGCAGGTTGTCTCTGCCCGTCTGGAAGATTGTTGACTGCTTGCTGTCAATCGGACTCACGTCAGACTGAACCGTGTCAAGTCTTCGTCCGCCTATCATTGGCGGAGTCTGCACAATTGCTTGCGTGTGATCAAGAACGGGAGTTTGAACTGTTTGTTCAAGCGTATTGATCTCTGCCGTTAGCCACTGTTTGCCGTCGACTATAGAGTTATCAATACAACGAATGCTCATGATCGCTATCGAGGAGGCGATGCCGCCATTGATCGCTCCCTTAAGGTATATCCTGACCCCAGTGATTGTGGAGAACGTAAACGAGGCTCCAGATCCAGTGGTGAATTCCGAAAGGTCCGCTTTGAATTCAACGTCTTGCTCTGTGTCAGGACCAAAGAGCATGTGTTCTTCGAACAGAACGGCAGAACTATCATATGCGGAGTCTCCGTTTTGATCAGAGAACAAGCCATCTTTTTGACAGGTGAACTGAAGAGAGCAGGATCCGGTGTCGATTACCGACGCTCCGCTTGCGGGATCCCAAGGATAATTCGCAAAGACCATGCTGACAGACAAGCTCGCGCTGTCTAACCCGTTGGCGATTCTTAAACAGTTTACTGGCGTGTTAGTAGAGCAAAGATAGGCGCTCCAGTTGGCGCTTGGCAGGCTACTCATTGCTCTTGCGAAGTTCAGAACAAGACCCTGCTTGTTCCCCTGCGCTAAAATCTTACCTATCGATAAGTCGTTCCCTTGGAACTTTCTTGTGCTTGGCGGCGTCAAACCGCTTGAGTAGATAGCCCAGTTCTCATCTTTTTGTTTATACTCAATGCGCAAATCGTCAACTGTGAAGTAAGGATCGTTCGGATCTGCTGTTTGAATATATTTTTGATCAAAGGAGGTGGGACGAAAAGATCCTACAGACGTGACGATATCAAAGTGCTCAATGCTTTGAATTGGAGGCGTTAGATCCCCGACGTACATTTCCAACAGGCTCAGATCGCCGAAACTAAAATTGAACTCTACAAGCAAGGTTGGTGTTGCCTCAGCGAGATTGTTAACAACATTGAAAACAGGATCGTCAAGAGTGTTTGAGAACTTGGGAAGACTGTTTAGCGAGGCGTTGATAAGATTTCTAAGATTGGCATCGCTCTCGTCGTGTCTGAATGGACCGATTGTAATAGGAACCAATGGATCATTGTCAGAAGGGTAATACAGAATAGAGAAGTGTCCACCCGCTGGGTTCGTGTCGAGCACAATGCTTTGCGAATGTGCTTTTTCTGTAACATGAAAAGTGTTAAGCTCTTTTATTGTTCTGTACCGAGTCGGGTATCTGTAATTAACGAAGTCTCTAATGTCAACATGACGCTGTCTATTGACAACGTCTGTCACATCGGTGTTGTCGGCGAAAGCGTTACCGACCTCAATGCTTCTTATTCTTGCAGAGCCTGCGATAGGAACCCAGGCGGCGACACCGACGCTGGACGGGCTGGAGAAGTTGGCGTATTCTGAACTGCTTGTAAACTTGTAGTCAACCGTGTTTAGTGGTGTCGTGTATAGTCGAGGATCTTGCGCCCAATGCTCACAGCGGATTCGATCACCAACCGCGATCATCACAATCCAATAAGTTTGGTCAGCAGAAAGAGGACTTATTGGCAAATACGCAAGTACGTTTACCACACCGCTGCTCATCTTCACGATCTGAATCTCTTTAGCGAGGTTGTTTGTTTTGGCAATAAGGAACTCCTCGGCGTCAAGACTGTTGACCCTCCCGTACAAACCTATAGTGAAGTCTGTGGAGTTCGTTCCCGTGCTGTACTCCATAATTGCAACAAAGTCGCCAAGCGAAGAGTTTTGCTGGAGTTGGAAACCGTAATTGGATGTTGGTTGACCAGTCACAAACAGTCCGGTCAAACTAACATCGACAACGCCAGAAGTCTGTGATATGTTTGACAAGGATTCAAAACCCTCGTAGAACCAGTTAGACGTTTGCGGAGGCTCGCCACCGATGAGCGTTGTGTAGTCCGAATACTGCCCATCGGGTGTGTTGAAAAGATCAGTACCTTGAGACATGTGTTATCCGTCTACCAAAGTGCTGGCGTAGGTTTCTGATTCCCCACCAATGTGGGCGAAAAGAGAAACGATATTGACAGCTGGACCGTGGATCTCAATGTAAGTGCTGGGGGAATGGTTGCCAATGTCAATGCTGTCAAAGTTTGCCGTGCCGGAAGTAAGGGGAGCGAGATCAATGTTCCCGAGTTCAAACGTCTTAATGCTGCTTGCATGTATTACGGAAGCGCCAGTGATGCCATAACTGTCTACAGAGTGAGATATGTGAGGAATGACAAGTCTTGATGGAAGATCGTTTCTTTTGATTTTGTTCTTTTTGGAAGCGGTATCGTACACGATAAGGAAGTCGCTGTTGCGATAAAACCCTTCGCCAAGTTGTCCTGCCTGGGAGTATGCAATTACGTTTGTTGCGATCTGACCACCGAAAGTGAGATCGACTGGCTCAAAGGAGGCTTCTCCGCTTCCAGACGATTCAAAATAAACAAGTTCGTCTCGATGCTCAGTGTCTCCAGTCGTGTATGTGACAAAAATTGGTGCGCCAATTGGTGTTGTCGCTCCTGTGTCCGCCTCCCAGTTGCTCGACTCAATCATAAAGGACTGACCATTGCTGCCGACAACAAGGATGTCTTTGATAGTCCGGTCGTCCCACTTGGTGGTGTAGTCCTTCTTGAAGAAACTGACTTCAGAAACAGAAACGACATACGCCTTCTTGTTGAATCTTGCCTTCTTCACAGCGTACTGGTGAGCACAAACCCGATTGAACGACAGGGTTCTCTCGCTCATGCGTGTCGTATCGAAACGATTGTTTGCGTTTGACACAGAACGATTGCCGACAAGTCGTGAATACTTCTGTGCCTCTGAGATATAAGTCTGCCTGTAGTCGGTTACGAAGTCGTCATGAACAAACGCTCCAAGGGTTGTCGTTGTGTCGACGTTTGTAATTGTAGGAGAAGCGTAGGGGTTTTGCGAAAACGACATCTTCGCAAGAGCTCGTGGATCGGCGATGCCGAAACCGTTGTCGATGTAGTTCTGCTCAAGGCTTTTTTGAGTATCTTGATAAATGCGAAGCCCGTTTTGATTTTCAGCAATTGGGGCGAAGGCATCAATAGTGCTGAAGCTTACGAACTTCTCTCTCTCAAGGTATGGCTCATCACTTGTTGCCGACGGAACAGGGTTGTGTGCGTACACCCAGTCTGGGAATTCTTTAAACTCCACTCCGGGGAGGATTGGATAGTTCGGAAGAGGCATGGGCGTTGCTTGAAGATTGTAGAACTCAAGACAAATCCAATTCGCCATAATCGGATACGGCAGATCGATTGTTTGTTTTTGATTGATCTTGTAATGATTGCGGACAGGAGTCCACATCATGTTTTCCCAGTCATCTATGCTTTGCGGAGCAGAACCTATAATCGGCTGATCAGAGAAGTAGACATTCATCATAACGCCTGGAGTGAGGCTGTTAATCTCAATTGCGTCAATCACAGAAGAGTCGTAGGATCCGTTTTTGTTTTCTCTTATGTCGAAATAAAGAGCCTCAACTCCTTCAGAAGACGGGTTGGGGAACGACGTCCAGTTGGTATACATCTTCCCATCGACGGCGTTTTGTGCAGAATTGTAACGAACGCCTTCACGATACTCATTCCCTAGAAGGTCTTTCCCAGAACTTCCGACATCGGCGAGCACTCTATAGACCATGCTCTCGTTTTCAAATCGAGAAACATTTCCAGCATTGTCTGCGTAGTACAAATCGGAATCAATAGTTGAGCCATCAGCGGCGACAATCCCGTTTGGACTATGCACGTAGAACTCGCTTACTGCCGCGCTGTTTGAGTTTCTTATTCGGATCTCATACGTCTTGTCTGGCGAACTTAGAACCGGGTGATCAAAAACCACCCTAACCCACTCGGGGGAAACGACAAGATCAGGGTCAGGAGAGTCACCAAAATCACCAAAAAGAACGCTTGCTTCGGTGGTTTTACGAACGACTCCTCTGTGTATTGTGGATTCGATTCTTCCTGTGACGTCGAGAATCATCCACTCAAGAGCGATGCTCTGAGAAAAGTCCGTTGGCTTTACCAAAACCTCAAACCCCATAAGGCTTGGCATAATGTCTGACGGCACAAACGAATCGATGTTGCTGAGATCCGCTGACGACGAGGCAGCAAGAAGGTTTTGATCCAGAACAAAGAACCTTTGTCTTACCTCTGGGAAGTTCGAAAAAGATCTGGTGCCGGTGAATCTCGGCACATCAATAAGAACGCCAATCGTGTCCTCTTGCTTTGACACGACGCGGGCGATACGAAGATTGCGAACGTCAACACTCCAAGGGAATTGCGCATACCCTCCTGTTGGCCAATCGTCTTCTTTTCTGTCGAACTTTATTCTTATCCTTTGACATATCAGCGGGGATCCTTGCGAGTCGGTAAAGAAGAACTCGCAATGCTTCCAGGGATTTGTGGACTCTGCCTGATAGGAGACGTTTGAATCAAAAAGTTCTCCGTTGGTTGGTTGTACAGAAACCCACCGACTGTTCGTTGTGTCCGAGTATGCGTCGATGTCATGTGTGTCAATCGAATCATACTCGATTGTGATATCAATTGGCTTTTTAATAACGTCAAGAGATAGGTAGTTGACCGTTCTCCTTCGGCCTAGATCGATTTCAACATACTCTGATCCGTCAGATGCGTACCGGTCGAGAGAGGACCACCACAGTCTGGCGTCTTTCTTGTTGTACTCGTTACCGTCGGTGTCGAAATAGTCCAACGGGTATATGCTGTTTATTTGATGCGTCATACCGTCGGCGCTCCTCTGAATATGGCATGTGTGTCGTTTGACGGAAGGATGTTATTTGTTACAAACATCATGTCAGTAGACACATTGCTGAGGAATGGGTAAATAGATGGTGCCGGACTAAAATACTTTCCAATTCGGAATGATTCGTATGTCTTATACACCGCGTCAGGCCCATCATAAAACTCGTTAGTTGGATACGCTGAATCGAAAAGAGCGGCCTGACCGTAGGAGATGACGGAATCCACTGTGTAAAAAACAACAGGAAGATCCATCCCAGCGAAAGCGTAGTTTCTTTCTTCTTGCTCCGAACCGACCTTAACGAAACGACCACTTAGCAAGTCTGTTGATCCGTAGTTTATGGAACTACTCACAAAGCGATTAACAACAAATCGTTCCGACGAAGCAAAAACCGAATTGATGTTGACTGGGAGGTGTCTCTGTTGTGAAGGGGCGATAGAGTAGATGCTTGACGAGGGCTTGATTCTGTTCACCACAATATCTAGATTCTTTTGAACAGAAGGATCAAGGTAACTTGTTGAACTGGACCGCTGAGGAATATCAACGATGCTGTCGCCATTGATAACTGCGTTGTAATAATCTTGAGATGGATCGCCAAAACTTGTTGTGTAAAATGTGTTGTTCTCTGACGACTGAACGACATAAAGATCCGAGTCTGACACGTTGTCGGACTCTACAGACAACCTTTGGACTAACGCTCTTGGCGTGATAAAGCGAATTTCATATGTGGAGGAGGTTGTTTTTGTTACTAAGACTTCCCCCGTGCTGAAAAGATCGATACCCATAAGAGTGTGGGCGATTATGTCTTGCGATACATTCGACATGTAAATGTAGTCTGTGTAGCCTCCTTCGTAGACAAATCTAAAGTCTCCAATGGCGCTTTGCGAAACAAAAAGCGTGGCGTAGATATCATCATTGGTCTCACTTGCTTCGACCGTTGGTCGAATGATGAACTCACTTGTTGATAGGGTTGTGCCGACTCTCTCGTGTCCCACCTTCGCGTCCGAGATCTGGTCGAACACATACCTGTAGTTCTCCACAACTTGAACAGGCTTGCCAATTGCAGCAGAGGCAGCTGCTGTTATTCCCTCAACTGTCCCGCCCTTTCTCGCAGCCTGAAGGTAGTTCATCGCCCTATGCCTGTAGGACATATCAGCGGCCTTGATCGCGTCCCACTCTTCGCTTGTCAACGTGCTGCTCTTGGGATTGATTGAGTACTTCTCGTTTGGCAAACGACCGAACCCGATCATTGGCGAATACAGTTTGTCGAGATCATTGAAAGACAACAGCGCTGCCTCAAACTGTAGTCGTGCGAATAGAGACTTCTTTTTTAGAACACCCGATCCAGAGTCTCCGACAAGAGCCGTTAGAAACTTGTAAAGGTGGGAGTCTCGACTTTTGGAATAGGTCTCCTCGGGAAACCTCATCATAAGATGCTCGACAAAAAGCGGACCGTCTAGCGGCTCGACAACAGGATTCTCAACGATTGAGAAGTATAACT
>Ga0105052_10007862_pt1 | contig 10279 bp, 8 predicted proteins | sample FRY03_FD_78094 | JGI IMG/M metagenome (GOLD analysis project Ga0105052, IMG submission 78094) | Freshwater microbial communities from Lake Fryxell liftoff mats and glacier meltwater in Antarctica - FRY-03 | ecosystem: Environmental > Aquatic > Freshwater > Ice > Glacier meltwater ... | reverse complement strand
TTCAACTGAACCTACTGTTGAATCCACATAAGGCTTGAGTACGATTTCATCATCTTTCAATGTGGCGATGACATAACCACCTTTTTCAAGACCAATTTTCTCTCGCATTTTCTGAGGAATCACCATCATGCCTCGATCCATAAGTTTGACAAACGCTGTAATACTCTGATTTTTCATATTTTCATGATAATGTACATTATGTATATTGTCAAATTAAAATCGGGATAATCCCGCTACAAAGGCTGTTGAAACAGTCTGAAAATATTTGGCACTCTATTCTCCCAATCTCCTCCACTCCTCATAAGCTCACAAATTCATATTCTCTTTGACTGAAGAGGTGATAAAAATTCAGGCTGGAGTGTATACGCACATAAGCCGCAATCTCTACCCCTCAAGCAGCCACTCGTACAGTGGAATAACCTGAATAGTGGCGCCATTTGTCTTGATCGTTTGTTTTGCAGATTCTGTGATAATCAAAAGTTCTCTGGCGTTTTTTTGCTCTTTTTTTGCCGCAACAAGAGCCCTCAGTTCTCGAGTCTTGGTTTCATCGCTATCAAACATTTGTGACACCTGGACGAGCTGACCAATCTTGGGTAAAAAGAAATCAACTTCGTACAGTTGTGCAGTTTTATAATAGTAGATATCTTGATATTTCCTTCGAAGCTGTAAATACACTGCATTCTCCATCAATTTACCAATATTTTTTGAAAAGGAAAATCCTACCGATTGTGTTAAACCTGTATCAATACCATATATCTTTTTTGCTGCGATCTGTTGTTCTTTCACCGAATAAGCATATTTATTTACTACAAAAAATAACCAACTGTTTTCCAAATATTCGATATAACGGATTACCGTATTGACACTACCCACCTTAAGAAGTTTTTTAAGCTTATTAAACGACATTAAGGCTGAAATGTTGCTCACTAAGAAAAAAGCGAGTTCTTTTAAGCTTTTTACGTCCGTGAGTTTATAACGCGTAGCAATATCTCGATATAAAACATCATCGTACAATGTTTTGTGAATTGCGAGTTCCGGATATTTCAGTGCATCTGGAATTCCACCCATGACTATGTATTGATTTACCAGTCTGCGCAAGTTGCCTTTTTGTTTTGTAGTTAGTGCTTTGAAGTTGGGTACTTTAATCTGTTTAAATTTCAAAAACTCTCTAAATGAAAAAGGGAATAATTCTACTCGAAGAGAACGGCCCGTCAAACGAGTTCCTAATTCTTGACTCAGTAATGATGCATTCGAGCCTGTTACGATGAATTTATAGCCTTGATCGTGTAACCTCCGGACAAATCGTTCCCATTCTGGGACATTTTGAATTTCATCAAAGAGAAAAGTTTTTTTCTCGCCAAACAAACTAATGAGCGCTTCGTGTAATGTGTCAAAATCATGAGCTTGAAAATTGAGCAGTCGATCATCTTCAAAGTTGACGAAATAATAATCTCCCTCCAAATATTTATTGGCTATTTGAGCAAGCAATGTTGATTTTCCTACTCTACGCAAACCGGTAATAACTGTTATCTGAGGTGCAGCAATAGTCTTTCTTAATCCTTCTAGTATCTCTCTTTGGATGCCAAGATCCTGAGCAATAAATGTTTCTTGTTGTTCTCTCAGAGCCAAAGCAAGGAGGTCTTTAGATAGTCGTGACTGGAGTTGATCTGTCATATGTTTTGTATTATAAAACAAAATGCTTTCATTGTCAATGAAAAGAATCATGTATTTCTTTTCATTTTAAATGAATAGATAACGTTCCGTACTTCCCGAGGGTGAGGAGAGGGTGAGGACATCAAGCGCTCTAACCCTCCAAAATCTCCTTCGACTTCGCTCCCCTTCTCTGTCGAATCGTACTATCTTTATACTCTGTCATATCCCGCACGGTCCATGCGTGAAAAAGCATGCGATACTGGTTCAGCGTGATTAGGTGGGCAGCAGACAGTCCAGTTGCCACAATTTTTTGCCATACGTTCGCAACGAATGCACTCTCCCTTTCAAGCCACCCCCAAAAATACGCATAATCCCAGAGTGCGTCTCCGATTCTCGCACTCTCAAAATCAATAATTCGTGTCAAATGACAACCATTCTCATGAGAAATAATGATATTTCCCGAAGAAAGATCTCCGTGAATCGGTACTTTTTGATACTTTTTTGCACGAACGTGATCTTTGAGACAAGTTAGATCCTCGCTAATTTTTTCGTGAGTTTCTTTTGTAAAAATATCTTCTTGGATCATATGAAGCGTCATATTTATGTTGTATGTCATGTGCTCATCCCAGCTTGAAAACTGCTCGCCCTTTGGGGGATTCCAGAAATGACTTACCTCAGAAACTGGGATGCTATGAATTTTTTTTAGAGTCTTTAAAATATCCATCAGGAGAGGCTCTACTTTTTCTGGATGATTTTTAAAGCATTTTTTTACTTCATCACCGTTTTGATAATCCTGAATCAGGGCGTCATCTCCGAAAAAGATTTTCGAGTCATCAATGTGTAAAATTCTTGGGGCAGGAATAGTTGCTTCCGCTAGATATGTATAAATCTTTATCTGCCTTGCAAATACCGTCTTGTCGTTATCACGAATGACTTTTACGAGTGCAGCTTTTGGTTCAAGAATTTTGTAAACGGCATTTTTTGATGCGGTTATCATGTTTTCTGCAACCGGCATCTTTTGGAGTTCAAGTACTTGTTTTGCATAAAAAGCTATGCTATTTTTGTCAGGTTTTATGGGCTCAAATTTGGAGACCTCTTGAATGGATTGGAGCTTATTACCTTCATAATCGACAACCGCAATACACGCGTTTTCAAGTTTGACAGCATGGAGATACTTCATATACTCTTTCTCTTTTGAAGTATCACTCAAAAATTCACGTCCATTTTCCAGAAAATATCTCATAGTCGTAATTATTGCTTGATGACTAATAAAAACGTACACTCCTCTGGGATCGAGTTTTTTAAGAGCTTCTTCAAAGCCATCACACACGCGCCGTGCCATCATCTCCATACTTTCACCCTTGGGATACGGCGTGCGAAAGTCTTCTCGTTTCGCACGCCATGAAGGTGGGATTCTATGAATGACTTCCCACCAGAATTTACCCTCAAATATGCCGTGGTGGAGTTCTGTGAGAAACTCTGTTTTAATAGGTTTCTTGTCGAGAAATTGCGCGATAATTTCAGCTGTTTCTTGCGTTCTTGCAACTGGGCTCGTGAAAATCTGTTCTATCGGCTCATTTTTGAGTTCCCATACAGTACGCATCGCCTGGATTTTCCCCTTTTCTGATAGACCCCCAACATCTGTTTGTCCTGATAAAAAGCCTTGTTTGGTATTTCCGATACTTTCCCCGTGTCTGATAAGATAGATAACCATAAGCCACCAGTATACCATTTGGTGCGCACTCGAACTCCTTTTTTGATATCATGTAGATATGAATATTAAAGACATACATGCAATCGAGATCCTCGATTCTCGTGGAAAACCAACTGTCCGAACTTTTATCACACTTGATGATGACTCAATCCATCAAGCATCGGTTCCCTCTGGGGCTTCAACTGGGGCACATGAGGCAGTTGAACTTCGGGATATTGAGAATACACGTCATATGGGTCAAGGTGTATTGAGTGCCGTTTCACATGTCAATAATGAAATAAAAACTGCTGTTATGGGTATGAAAATCAGTGACCTCAACGCGATTGACAGTATCATGATTGAGCTTGACGGCACAGAAAATAAAGGAAAACTCGGAGCAAACGCCATCCTGAGCGTTTCGATGGCTGCAGTCCGTGCAGCTGCAGCATCCGAAGCAAAGCCTCTTTGGCAGTTTATCAACGAGTATTATTTTTCGGAAAAAGAACCTGCATTCCCCCGACTTATGGTGAATGTGGTAAACGGAGGGAAACATGCTGGATGGAACTTTGACATTCAGGAGTTTATGGTAATCCCGACTGAAAATCAACCAACAACATCAACGCGTATCGCAGCGGAGATATTTCAAACCCTTGGAGCTGCATTAAAGGAGAAGAAATTATCGACACTCGTGGGAGATGAAGGTGGATACTCGCCGGCACTGTCTTCCAATGAAGCCGTCCTTGAAGAGATTGTTGAAGCTGCTCAAGCAGCGGGATATACAAATACCAAAGACTTCCGCTTTGGGCTCGACTGTGCCGCAACCGAGTTCTTTGGTGATGGCATCTACACCCTCAAAAAAACAAATGAAACAAAGTCTCCTGAGGAAATGATTGAGTACTATAAAAAAATTGGACAAGAGTATTCGATTGAATCATTTGAAGATCCGTTTGCAGAAGATGACTGGAAAACGTTCAGTGAATTCACAACGATTGCCAATCAGTTCAAGTTCACCGTTGTCGGCGATGATCTCTTTGTCACAAATCCAAAACGGATTCAACGAGGAATTCAAGAAAAGGCGGCAAATGCAGTACTTATCAAGCTCAATCAGATCGGAACTGTCATGGAAACGGCACACGCAATCAAGATGACGCAAGGCGCCGGTTGGAAAGTTGCGGTGTCGCATCGATCTGGAGAGACAGAAGATACGTTTATTGCCGACCTCGCGTATGGATGTGGGGCTGATTTTATAAAGACGGGCTCAATGTCTCGCAGTGAGCGCTTGGCAAAATACAATCGTTTGCTTGAGATCGAACACGGGAAGGAGTAAACTAACCTTATGGCACAACCTTCAACACTCTCATTTGAACCAGCGATACAAACGGTTTCCACAGGAGATACTGTCGCAGTTGCGATCCAGGTATCTGGAGGTGATACTCCGATTGTTTCTGCTGATGTGTGGATACGGTTTGATCCTTCGCTCCTCACAGTTGCTTCTCCTGAAAGTCAAAACGTAAAAAAAGGTCCTCTGTTTGAACATGTAGATGCAAAACTTATCTCTCCGGGATCACTGTACGTATATGCCATAAACAGCACCAACACACCACGCTCAAACATAGAAGGAACAGTTGCAACTGTTGAGTTCAAAGCCCTGAAGTCCGGACGTGCAGAGATTCGATTTGACTGTTCTCCTGCAGAAAAACAGACGTCGCAGCTCATTACAACTGACTCCACACTCTCAAACGTTATTGACTGCACCGCAACAAAGACCCACACCTCAACCGTGACAATTGGATCAAGTCAGAATGTCCTTGGTGCGGCAACATCACGGTCACCTGGGTTTTCAATGATTACTGCCGCTTTTGCAGGCATACTTTTATTTACCACACTATTTTTGATTTATCGTTATAAACATCTTGCTGTAAAGGCGAATAACTCCTAACCTTCTATGCCAGTTGCAACGATTTTACACAATAAATTTTCTAAAAAGAAACTCATGATGATTGCTGCATCAGTGGGAATTCCACTTGTCATTGCAGGTATCATCGCTGCGTTCTTTCTTATCCAAGGTGTCACAACAAGTGCAAGTGAGGAAGTTCCTTCAAATGTCATATCCTCTCCTCTTGACGCAGAACACGCTCAGATCACGTTTCAAACAGGAAAAGCCGTGCTTGCAGTCGTTGAGTATGGGACAACTCCTGGCGCACTGACTGAAATATCCATCGGAGGGCTTGAGTCAACAGATCATGCACTTCAGATTGCTGGACTTACTCCTGAGACGACCTACTACTTTCGGATCCGTGCAGGAGACTCAATCTATGACGATAATGGAGCTCCGTGGAGCTTTAAAACCCCTGTGGGAACTGCATCTTCTGAAGAGATATCACCTATTCCAAGTATAGAGGTAGGATCTGGCACATTAACTCCTTCAGCCTCTCCTTCAACGACACTGAGTGGGACAGTTGTCCCTACGCCATCAACTGCCACTGCCTCCGCCTCACTCACACCTTCCATTAGTATAACCACTACACCAATCGCGACATCCTCTGCCTCACTCACCCCTGCCACAGTCACAAGCTCTTGCTTAACTACAACGTGTACAGAGATCTTGAGCCTACTTGGAACACAGTGTACAACTCAAGACTACATAAAATGTATTCAAAAAATGACCGTATCAGTCACAGCCGGAGCTACGAGTACACCAACACCTACTCCCCTGTCCTCCAGTTTGAAAAGCTCCTGCGGTTTGAGCTATCTTCAGGCAAACAGCTGTTCATCCTTTACATGGAATGATCTCTCGTCCATATCGAAAGAGTGTTCAGATACGTTCACAAAGTACTTTGTCCAGTGTAAAAGCAATAGCTGGAGCGCCACAGACCCTGCAACATGGTTTTGCAATGAGCTTGTCACGAGCAATCAACTCACGCTACCGTGCGGATCTGCGCCTGCGCCTGCAGCTGGACAATCAGTGTTCTGCCGAGTGAGAGCAGAAACTGCTGCCGGCGGCGACACGAATGCAACTGACTGGAAGTACACAAGTACCTCATGCCCACGCATCTCAGGAGATGATCCAAACTGCAGTATTGACTATGTACAGGCGAACTCTTGTACGTCTTGGATCTGGGATTTTGATTATCAAAAAGATCCACACTGCGCCCCCAAGTTTGACCACTACTTTATGCAGTGTACCAATGATGGGAACTTTAACAGCAGTTCATCTTGGTACTGCAACACAACAGTGACGGATCATTATAAAGATCTTCCGTGTTATACAGCATTTATTCCAGGAGATGGCATGCCAATCACGTGTCGAATACGTGCCGAGGATAGCGACGGTACTGATGCTCACGCATCATCTTGGGCAACTGGCTCAAGCATCTGTCCAACATCTACTCCGACACCAACGCCATCCCCTACACCAACAAATACACCAACGCCTACACAAACTCCGACACCGACAGTATCGTAATTTACTATGTGACAATGAATTTTTACCATACCGCAATGTACAAGCCTTCAAAATTACCACCAAATTTCGATTTTGAAACAAAAAATATATTAAAAAAGTTAGCAGGAGCTCGTGCTGCTTTAGCTGAACTCAAGGGTTATGCGCATGTCATTCCAAATCAAGGAATTTTAATCAACACCTTAACTCTTCAGGAGGCTAAAGACAGCTCAGCCGTAGAAAATATCATTACTACTCATGATGAATTATATAAAGCTGAGCTTGGAAAAGAACTTATCCAAAAAGTTTCTACTAAAGAAATTCAAAACTATAATCTTGCATTACATGAAGGTACAACACTTGTAATTGAGTCGGGTGGTTTAATAAAAAATGAATCTATTTTAAAAGTTCAAGAGTTTCTCGAGGGTAATAACGCAGGCTATAGGAAGATACATGGAACTGTTTTAAAAAACGAAAATACAGGAGAAATAGTATATGAACCTCCACAAGAAAACAAAGAAATTGAAGTCTTAATGGGTGATCTCCTTAATTATATTAATGATGATAGTGTTCAAGATATAGACCCACTCATTAAAATGGCAATTACCCACTTTCAGTTTGAATCAATACATCCTTTCTATGATGGAAATGGTAGGACGGGCAGAATACTAATAATTCTGTACTTAATGGCAAAAGGTTATTTAAATATTCCTGTACTTTACTTCAGTCGTTTTATTATTCAAAACAAGAGTGATTATTATCGACTATTACAAGATGTCCGTAATAACAACAACTGGGAAGAATGGATAATTTACATGCTTGAAGGAATAAGAGTAACTGCTCTTGATACTATTGGGCTCATCACTAATGTTAAGGATTTAATGCAAGAATATAAGATATTTTTAAGAGATAACTTCGCCTTTTACAGTCAAGATTTACTTAATAATTTATTCAAGCACCCATATACAAAGATAGACTTTGTCAAAAATGATTTAAAAGTTACAAGGCAAACTGCTTCAAAATACCTTAAAGAGCTTTCTACACATCCATCTGGTCGAATAAAACATATACAAATTGGTAAATTTAGCTATTTTATTAACGTTAAACTTTTCGACATTTTATCACAGAAAAAACAACTCATGTTAAATAAATAAGCTTTATTTAACATGATAAGAGAAACATGTTAAATAAACATTAATAATCTCAACCTATGTCAAAACTCGTACTCGTCCGTCATGGAATTTCAGAATGGAATAAACTTGGACTTTGGGCTGGCTGGAAGGATCCAGAACTCGCAGTGGAGGGCTTGGAAGAAGCCAAGAATGCTGGGGAATCGATACGCGATATTTCCTTTGAAAAAGTGTACACTGCCGATCTTAAACGCACTATTCGTACAACAGAAATAATAAAAAAAACACTGAATATTCCTGATCTTGAGACGATAATCACCCCAGCGCTGCGAGAAAGAAACTATGGAGATCTTGCTGGGAAAAATAAATGGAAGGTCAAAGAAGAGTACGGCGAGGAACAGTTTATGAAGTGGCGACGGGGATGGGATGTCCCAATCCCCAATGGAGAGTCCTTAAAAGATGTGTATGACCGATTGATACCGTATTATAAAGAGCATATTGAACCAGAATTGAAGGATGAAAAAAATATTCTGGTTTCAGCAAGTGGGAACAGTCTCCGTGCGCTCGTGAAATACCTCGAAAATATCGCTGATGATGAGATTGCCGGACTTGAGATCGGGACTGGAGAGGTGTATGTGTATATGATGGATGCTGAACTTCACATCAAATCAAAGGAGATTCGATCTGCAAATGAGAAAAAAGGGAAGGTGTAAAATTAGCTATAGATTTTTTACTTTCTCAAGCGCCAAACGGTATGCTGGATCTATAGAAAGTACTTTCTGGTACTGCTCTTTTGCAAGCGCTGTCTCTCCAATTTGTTCGTAAAAGCTCGCAAAGAGAACATGGAATGTGATATTCTGAGGATTATTTTTGATAGCTGCTTCGTATGTCTCTATCACTTTTTCTCTCTCTGGTTTTCTGATCGTATAAATATCTGCAAGCTCGACATACGAAAGATTATCCTTTGTATCAAGCTCAATTGACTTCTCAAAAGCTGCCTGTGCCAAATCATACTGCTCGAGCCGGATCTCCACTTTCCCGAGGTCATAGTATGTTTTTGCATCGTCGGGTGTGACGCTTAGGATCTGTTTATACGCATCGCGTGCTTTTTCATACTTATCTGCAAAAATATAGTTTTGTGCCTGCTTTCTCATGGTTTCAATATTTCCTGGTTGTGCAATCAATTTCTGCTCAAACTCCGGAATCTCGGCAAGCGCGTCTTGGACGAGCGGTATTGCAGAGGTAGGGGCAACTGTAATACTCGCCTTCTTCTCAGCAACACTCTCTTCAACCTTTTGCTTGACTGTTGCTTTGAAATAGATATAGCCCGCTGCGGCACAGACCGCGATAGTGACAAGAATGATGATGATGATGTATCTCAGAATGTGTGTTGATTGTTCTTGTTGATTTTCCATAGGTTATAAATTTTGACATTGTTCAACTGTATAACTATCTGTCTCGTCAGGATTCGCACCCCAACCGGCTTCATTGAGAAGTTGAGAAAGCGATTTATTTGTTGCAACGGTATACTCTTTCATAAAGGTACAAAATGAGTTCCAATCGCCCATTCGAGCCAATGGAAATGAAGGAATTGAGGCTGTTTCGGCAACGAAATAAAATACTCGATAATTTGCATAGTAGCCTGATCCAACAAAATGACCTCCCTCAGACTGTGCTCTATACTCCGCGTAGCCTTCTTGAATTGATCTATAGGCAGTATTTAAATTTGTTTCTTGTCTCTGATTTCCCCACATATGGCGGGGCATATCACGACCAGCTTGTCTTGCTTGATCAATATGCGTTACCTCATGAAGAAAGAGAGATGGAGATGCAGATACTTTATCCACATGAACAAACATACAATTTCCCTCTGGGCAAAAATCCCATGTCTCTTCAATATCTTCCATTGTCATAACCGCAAAATTCCGTGTTGTCATCCATTGAAGAATTTTATTACCATTGGGCGTTGAAGAGTCAGCAAAATCTCTGAATAGTTGAGGGTACAGTTGATGCAGTGCTTGAGAGTTGGATGCAAAATACTGTTTACGTGAGTCAGGTACTACTAATACAAATTGGACTGAGTAATTGTACCTATTAAAAACATAGTCGATAAACCCAACGATGTTTGATATTGAAGCTGTCGAAAACTGAGGTGCCTGGGTTGCAGGAGCTGAAGTGGGATACACAGCGGGCGTACTTGTGGGTGGTCGAGGAACGGGAGTACTTGTGACAAATGGCGTTGAGGTGGGCGTTGCTGGGACCTGCGTTGCAGTTGGAGGAACAGAAGTATTTGTTGGGATTGGAGTATGTGTGGCTGTAGGGACTTGTGTTGGCGTGTGTGTTGGAGTAAGAGTTGGTGTC
>Ga0105052_10007860_pt1 | contig 10284 bp, 8 predicted proteins | sample FRY03_FD_78094 | JGI IMG/M metagenome (GOLD analysis project Ga0105052, IMG submission 78094) | Freshwater microbial communities from Lake Fryxell liftoff mats and glacier meltwater in Antarctica - FRY-03 | ecosystem: Environmental > Aquatic > Freshwater > Ice > Glacier meltwater ... | reverse complement strand
CCGCGCTCAGGCCTGCTCCGACATAGCCGACGCGGCCGCGCCGCCGAAAGCCTCAACCCCGTCCATCAACCTTGCAAGCCTATCGACCACCAGCGATGCAACAGGCGCAGCGGATACGCTCGCTCGCGTTACGCCGCCAACGACGAAAGCGGCCAGACCCCGCCCAATACCGCACCGTCGTGAATACGATGGGCTAACAAACTTGTGGCTGCCAATGCCTTTAACGCATCCATGATCTCATACTCATGTGCACGCGCGGATTGAAATTCAAAGCGCTGCGCCGTGTGGGTCGTGCGTTTACGGACAACATGAGAGCGGTTCGCCCCAGGCACCGTAGTGCGCCCAAGAGACCGAACTGGCCGCTTTGCGTCAGAACTTGGCGCCGACCTCTACTCCGGCCAACCGCCGCGCACCGGGCGAGATAAACGATCCGCCGAACTCAATCGCAGGGATCGCCTCGGCCACATACTTGCGATCGAGCATGTTATTGGCGAACGCGGTGATTGTGAACTGACCGAAATCGAGCCCCGCGCGCAGATCGAGCACTCCGTATGCCCCGCGCCGGGCGACGTCGAAGCGGGCGTTGCCGACGAACGCAGGCAGCGCCAGTGCCGAGATCGGCAGCAATCCGCTGAACAGCGACGGTCGCTCCTGGTCCTGAACGGTGTGGAACCAAGTCGGTCCGGTGACCCGGTAGTCGGCGCGCACGATCAGATCGATCGTGTCGGTCAGTGGGGCGTTCATCTCGCTGCCCAGGTTGATCGTGTAGTCGGCGGTATAGGGCGATTTGTTGCCCACCGTGTAGGGCCGCGAACGGTTCTTCCTGATCTCGCTGTCAGTCACATTGGCCGCCGCGAACACCTTCCATCCGTCGACGATCTTCGCGCTGAGGTTGAGCTCGGCGCCCTTCACTTCGACCTTGTCGATGTTCGAGACAACCCGCAGCAGGCCGAAGCCGCCGACGAAGAACTCGAAGAACTGCATGTCGTTGATCCGGGTGTAGTAACCCGCCAGGTCGAATGTGATACGGTTGTCGAGCAGCGAACCCTTGATCCCGGCCTCGAACGCGCTCGAGCGTTCCTTGCGGTACTGGTCGTTGATCGTGACCCCGGCGTTGATGAACTGGTTGAAGTTCTGGTCGATGATCGTCGAGGCGCCCTGGTTGTTGAACCCGCCCGATTTGAAGCCGATCCCCCAGTTGCCATAGATATTAAGATCGGGAGTCGGCCTCCAGCTCAGCGTGACCTTGGGCTGGAGCTGCTTGAAGGTCGCGCTCTTTGGGGTGATCGGACCGAATGCCTGGCCGGGATTGATCGGACCTCCGGTAAACGGATCGGTTGCGGTCGGCACGAGGCTGCGGGTCTTGCGGTCCTCAATGTCATAGCGCAGCGCCAGCCCTGCAGTGAATTGTTCGCTGGGATTGTACTCGGTCGAGGCGAACGCCGCATAGACCTGGGTCTTGAACTTGTCGGCCAGCAAAAGCGAAGTCGGATTGGCGCTGCTGGGCGGGTTGTAGAGGTTGCGGATCGTCCCCGCGCCGGTATCCGCGCCCAGACTGACGCCGACTTCGCGGTCGATGTTGAGGTAATAGGTGCCAAGTTGCCACGACAGCGGACCGTCGCCGTCCGAAACCAGACGCACCTCGGCGCTGATGTCGCGCTGCAGGCGTTCCTGGTACTGGGTGCCGTCGCAGGTCGTCGGGCTGTAGGGCCCAAAGGTCGATCCGGTGGCGGGGGCGAAAATGAATGGCACCGGGATCTGACCGATGAAGCCGGGCTGATTGACCGGGAACCCGGTCAGCGCTGCGGTGGACGCAAAGCACCTGGAGACCGCGGCGTTCCCGGCGGGGTTGGCGGCACTGATGTAGCGCGCGAAATCGGCCGAGGTACCATCGGCAACCAGGCTCTGGTCCACATCGGAGTAAAGCGCCCAAGCAACCAGCTTCATCGCGTCGAAGTTATGTTCGAGCTTGATCGAGGCGTCGAAGCTGTCCTGATCGTTGGTCGGGCGAATGTTGGAGTAATAGCGGAACTGGTGGTCGTCGATGTCCTCGTAGAACGCCGGGTTGACCGCGGCGAAGTTGGGCAGGTGGAACGAGGCGTTGAAGTTGATCGAGGCACCGCGGAAGCGGGCGTAGCGCGCCTTGGCGTCAATCTCGGTAGAGGGTCCGGCCTGGAACAGCAGCCGTCCGTCGATCGCAAAATCCTCGGAGTCATCGACCACTTTCTTGTCGAGCAGGAGGTTGCGATAGAACCCGTCGGTCGTGCGGTAGTAACCCGAGAGCACGAACCCGGCAGCGGTCCCGATCGGCCCGGCAATGTGCGCGGACGCCTCCACAGTATTCTCGTTGGCGTAGGACGCCTTGGCCGCCCCTTCGAACGTGTCTCCCGGTTTAAGTGTGGTCAGCACCAGCGCTCCCGCCGCGGCGTTGCGGCCATAAAGCGCGCCTTGCGGACCCTTGAGAATCTCGACCTGGCGCAGCGTCCCCTGAACCTGGTTCAATTGTGCGGTGTTGGTCTTGAGTATGCCATCGACCACCAATGCGATCGAGCTTTCCGCGTCGCGCGCGCCGTTGATGCCGCGGATATTGACCTGGGTGTCGCCCGCTTCGGCGGTGCCGGTGACGATCGTCACGCCGGGGGTGAGCTGAGCGAAATCGGCGGCGCTGTTGGCGCCGGTCCGCTCAAGCGTGGTTGCGGTCAGCACCGCAACCGAGGCGGGAACGTCCTGGAGGCGTTCCTGCTGACGGCGGGCAGTGACGATGATCGCGCTGTCGTCGTCGGCGTCCGTGCCTTCGGCGGACTGCGCCAGCACGGGCTGGGCCGAGGCAAGCAAGGCAAACAGCGAAGCGGCCGAGCCGAACCGGATGGTAGTGTTCATCGTCGAAACCCCTCTTTCGTGATGGCCGGACCAGCAGGTACTCCCGCCTGGCCCGAAAAATCCTCCGCCTCAGATCAGCGGGTTCCCGCCGCTCATGTAGACGTAGACTTCCTGGAACTTGCCATCGCGGACGCGCCAGAAATTGGTGTTGCTAAGCCGCGTGACGCTGCCGTCGTGGCCGGTCAGCACCGCTTCGAAGCTCGCAGTGATCCGCGCGTTCTTTTCGTCCACCGTGCAGGTGAAATCGTGGTGGACGATGGTCTGCCAGGCGCCGAAGAAATCCTCGAACATCCGCCGCAGCTCGGCCTTTCCGCTGTGCCGGGCGAACGCGGTCTGGACGCAGAATAGCGCCTCGTCTTGGAAGCAGGCGAGCGTGGCGTCGATATTCTTGGCATCGACGCTGGCGAAGTACTTCTGCGTGGCGAGATGGATCAGCTCGCCGCGGGAAAGGCCGGGTTCGTATTGCATCAGGCGTCTCCCGGCTGGAGCAGGTTGTCGCCACTCATGTAGACGTAGACCCGGTGGAACTTGTCGTCCTTGAGGTAGAAGCGGTTGCAGTTCTCATAGCGTAACTCGCCGCCGCCGTGGGGCGTGATCAGCACGGTGAACTGCGAGCAGACAGCGTTGCTCTGCGGGTCGGCGGTGTGGACGAAGTTGCCGTGCCAGATCGAAGAAAAATCGGTGAAGAGCTTCTCGAACATCGCCCGGATGCCCGCGTCGCGCCCGGTGTGGACGGTGTTCGAGGTCACCTCGGTCAGCACCGCATCCGCGCTGAAGCAATCGAGCACCTGGGCGAGGGTCTTGTTATCGACCCCGTCGAAATACCGCTTGGTGACGATATCGATGTAGAACGGATAGGGCAGCGCGATCTGCCCGGTGCCGCCTTCGCTCCAAGTCATCGCCAGCCCTTCCGGACGTCCGCGTCCTTGCCCACTTCAGGCGAGGGGAACGCCTTCTTCGAATGTGTCAGGCCCAGCCCGATCAGCAGCTCAAGCTGCTTCCAGGCGACCTGGCCGGGGTTGAGCACCGGGATCGGCAGGTTCTCGGCGAGGAACCGCGCCGACTGGTGCATGGTGGTCGAGCCGAGCACGATCACGTCGGCGCCGTCCTCGGCCATCGCCTTTTCGGCCTCGGCTTTGAGTTTGGCGAAGATCACCTCTTCCTTGCCCGCGAGCAACTCGGTGACATCGGGGCGGGTGTCGATCGACCGCAGCGAGGCGCACCGGCTCCACCAGCCGTATTCGGTCAGCGTTTTCTCGTAGAGCGGGAACCATTGCGGCCACATCGTCAGCACGGTGAACTTCTTGCCCAGCATCATGGCGGTGGCGAACGCGGCCTCGCCAGGGCCGACCACTGGTATCGACAGGCGCGAGCGCAATGCGCGCAGGCCGGAATCGCTGACCGTGTCGATCAGCACGCCCGCATAGCCCTGTTCCTCGGCATCGATCCCGGCCTGGAATACGGTCCAGTCCATCAGCAGCATGTCGTGGTAGCTGTCGCCCAGCGCGGCACCCCACGGCACCGCTGCGAATTCGGCCTTGAAGCCTGGGGCGACGAAATCGGCGGGAAGTTGCTCGGCGCGGTTGGCGACGCCGGCGGCATCCATGGGGATCGGGACGATCACCTTGATGCGCTGCTCGCCTTCTCGCACTGCGGATACTCCCTGTGATGCCAGCAGCGTTGCGATGGCTGACGTGCAAAGCCCGGTTGCACGAGCGGATATGTATTGTATACAACCGATCGCCGTCAACCCCGCTGGAGAGGATTATGTCGAAGGCCTGCGATCGCGCATATGCGCAGATCCGTTCGATGATCCTGTCGGGCGCGCTGTCTGCGGGCGAGCAGCTGGGCGAGGAAGGCTTGGCCGAGCGCTGCGGGGTCTCGCGGACCCCGATCCGCGATGCGCTGCGCCGGCTCGAGGGCGAGCTGCTGGTCAAGCGCAGCGGCACCCAGCGCACCTTCGTCGCTGACTGGTCGCTCGACGACGTGGCCGACGCGTTCGAGCTGCGCGCAATGCTCGAGGGTCACGCCGCGCGCCGCGCGGCGGAACGAATGAGCGATTCGCTGGTCCAGCGGCTGCGAGCGACGAACCAGGCGATCGGCGCGGCGGTGCGGGCCGATCCGCCCGACGTTGAGGCGTTCCTCGACGGCAACCGTGAGTTTCATGCGATCATCCTTCAGACCGCTGCCTCGCCGCGGCTGTCGGCGCTGCTCGGGACGCTGATCGAGCAGCCGGTGGTCTGGCGCACCGCACACTACTACGGGCGTGAGGCCCTCCTGCGCTCGTTCGGCGAGCACGAGGAACTGCTCGCCGCCTTCGTCCGCCGCGACGGGGCCTGGGCCGAGGCGGTAATGGCCGGACACATCCGCCGCGCCTACCACGCCTACGCCGATGCCCACGCCGGGCTGGCGGCAATCGACCGGCAGGTGGCTCATGGCTGACCAGATGCCTTCCCCCACCAATATGTGTACAAATTCCATTGAAATGGTCGAAGTGGGTCCGCGCGATGGCTTGCAGAACGAGGCGCGTCTCGTTTCCACCGCCGACAAGCTGGCGCTGATCGAACGCGCGATCGCGGCGGGGGCGCGGCGGATCGAAGTGACCAGCTTCGTCAACCCGCGCGCGGTGCCGCAAATGGCCGATGCCGAGGCGGTCTGCGCCGGCCTGCCCGGGCGTGAAGACGTGACCTATATCGGCCTGGTAATGAACCGCCGCGGTGCCGAGCGCGCGCTCGCCACCGGGCGGATCGACCAGCTCGGCGCCGTCGCGGTCGCCAGCGACGGGCTGGGGATCGCCAACCAGGGCCAGACCAGTGAGGGCAGCGTTGCCGTGGCGCGCGAGATTTTCGCGCTCGCACGCGACGCGAACAAGACTGCACAAGTCGTGATTGCGGCCAGCTTCGGCTGCCCGTTCGACGGCGAGGTGGCGCACGATCGCGTTGTCGCGATGGCCGAGGAACTGGCTAGGTCGGGTGCGATCGAGATCGGGCTTGCCGACACCATCGGCGTCGCCGACCCGGCCAGCGTCCATCGCCTCGTCACCCGCGTGCGCGAATCAATCGCGCCGCTGGCGGTTCGCGTCCATTTCCACAACACCCGCGGCACTGGCCTCGCCAACGTCTGGGCGGCGATCGAGGCAGGGGCGAGGGTGATCGACGCTTCGCTCGGCGGGCTCGGCGGGTGTCCGTTCTCGCCCGGCGCGGCGGGCAATGTCGCGACCGAAGACGTCGTCTTCATGCTCGAGCGCGCGGGGATCTCGACCGGGCTCGATCTCGAACAACTGATCGCCGCCAACGCCTGGCTGGCACAGGTGATGGACAAGCAACTCCCTGCGATGGTCGCCAGGGCACGACCGTTCCCCCCCAAATCCGAAGCACGAAAGGAAGTCGCCTGATGGGCTATCGTCTCGGCGTCGATGTCGGCGGCACATTTACCGACCTGCTGCTGTTCGACACCGCCAGCGGACACTTCTGGCGCCACAAGACCCCGTCGACCCCGCACGACAGCTCCGAAGGCATCCTCAGCGGCGTCCGCGCGATCACCGCGGAGGCGGGAGTCGCTCCAGAGGCCATCGAGTACTTCCTCCACGGCACCACCGTCGCGACCAATGCGATGCTCGAAGGCAAGGGCGCGCGGGTCGGGCTGATCGTCACCGAAGGCTATCGCGACATCATGCAGATCGCGCGCAGCTTTGTCCCCGGCGGGCTGGCAGCGTGGATCATCTGGCCCAAGCCAACCCCGCTCGCCGCGCTCGAGGATACGGTCACGGTCAAGGGCCGCATGGGCGCCGACGGCGAGGAAGTTCGCCCGCTCGACGAGGCCGACGTGCGCGCGGCACTGCTCAAGCTCAAGGATCAGGGCGTCGAGGCGATCACCGTCAGCCTGATCAACTCGTATGTCGACGGTCGCCACGAAAAGCGCATCGGCGAAATCGCGCGCGAGACGATGCAGGATATCCCGGTCTCGCTGAGCCACGAAGTGCTGCCCGAGATGCAGGAATACGAACGCACGCTATCGACCGTAGCCAACGCCGCGGTGCGCCCGATTGTGGGCAAATATGTTTTAAACCTGCGCCGCCAGCTGCACGATGCGCGGCTTACCGGCAAGCTCTCGCTGCTGCGCTCGGACGGCGGGCTGATGAGCGCGGAGAAGGCCGAGGAGCACCCGGTCAACATCCTCATGTCCGGACCCGCGGGCGGAGTCACCGGCGCGCTGTGGGTGGCGAAGAACGCGGGGTTCGAGAATATCCTCACCCTCGACGTCGGCGGCACCTCGACCGATGTCGCGCTGATCGAGAACCTCGAACCGCGCCGGGTGCGGACAACCTCGGTCGGCCACTTGTCGGTGCGCGCCTCGTCGCTCGACGTGAAGACCGTGGGCGCGGGCGGGGGCTCGATCGCTTACGTGCCCGAACTGACCAAGGCGTTGCGCGTCGGCCCGCAATCGGCGGGCGCGGTGCCGGGGCCGGTGGCCTATGGCAAGGGTGGGACCGAGCCGACCGTGACCGACGCCAATGTCGTGCTCGGATATCTGCCCGAAGACCTTCTCGGCGGTTCGTTCAAACTAGATCGCGCTGCGGCGCGTGTGGCGGTGCAGACGATCGCCGATGCTTTGGGGATCGACCTGATGGCCGCGGCGCGCGGGATCATCGACATCGTCAACGAGAACATGTTCGGCGCGCTGCGGATGATCTCGGTGCAGCAGGGCTACGACCCGCGCCATTTTGCGCTGATGGGATTTGGCGGTGCGGGGCCGCTGCATGTCAATGCGGTAGCGCGATTGATGGGCAGCTGGCCGGCGATCAGCCCGGTTTCACCCGGCGTGTTGTGCGCGCTGGGCGACGCGACCACGCGGATGCGGACCGAAACCGCGCGCAGCTTCAGTCGTCTGGCGAGCGAGACCGATGGCGAGGAACTGGCCGCGATGCTTGACGAAATGGCCGCGCAGACCCGCGCCGAACTGGTTGTCGATGGCGTGCCCGAGGCGACGATCGTCAGCCAGTTCGAGGTCGATGTGCGCTATGCCGGGCAGGCGTTCGAAGTGCCGCTGACGATCGACCAGGCGACGCTGCGCGACAGCGGCCTCGCCGGGATTACCGGGCGCTTCGATCAAGAACACAACCGCCTGTTCACCTTCAACATGGACACCCCGCACGAGATCGTGAATCTGCGCGCGGTGGCGCTGGGCGAGCCGCCGCAGCTGCCCGCCGCCGAACTGGCTAAAGGCGATGGCTCTCCCGCCGCCGCCAAGATCCGCGACCACACCTTGTGGATGGACCGTCGCGAGCAGGCGGCGGTGATCTATGACCGCGCAAGACTGCGCTACGGCGACACCATCCCCGGTCCGGCGATCGTCACCGAAATGGATTCCACGACGCTGATCGAAAGCGGCTGTGTCGCCATCGTCGACAAGGTCGGCAACATCCTGATCAATCCGGTCTGAGGAAGCCAGCCATGCCCGCACAGATCATCGAAACGAATCCAAGCCCGTTTCAGACCATCGGAATCGATCCTGTCACGCTCGACATCATCGAAAACGCGCTCAGGAACGCGCGCGTCGAGATGGACGCCACCCTGGTACGCACCGCGATGTCGCCCGGTATCCGCGAACAGGGCGATGCCTTCCCGCTGATCTCCGATCCTGCGGGCAAGATGATCGTCGGCCAGTTCGGCAGCTTCATCGGCGGCTTTCTCGACAGCTTCGAGGGGACCATCGAGGACGGCGACATGATCTTCCTGTCCGATCCCTACAGCTGCGAGGGCGCGATCAGCCATTCGAATGACTGGCTGGTGCTGCTGCCGGTGTTCAAGGACGGGCGGCTGCTCGCCTACACCGCGATGTTCGGGCACCAGAGCGACATCGGCGGCAAGGTCGTCGGCTCGATGCCGATCGCCGCGCGTTCGATCTTCGAGGAAGGCGTGCGCATCCCGCCGGTCAAAATCTGGCGCAAGGGCGAATACAACGAAGACCTGATCAAGCTGGTGATGCACCAGACGCGCAAGCCCGACTGGTGTCAGGCCGACTTGAACGCGCTGATTGCCTCGTGCCGCGTCGCCGCGCGGCGGGTGGTTGAAATGGCCGGGCGCTTCGGCGACGACGTCTACGTCTCGGCGACGCAGGAGCTGCTCGCGCGCAACCATCGCGCGATGAAGGCGCTGATCGGGATGGCGGTGGCCGAAGCGCCGGTGAGCTTCGAAGACTATATCTGCGATGACGGGATGGGCTTTGGCCCCTACAAGATCAAATGCACGATGTGGCGCGAGGGCGAGAAAGTCGTGCTCGACTTCGCCGGAACCGACCCGCAGAGCGCCGCCTCGATTAATTTCTACTTGAACGAGAACATGTTCAAGATGTTTTTCGGCATCTACATGATCATGGTCTTCGACCCGCAGATCCTGTTCAACGACGGGTTCTATGACCTGATCGACGTGCGGATCCCCGAGGGCTCGCTGCTCAAGCCGAAATTTCCTGCCGCGTTGTCGGGGCGGACGCACGCCCTGGGGCGAATCTTCGACATTCTCGGCGGCCTGCTCGGGCAGAAGACGCCGGAATTTCTCAATGCCGCGGGTTTCAGTTCGTCGCCGCACCTTTTCTATTCGGGGTGGGACAACCGCCCGGGAAAAACCGGCGAGTGGTTCCAGCTGTTCCAGATCGGCTTCGGCGGGATTCCCGGCCGACCGCTGGGCGACGGGCCCGACGGGCATTCACTGTGGCCGGGCTTCACCAACGTTCCCAACGAATTCCTCGAACGCTACTTCCCGCTCCGGATCGAACGCTATGAAACCGAACCCGACAGCGGCGGGGCGGGGCTCCATCGCGGCGGCAATGGCATCCACATGACCTACCGCTTCCTTGCCGACGGATTCATCGCCATCCACGACGACCGCTGGTTCGTGCCGCCATGGGGGGTCAACGGCGGCCTTCCCGGCAAGCGTGCGCGCAAGGTTCTGGAACGAGCCGACGGGACCAGCCAGATCGTCGGCAACAAGGTTGAAGACGTCGAAGTCCGCGACGGCGACCAGCTCCATTTCATCACCTGGGGCGGAGGTGGCTGGGGCGACCCGCTGGTGCGCGATCCGGCGCTGGTCGCCAGGGAAATCACCCAGGGCCTCGTCACCGTCGATGGCGCGCGCGCCTATGGCGTGGTCGCCAGCGCGGCGGGCGAGGTCGATCCTGCCGCGACCGAAAAGTTGCGCGCCGAGATGTCCGCGGCTCGGGGCGAGCCGGGGCTGTTCGACTACGGCCCGTCGATCGAGATGCTGCGCGCCAATTGCGAGGCCGAGACCGGACTGCCCGCCCCGCGCCAACCCGAATGGTCGCAGCTCCAGGCGGCGGAGTAGGCGTATGGCCAACGGCGGGGCATTGTCCGACATCCGCGTGATCGAGATGGGCCAGCTGCTCGCT
>Ga0105052_10007859_pt1 | contig 10284 bp, 5 predicted proteins | sample FRY03_FD_78094 | JGI IMG/M metagenome (GOLD analysis project Ga0105052, IMG submission 78094) | Freshwater microbial communities from Lake Fryxell liftoff mats and glacier meltwater in Antarctica - FRY-03 | ecosystem: Environmental > Aquatic > Freshwater > Ice > Glacier meltwater ... | reverse complement strand
GCTTTAGCGCGCGTCTCAGCCAAACATAAAAAAAATCAGAAAGATCGGCGTAACCGATGTTGTCATAATACGGAGGATCGGTTGAAATAAAGCGGTCACTGCTCAAGCTTTGTGTTTGCGCGTCGATTTGCAACACAGTGCCATCCCGAGCGGATTTGGGTGTATCGATGAGGAACTTTACGACCCATTGAAGCAGATCATCGAAGTTACCGGAGGAAGAAGAAAACGCATTTCCTTCACAGAAGTCCCAAGTCATTGGGATGGCTTGTCTACCAAACGTATTTCTGATTTTGGTATATCCGGAATCCCATGTGCAAATTGACGAACCTCGGTCTGCTAGGCGATCAACTCCGAAAGCCAAATACACACCGACGGCCTCGCCATAGGCGGTGGCACCTCGGCCGCCTTGTTCGAGGCCGAGGCCGTCGTCGGGGAGGCCGGCGGCGATGGCGTCCAGCCGGGCTTTCTCGCGCGCCTCGCCGACCAAATCCGAGAAGGTTGTGAGGGCGACGAGTTGGCGGGGGGTGAAGAGGTCGCCGTAGCTTGGGAGCCCGTAATTGGGCGGCGAAAACCAACGGGGGTTCTCTGGCATCAACAAATCAGGTTTCCAAGAGGGTTCTGCCCGCCGTGCGCAAGCCTCCGACTCTGCGTCAGGCTCCAAATAGACCCGACTGCGACTCCCTTCGGCGACTATTGCCATGAGTTTGGCACCCAATCGACCCGCCTTTGCCTCTCGATAGATATGTGCAGGCTCAATCGCAATGCCAGACATCACACAGCGGAAATTAGCCCCACGTCCGAGCTTGGTACCCTCATTTGCGCCTTCGGGCGGCGTCCCAGTCCGAACCTCGAAACGCCACGGTGACTCGCCATCCGTCGCGCCACTGGCGACTTTGGCCTCGTCGATGACGATCTCGACCCAGCTCTCTTTGCCGGGTTTGCTCGACAGGATAAAGCTCGACACCAATGGCACATCAATATGCGAAAATGCAGGGTTCGGGCTCTTGACCGTGCGGGCCCACAGCCACGCGATAACCGTCAGGTCCTTGTTCTTGTAGTCCATCAGCTCGGGGCGAGCGGCCGCCATCTCGGCCGTGACCGTGACCTTCGGGTACAGGTGTCCAATGCGGCGCTCGGCCTCATCGCGCATCCACGCGCCATAATAACGCACATCATCGGCGAGGCCCGTCGCGCCCGGCCACAGTGGCGGCGCGCCTTTCTTGGCCTTGGCATCGACCTCGACCTCGCCAAAGGCCAGATCTCCGCTGGAAGCTTTCTTGCCCTTGGCTTTGGACACGGCGGCGGCGCTCTTGTCGGCGCCCGGATGCACCGGCGGCAGGCCCGAGAACTTCGGCGGGATCTCGATCATCGCCTTATTGATCAAGACCGCGACGGGGTTCAGATCGCTGGCGTAGGCATCTAGGCCAAGGCGCTGGGCCTCTAGCGGGATGGCGCCACCACCGGCGAAGGGGTCATGCAGGCCCGGCATCTTGTCGGGGTTAAAGAGCGTGGCCGCCTCGGGGTGGTCTTGGTTGACCTCGCAGGTCTCGCGCCAGGACTTCTTGATCTCGGCCCGAGCCTTATCGAGGACGACCTCGTTGGTCGTGTTCTCCCAGAGGACGAGGTCCGAGATAATCGCGAAGAGGCGCTTTCTCTGCGCTGCCCACGAGGCCTTCAGGTGCGACGGTGGGATCTGTTTTTGGTTTTCTTGGCTCTCAAGGTCCCACTTCCACGAGGGGTCATTGACCAGCTGGCCAAAGATGACGGCCCGCGCCGCAGCCAGCGGACGGCGCGCCCACCACAGATGCAAGGTCGAGGGGTGCCCATGGCGAATCGACTTCTCGCGGGCACAAGCCGCATTGATATTATCGAGAGGCAGGGCCACCTCGATGAGCTTCTTCGGGGCGCGTACTGGATAGGCGGTGGGGGTCGTCATGAGGTTCGTTCCAAGAGGTGCAGGATGGTCGAGAAGTAGGGTGCGTCTTTGATGGCCTCGATCTCGAGGTTAACCCAATCGCGTCGATCTTCGGGAGACCACGTCTGAACCGCGCTCAGGTCGGGGTGCTGCGCGTATCGTTCAGCGGCTTTGCGCCGTTGCGCCGCCAACTGTTGGTTGTCGAGGCCGAAGACACGGACCGTTGCATTGGCGCGCAGCATCTCGTCGTTAGAGAGTGCCTTTCGCGGCCGGATGGCGCCGTTCTTATAGAAGTACAAGAGCGTGTGAGGATCTTCGATATCGGGCTTGATGAGGTCGTCAGGGTCATAGGCCGGCGCGTCGCGTCGATCTTTGTAATGCCCACAGTGAGTCAGACTCTGACAGGCGAGGAAGAGGTTATCCCAGTCGAAAGTGCGGTGCCGATTCGGTTGCGGGGGTGGGCCCCCTTTGCGCCGAAAATGTTCGATGTGGCTGCTTGCGAACTTGATGGACGATTCGCAGTACGCACATCGGTGCCCTTGCATCGCGACCAAAGAATCGCGGATTTGCGCTTTGCATTCGGATTTAACGTCGTCCCAAGTGTTGGTACGATAATCGAAATCGGACAAACACTCAGGCGCGCTGCCATGGGGGCGGTCGAGGCGATGCATTAGCTGACCTCCCGACTACGCTTGAACTGCTCCCACCGCATGTATTTCTCGAGGTCTAGGATAACCGGATGATGCTCGCCGAAGTGGGCGACGAGCTTCTCATGAATCGCCTTCGCGGCGGGCGTTTCATCGTCGCCATCAGCGATCATCGACTCGAGGTCGCGAAGATCCCTCACCTCTTGTGTGTCGGGCACCGCGTCGACCTGCATCACGTCTAGCATTACCTGGGCGCTCTCCACCCCCTTGGTCTGAACTTCGGGGATCCGCGCGCGATATGTGCCCTCGAACTGTTCGATGATTCGAATGCATTCGCGAGGGACCGTTGAGAGGACCTGGGGGCTGTGGGTCGTGACGATGAACTGGATGCGCGGGAAGGCTTTTTGAAGGCTACCAAGGATGGTCTGTTGCCACCGCGGGTGGAGGTGCATGTCAATCTCGTCGATGAGGACGATGCCCGAAGTCTCGAGAGGGGCCATTGCACGATGATGGGGATTCAAACGAACGCAGCGATAGGCGAGGTCTGCGACAAGCGCCAAAGTGTTTCTGACGCCATCGGAGAGCATGGCTACGGGTAATTCGCCAGTCTCGGCATGGTGTGCCACGACGGACTCGTGTTGAAAGTTCCAATCCAGATGGGCCCAGCCGGCTGGGGCGAGGACTTGATCAGTTGCTGCGCGGATGGCCGAGATGGCGTCAGCCGGCCATAGGTCTCGCTTTCCGCTGGAATTTTCTTGGCGTTGGGCCTCACGTGACACGCGCTCGAACCAAAGCGCGAACGATTGAAAGTTGGAGTGGGGATCGAGGCAATCCAGATAGGCATCGAACTGCGAGCGAATCCGGGTCGCGCTCGCCTTGCGATTGCTGGTTTGCCGACCTTCACTCCAAAGGCGCGCTGTTCCGTAGTAGGCGAGGAGTGGTAGCGGGGGTGGGGGGCGTTGGGGGTCGTGGGCATGGGCCAAGGTCGCGCCGAAGAGCTCGTTGCCGCGCTCTAATAGGACTTTTGCGTGAACAGTTGTCGTCCGGCCCGTGAGCGAGCCTAAAGTGCGTTTCCAGGCTAAGTCTATGCCAGCGATCCGGCCGGACGCCAGCAGCTCGGTCGGAATTATCGGCACCATATCGCCACCGACGTTGCGGACGAGCCGTATGTCGCTTCTGGCAAAGCCGCGCGAGTTCGTCATCCCTGCGAAGTTGTCGGCCAAAAGACGCAACGAGACCGCGATCGCGTCGAGGAGCGCGGTCTTGCCGCCTCCATTGACCGCGACGAGGACATTGAGTTCGGGATGAAGGTTGACGGCCAGGTCCTCAAAGCATCGAAAGTTAGATAGCTTTAAAGTATTAAGCCTGGTCGTTTCATCATTTGATTCAGTGGTTTTCATAAGTGCTCGGAGGGCGTCGGCGCGGGGATAGCCTAGAAAGTAAAAAGTGAGAGTGCCTGACCCTTAAGGGCTAGATCGGGATGTGGATTTGGACGCCGATAGCTTGCGCAAGGGCGAAGAAGTCATCGTGGCATTTTCGGACCGCCTCAAGGTGGGAGCCGATGGCGCCGTCGGCGGTCTTTAGCGAGAACATGGGCTTTCGCGCCGTCATCGCGAGGGGCATGAGGCTGCGGTAGTGCTTGAGCGACGCGAGACAGAAGAGGTCTTTGCTGGGGTCTGTGGGCGCGGAGGCTAGGTCGCTGCGGACGCTATGGGCGAAGACCGTCGGGATTTGAGTCATGTAGTCGTTGTAGGCCTTCACCGGGCGGTTGTCGCGGACGCCGAAGCTCATGACGACGTATCCCAACGGATCCATTGTCCCCTGGGGGAGGTCAAGGTTGTCGAGACGTATGTCCGCGGCCTCTTGAAGACGTTTAGTCCAGTCTCTTCGCCACTTGATGAGGGTCGGCCCCAAGTTCTTTAAGCCCTGAATGGAAAAGAGATCGGGCGCGACCGGCACGATAAGTGACTCTGATGATAGGAGCGCAGTGCGATTCAGTGCGCCGAGGTTCGGGCCTAAGTCGATCAGCACCAAAGCCTTGTCAAGCCGTTGGGCGGTCTCGGTGATAATGCGGTGAAAGCCCGACATGATGCGAAAGGCCCGCTCTTCACCGCCGAGAGTCTTTGTCCAGCTATCCGAGAGGGTGTCCTCGATACTCGAGAGGCGGAGGTCACCGACCAATAGGTGCAGGTTTGGGTTGAGCTCCTCCGCGAAGGCGGGCTCGACGTCGCCGACGCCACGGAGGATGGGCGCGAAGGCTGTGTAGAAGGTTTTTTCCTCGTGCCACAGGGCGGCGATGCGGTCTTCGTCGACACACATGGTGCTGAGGTTGGCCTGGGGGTCGAGGTCCACGGCCAAGGTTGGTACGCCCTGCTCGGCGAACATGTGGGCCAGGTGGTAGACGAGGGCGGTCTTGCCGACGCCGCCCTTGTTGTTGAAAAACGCGATGGACTTCATGGGGCGGTCCCCTTGTGCGCGAAAATGGTGACCTGGACGAAGCCGGACTCGGCTTCTAGGAGGAGGGCAGGGTTGCCACTGTCGGCCAGCATCTTGTCGGCGCGGGCGATGCCGTGGCCGAACTTATTGACGAAGCCTAGGACCTTGGCCGCCTCGGCGAGGACAGGGTTGCGGTAGGCGTTGGTCCTGCGGATGTTGGCGGGGGTCATCGGCGGGTAGAGGCCGCCGGGGCTCTGGATTTCGATGCGGTCGTCGAAGACGTAGACCCGAGTGGGGGTCGTTGACGCGTAGTCGCGATGCATGAGGGCGTTGTGGAGCAGCTCGCGGAGGGCCCATTGGGGGTAGGCGGGCGTGAGGGAGTCGCGAAAGCCGGCCCCTTGGGTCATCGCGGTCGTCTGGATGGCCGCCAGCTTTTCATGGAGGGTGCGAATCACTGACGCGAGGTCGCCGGAGATTTGTTGTTGGTCGATGGGGGAATCGGCGAGGGATGTGCCGGCAAACCGTAGGTATTGCACGTAGGCGCCCGGCAAGTAGTGCAGGGGGTTGGTCCCGAAGAGGATGAGACCGGCGACGGTGGGGCAATTTTTGCGCAGGTCGAAGAAGCGCAGGGCGGCGAGGGATTCTTCGCGGGTCCGGTGGTTGGCCTCGATGACCTCGGGCGCGAGGGCTTGCTGGCGGTAGTCGTCAAAGAGGCGCCACGCCAGGTCGGCGAGGGTGGCTTCGGGAACGGGGGTCAGGTCCCATGTGGAGATGAGGGTCGCACGGCGCTCGGAGAGCTGGCGTTCCTCTTGTTCGTTGGCGATGCCGCGGCGGGGGCCAACTCGAATGTAGACGCGGCCTTTGTAGCGGACGGGGGGCAGGTCCGAGGGGGTGACCTCGATGACGGCGATGGTGCCTTCCGGGAGGTCGAGGCGGTAGACGAGCATCGCGGGGGCCGGGAGTATATTGCCTTGGTCACGGATGGCGCTGAGGTTTTGAAGGAGGTCGTCGGTGATGGACGTCTTGGCGATGGTGCCGTCGTCGTTTACGCCGATAAAGAGGTAGCCCGTCTCGCCTTCATGCGCGAGATCGTTGGCGAAGGCGCAGATGGCCTCGCAGAACTTGTCGGTGTTCTTGACGGTCACAGTCCTCTCAATCCGGTGGGATTCGAGGCTGTGGTTTAACTTAGCGAAGGTCTCTGGGGTCAACATGGCGCTCCTTGGGACGGGGAACCATCGCACGGGATATGCGGACGCGCGAGTTTGAACGGGCTCGCCGGTGGGGGGCTGGGCTTCTTTCCCATGTCCGTAGCGGACGTAGGCGTCCGCGTACCATGGGTGGACGTGGGCGTCCGCGGTCCGGCTTCTTTCCTATGTCCGTAGCGGACGTGGGCGTCCGCGTACCATGGGTGAGCGGGGACTTGCTTGGGTTTTGGGTGGATGGGGGCGTTTGCCGTGCGCTTGGGGGTCATGGTTTGAACGCCTTCGTGAGGAGGTCTTTGATTTGGACGTTCCATGAGCCGACGCCGAAGTCGGGCTCGGTGCTGAAGGGGCGCTGGATGTAGTAGGGGCCGTCGTAGGCGTCGTCGTCCTCGGGGTCGACCATGACGATGGCCAGGATGAACTTGTCGGCTTGATTTAGGCCATAAAGGATCTCGTTGCGGGTGACAGTGATGGTCTCGGCGCCTTTGAGGCGGCCTTTGACCTCGACGTGGCGGGCGTCGGGTAGGCGGGCGTCCGTGGCGGGTGGGGTTACGGTCAGGTCCCAGCCGCATTTGGCGGCGCTCATGTCGGTGACGGTGGCGCCGCGGGCTTCTTCTAGGCGGGTGACCGCTTGCATCGCGATGCGCTCGGTGCGGGCGCGGACGGCTGGGTCGACGGGGGTCAAAAGGGCGTGGTCGGCGGGTGGGTCGTCGAGGCCCTTTTGGACCCGGAGGCGCATCGAGAGTCCACCGGGGATGACGAGGGCGGCGCCCAAGAGCACCGGTGTCGCCGAGGTTAAGTGCCGCATGCCCTCAAGCTCTTTCTTGCGGGACTCAAGGCGCTGCTGCAGCTCGTCGAGGGTGCGGCGGATGTTGATAATCGGCAGCTTGACGTCTTTGCCGGCGGCCTGGTCGTCCTTGAGCTTGGCGTAGCGATCGGTCAGAAACGAGATCTCTTGGGTCAGGCGCTCGTGTACGGCCTTGAGTGTTTTATCGACGTGGGCGAGGCGGCGCGAGGCCACCTCTTTAAAGTGGGCTGGGGCCAAGGTCGAGGCTGCGAGGCCGATGGCCTTATTCTCAAGGTTCGTATCTAGCCACGGCTGAGCGAGCAGAGGCGTGAGGACACCGCGGTCGGACTCGGTCGTCGGGGCGAGGTCAAGGTGAGGCGCCCAGCCGGCCCAGTGGGTCTCGCCGGTCGGTTCAACTCGGATGAACTCCAAGCGCTTCGATAGGACCGTGCCGTCGCCGCTGCGGACCTCGTGGGCCAACAGCGTCAAGAGGTAGGGCGTGTCGCCGTCGTCGGCCTGGTCGACCAGCATGGCGCCGCGTCGCAGGACGGGGCCGTTCTGCTCGATGATGAGGTCGGTCATCGCCAGCATCAGCGGGTGGCCGGGGTGCATGAGGACAGCGGCCTCGGCGCCCGGGCGGTCGACGGGGCGGATAGCCTCGCGCGTGAAGGCGATGCGGGAGTAGCGCTTGCCGACAGGGGTCTGGTCGCGGCGGTTTCTGCCCGAGATGAGGCGGTCGCGCTCGCGGATAATGGCGGGGACGTTCGTAATCTCTTGGCGATCGGCCTCGCGCGGGTGGATGGTGCCGCCGAATATCTCAAAGGCCTTCATAAAAAAGGCGCGCACAAAGTAGGGCTGGAGGCGCCGGGCCTCGGCCTTTTCCATCTCCTCGCGGACGGCGTGCAGCCGCTCGGGGGTCATCGTCTCGTTGGTCAGGGCGTTTCTGTCGAGGATGCCGCAGAGGTGGTCGTGGTCGAGGGCGACGTCGACCTTTTGTGAGAGCTTGGCGCGGACCTCGGGCTGGTCGCCGTAGCGGATGGCCTCCATGAGCAGCGCGCGGAGGTTAATGTTTTCGAAGACCTCGCCCAAGATATCGAAGACGCGGCCTTGGAGGGCCTGGGACTCGACGGCGAGTTTACTGAGGAGGCGGTGGTAGACCTCGCCCTCGCGGGTCTCGGCCGACACGAGGTTCCAGAGGTGGCAGACCTCGGTCTGGCCGATACGGTGGATGCGGCCGAAGCGCTGTTCGAGGCGGTTGGGGTTCCAGGGCAGGTCGTAGTTGACCATGAGGTTGGCGTTTTGAAGGTTCACGCCCTCGCCGGCGGCGTCGGTGGCGATGAGGATGAGGACCTTCGGGTCCGAGCGGAAGCGCCCCTGGGCGTCGAGGCGGGCTTCGCGAGGGACGCTGCCGTGGATAGTGACGATAGCGTCGCTGTCGCCAAGGAGCCCGCTGATGCGCCTGACGAGGTAGTTCAGCGTGTCCTTGTGCTCGGTGAAGATGATGAGTTTACGGCGAGCGCCGCCGGGGCCGCGCATCTCGGGGGTGTCTTGCAGGATGCGGGACAGCTCCTCCCATTTGCGGTCGCGGCCCGAGTGGACAAGCGCCTGGGCGAGGGCCTCGAGGTCCGCGAGGATGAGGGCTTCGGCTTCGAGTTCGTAGAGGGTCTGCGAGGCCGAGGCTTCGTCGACGACGGTCTCTTCCATGGCCTCTTGTTCGGCGGCGTCGTAGTCGTCGTCATCGTAGTCGTCGTCATAGCCGTAGTTGCTGGCCGCGGCGGGCTTTTTGCCGGAGAGGATGGCTGCGGCGTGGAGGTCTAGGCGGGTCTCGGCGATACGGGCGAGGATGCGGGCGCGGCGGCGGCTGAGGCTCTTGTGGATGGCCTCGGGGCTGGAGGCGAGGCGGCGCTGGAGGATCGTGAGGGCGAAGCCGACGGAGCCCTTGCGTTTGCCGTCCTTGAGGTGGTCGGCCTTGCCCATCTCGTGTTTGACGTACTGGGTGACGGCTTCGTAGAGGGCGGCCTCTTCATCGGACAGGGAGTAGTTGACGGTGTAGGCGCGGCGCTCGGGGAACAGCGGGGTGCCGTCGAACTTGACCAGCTCTTCTTTGACCATGCGGCGCATGAGGTCGGAGGCGTCGATCTTATGGACCCCCTCGCGGAACTTGCCGTAAAAGCGGTCCGAGTCGAGCAGCGACAGGAAGAGCTGGAAGTCGGCGTCCTTGCCGTTGTGGGGGGTGGCCGTCATGAGCAAGAGGTGGCGGGTGTGGGCGCCGATTTGCTTGGCGAACATGAAGCGCTTGGTGCGTTTAATCTCGTTGCCGTCGGCGTTGGCCGAGAGTTTGTGGGCCTCGTCGAAGATGACAAGATCCCAGCCGGCGAGGCAGGCCTTTTCGGCGAGGGACTCGTTGCGCGAGATCTGGTCGAGGCGGATGATGAGCTGGTGGTGGTCCTCAAAGGGGTTGCCCGAGGCGGACTGTTGTTCGAGGCTGTTGGCGTAGACCTTAAAGTCGAGGTCGAACTTTTCGCGGAGCTCGGCGCGCCACTGCTCGGCGAGGGAGCCGGGGCAGACGATGAGGACGCGGCGGGCGTCGGCGCGCATGATGAGCTCGCGGATGTAGAGGCCGGCCATGATGGTCTTGCCGGCGCCGGGGTCGTCGGCGAGGACGTAGCGCAGGGGTTGGCGGGGCAGCATGGCCTCGTAGACGGCGGTGATCTGGTGGGGCAGGGGGTCCACGTTCGCGGTGTGGACGGCGATCATCGGGTCAAAGAGGAAGGCGAGGTCGATGCGGCGGGCCTCGGTCGCGAGGATGAAGGCGGCCGGGTCGGCGTCGAAGGCGAAGGCGCGGTTTTTGGCGACGGTGATGGTCGCGAGGTCGGCGAGGCTCAGGAGGCGGTCGCGGCGGGCGCCATCGGCGGTGCGATAGATGAGCTCGGCCGAGGTGGGGCTGAAGGGGATCAGGGCGAGCACCGTCACGGTGATGTTAGGTTCGACGCCATCAAGGGCGAGGCCGGAGCGGAGGTCATCAAAACTTAGCATCGGCGGTTTTCCAGGCGGTGAGGGAGGCGGCGCTCTCTTGAGGTAAAGCAACTAACACGGGGCGCGCCGGGGCTCAAGACGCGGTGGGCCGCTGAGGTGACGATCGCAGGTGGTGGGGTTGGTGGGTAGGGGTGACGTTTGTTCAGTGTGTGGGCGTCGGCGGGCGAGTGTGCGGTCGTTCCGGGCGAGTAAGCGGTCGTTCCGGGCGAGTAAGCGGTCGTTCCGGACGAGTAAGTGGTCGTTCCGGGCGAGTAAGCGGTC
>Ga0105052_10007856_pt1 | contig 10287 bp, 10 predicted proteins | sample FRY03_FD_78094 | JGI IMG/M metagenome (GOLD analysis project Ga0105052, IMG submission 78094) | Freshwater microbial communities from Lake Fryxell liftoff mats and glacier meltwater in Antarctica - FRY-03 | ecosystem: Environmental > Aquatic > Freshwater > Ice > Glacier meltwater ... | reverse complement strand
ATAGATATCTATAAAAGCTTCGCCCACCCTACTGATCTGATCTATATGTTTTCTTCTTTAATAAAATCCATTGTTTTTCATTTTATGTTCCTTAAATTTGGTCATCCATAGAATTGCCGACCACATCCACATTTGTAAGAATTTTTTCACCAACAAATAATCTAGTCATGTCTAACTCTGCGGAAATACCTTCATAAAGCAAGCTTCCTGTCAAAAAAGGTATATCTGGGTTTCTATGATGATGTCCATTAAAATCAATATATTCTTGAGATTGATTTAATAATATAGAGATTTCTTCATAGTTAGTTCTATCGTCTTGATCTTTATCATCACATGGACTACCGGTAAAATTCATTTTTAAGTACTTATGAAAAGGATTTGTTATATAAGCTTTAATTATTTCCAATATATTTGATGATTTTATATGATTGTTACCAAGATCAATATACTTCAAAGACGATTTGCCTTGATGAAGAAAGGTAATTAAACTATCTATGACCAGAATATTGTTATCAGATAAAGTAATATCTTTTAAACTCTTATTTCCTATTAAAGCTCCTAATAAGGAAGAGAGACCCTGACTCTCTAAACTATTATGGCCTAAATTCAAAATTTCTAATAAAGGGAGTTTTTCTTCTATAAGAGCCGTAGCTATACATTTTGCTCCAGTAGCATTTATTTCATTACCCGACAAGTTAAGAGATATTAGCAATATACGTTCTCCTAGTAATATTGAAACCCCGAAATTACCGATCTCATTTAAACTAATATCAAGTTTTTCTATTTGGGGATAGACGCGCAATAGATCTTTCAAAAAAAATTCATCTATATTATTAGAATGTAAATTCAGAGATATAATATATTTCAAACCTCCTTGTTCAACAAGAGCTCCTAATGTAACATCATCATTTTTACTTTTAGAAAAATCTAATTTTTTTATATTTTTATGTTCTAACAAAAGCTTAGTTAATAGCTCCAAGGCAGGGATAGTGGGTATTACATCGCTAAGATTTAATTGTATATACTGACCTGAAAGTTCAGAGGATATTCCTATATCTGAAAGTTTTTTATATAAAGTAGATAATTTGAAGTTCCTATCTGATAGGAACTTCAAATTATCTACTTTATTTAGCAACCGAAATTCCTTATTTTTTATACTTTTTTTCTTCATATTGTAACTAAAGATTGAATTAAAAATTATATAACTAATACCACTTCAATTACAAATTCGTCATATAAAAAATGAAGTGAGGCGCGCGGAACGTAGATGACTACTTGAGCACTATGAGCCTAAAATTTTTTATAACTAATCGTTTTGCAAGTGATTTGGTATAAGGCTTTATAAACACAAAAGTCCTGATATACAAGTAAAATATTAATCATAGATTCTATTTTGGAAATAGATTTAACTATAAGGGCATGAACTAATCTGTATCCATATTATCACAATAATCACTTATAACACCATTAATATCAACAGAGGTTGTAAAACTATTGTCCAAGTCGCTATTTCTAGAACAACTATCTTGAGACAATTTATCATTGTATTCCTCGCCAATAAAGGCACCAAAAATTAGATGTGGAAAATGATTGAAGACAGAAATTGCCTCAATAGGATTGTCGCGTATATCGATTTTGTCTACGCACTGAGAAAGTGTAAGAAAATTAAAAGCTTTGTTCGTGCTAATTGAATTACTGGATAAGTCTATCTTGCTTGGGATATAAGGACAGCCATTCAATCACTATGTTAGAAATTGAGCTTACTTCATCCAGCGTGATCTTATTACCACTAAGGTATAATTTTTGAAGCCATATTTGTCCTGACGCCAAAGCTCTAATGAAGTTTTCGGTATTTGTGATTTGACAATAACTTAGATTCAAAGCAAAAAGGTCTGGCAGTGTACCACGAAGTATAGCATTACTTACCAAATCTAACCCTTCGTCTCCTAAAAGATTATCGGATAGATTGATATTTCTTATTTAACAATTTTCATCAATTCTTCCCACTCCCTTTTTGTCATAGAACTAGATTCTTGTGTAACTTCCGCGCCATTGATCATTTTCTTTATCACACCTAGTCCCTTTCTGGAGATATGAGCTCCATGTAATCTATATTCCTCAAATGATTCATAAACAAAAGGCACCCAAGCTTTTACTATATCAAGCATGATTTCTGCATATACCCTGATTTCATATTGTGCGTGAGGATCAGCTCTTAGAGCCAAGAAATGCAAAAGGTTATGTAGATTAATCTTCCAGTACCATTCTGTATAATAATTAAGGGTTAAGTTGATTCTAGCAAGTTCTCTTGTAATACCGATGTTATCTTCATTTACAATATTACCATTCTCATCTTCATTCATCATTTCCACATAATGTTGATAAACCATACTTGCGTCATCTTTTAATATAGAAAGCACCCTGTCTGCTGTTGCCGCGGGAATTGCATTATTATCACGACCTTGTTTATTGATTTTTGATTGAGCAGCAAGATTAGATCTTTCTGGGATATAAAACTCGTTACCTAAAATAGAATATCTTGCAGAATATTCATTGACACTTGCAGTACGGTGACGAATCCATTGTCTTGCAACAAAGATAGGTAATTTAATATGAAATTTAATCTCACACATTTCAAATGGTGTAGTATGTCTGTGACGCATAAGATAATTTATCAAGCCTTTATCCTGGCTTAATTGTTTTGTGCCTTTACCATAAGAAACCCTTGCCGCTTGGACTATTGCGCTATCGTCACCCATATAATCGATTACTCTAACAAAACCATGGTCTAGTACTGGTAAATGTTTATATAATAAATCTTCTACAGCTGGTACTGTCGCCCTCTTGGTAGAATATTGTTCTGACATTATTTCTTCTAATTCTGATTTATTATTTTTTTCCATTTCTATCTCTTAAATATAACATTTATTCCGTTATTCCATTCTTGATTACTTAGAGCTGAACTAGTCACTTATACATAAAATATCTGCTGATAATCAAGAAAGCTCGCAACTGGAAAGAGTATAACAAAAGCCTAAGAAAAAAGGGAGAAATAATTTTTTGTTTTAACGAAAATTATTTAGCAGAGTTATACTAAATATCAGGCGGAATCAATCGCGTGGAAGAAAAAAAATATAGAATATGAAAATTAGCTTAAACAATAAAGTAAAATACGAATAATATCACTGGTTTGTTAATAATACCCTACCTTAGGGCAGTAGGAGTATTTTTTCAAATTCGTTGGTTAAAGAAGTAAAAATTACTTTTTCAAAACCTTTTCTAGGGACAATTATTGTACTAGTAATACCTTCTGGGAATCGTGGATTTTTACTCAGACTTCTTATAAGATGCCTTATTCTTCGTTTGATTTTATTACGTGTAACTGCATTTCCTAATTTCTTATTTACCTTCATACCTAAAAATATAGTGTTTGGAGAATTAGAAGGGATTTGGGAAAAATTTCTTGCTACTACGGCAAGAAAAGACCTGCTATGGAATTTACTGCCATATTTATTGACTAAATCAAATTTTTCTTGGTTTTTGAGAGAGGATATTAACAATGTCTTAAGCTGACAATTTTTTTCTTCCTTTGCTTCTGCGTTTTCTTAGCACTTCTCTGCCCCCAACACTTGCCATTCTAGATCTGAATCCATGCCTTCTTTTTCTTACTAAATTACTAGGTTGGAATGTACGTTTCATAAAATTTTCCTAAATAATAGACTAAATAACAATGGTTTATAATTAAATAAGTCATAAATGTCAATCATATTATTGACGTTATGTGAATTCAAGATTAGAAGTAACTATTATGGTAATATAAAAAGGATTAAATATAATGGCCGATTTGCACACAATTCTTGATGTAATTAGTAGAATTCTTCATGGGATTCTAAGCTATGATTTAGTTCATGTGGCAGGCAATCACATACGAATAGGTAATATTTTATTATCTATCTTACTTTTCCTAGTAGGCATAAAATATTATAAAAATTATACTAGTTTAATAGGTAATTATCTTCGTACCAAAATATCTGATAAAGACGCAGTTAACGCATTAGAAAAATTAATACTTTATATAAGCGTCTTCTTGTACATTATTACTATCTTAGAAATTGCTAATGTTCCACTTAATATTTTTGCATTTATAGGCGGTGCGCTTGCTATTGGTATTGGTCTTGGCGCTCAAACATTAATCAACAATTTTATTTGTAGTTTAATTATAATGGTAGAACGTCCAGTAAAAATTGGTGATACCGTTGAAATAGAAGGTGTGACTGGAACCATAACTGGGATAGGCGCAAGATGTATTATATTAACTACTGATTCTAACGTTGAAGTATTAGTACCTAACAGTAAAGTAATGCAAAATACATTGGTTAATTGGACGCTAAGCAGCACATTAATTAGGCACAAAGCTGAAATTACAATTCCAAGGGAATATAATGGAGCTATTCAGCCTCAATATTTTATCAACAAGCTTCAAGCAATATTTGATAAACTAGAATTTATAACTGATAAATCTAGAGCACAAGTAAATTTGACTAAAATTAATAAAAATTCTTTGAGTTTTGTCATGGATTTCTTTTGTCATACAGAAGTGAGTCAAAACATGGAATCTTTTAGAAATATATTAAATTTGGAATTATTAGATAATCTTAAAGACTATAAATTTACTGTTGAGTATCTCAAGATTCTTGAGCTCAAACCATTGACGATAACAAGCGATGAAGCTACTAAATAGATTATAATGAACAAAATCAAGCTGCCAAAAATTGAACGATTTACAAAACTATGCAATAATTTTTTATATAAAAAAAATATTATTATTTTTGTTGGTAACAACGGTACTTTGCTTAGTGCATTTATACATGGGAATATTATAGAAAGTATTTTTATTCCGCTTGATACTAAATTTAATTTAACTCCTTATAAGGAGTTTTTAAATAAATTCAAAAACTTTTACATATTCTTTTTGATTGATAACAGCCTTTGTGAAGTGCATCATGTCTCACTACCTATATTGCAATCTTTAATCAGGGTTAATCCAGTTGAGAAATTTATCGCTGAATATTCTTCCAAAGATGATATCGTAGCTTACAATGTTTATGATATAACAAAAAATACGAGTGAAATGTGGCATGTTATTATTTCATCAATTCAATATAAAAAACCATTAAGTAGTATAATCGAGTATATATTTGGTCATTCTCTTAAATTTGGTGGGATTTATTGTTTAGCATTAGAATTTCAGACAATTATTGATAAAACTCTAAAAAATACTACTCAAGGCGTAAATTGCTCTAATCATTTACAAATCTTTGTCACCATTTTAAATTCATGCGGCATTAAATTAGTTGTTAAACATAAGTCTGATATTATGGATATAAAAACCTTGGAATACCTTAAGGACAAGCCAGATCAATATATTTATGGTTTAATCGAACAAGCTGTTAATGATAATTTGATATTTTATAAAAATTATGTAGATAATCTTGGATTAAAAGTTTGTATAATTTTTTTGGCAGAAAAAAACCTTAATAGTCTTTTGAAAGAATCACATTTTAATGGGCATAAATTAATATTTGTTTCAAGTGAAGAATTATATACGCAAGAAGGTAAAAATATTACCAATTTTTCTGATCTTACGATACTTAAATCCTTTTCTCATCAAAAAAGTTTTTTAGCATCAAATAATGATATCAAAGCAATATCTAAACTTAATTTACTTAATTTTATTATATTCAAACCTTTTATTCTTACGATAACAATCTTGTTATTAGTATTATGTTCAGTAAAATTCGAAACGTTAAAAAATTATAGTAAATTATCTTCTCTTGATTCTAAGTATTATCAAATATTGCAAGAATATAGAAAAATTAAAAATAAATATCCATATATTGAGGTGGATTCCCTGCAAAATTCATCATTATCATCTAAAGTAGGATTGGCTGATTTATATAGTATGGAAACTTTGTTAAGTACTCCTATCAAGACACCATTTGATTTGCTAGAGCAGTTTTTAATTAAACCTAATTCCGATATAAAAATAAAGAGAATTGAATGGGAATTACAATCTTTTGATAATATACTGACTTTATCAAAACATGGGATTAAAATAGAAATCCTACTGGAGTTTGGGGCTGCTGGAGGTTCTTTAGAAAAAACAATGATGAAGCTTAATAAATATATTAATAATTTGAAGCTAGATCTGAGCCCTTTGGAAGTAGAAGCTATTATAAAGTCAGATGAAATTATTAATTTGCCTTACAAGATAGGAATTCCAGTTTATATCTCAATAGTAAATCAGTATGAATGACAATTTTCCTAAATATTGCATTATACACCTAAAAAATGTTATTTTCTTAAAATTGGTAATATATTCTATATTGATAATAAGCTTATTATGGTTAATACAAGTTTTTAATGACTCATTGGTAAAATCGCTTGATATAAACAATCAAGCGCAAGATTCAATTGATAGAGCAAATATAAAATTAAATTCTATAATTAATTCAGATAAGGAAATACTTGGTTCACTAGATAAGTATAAAACTATGTTAGCAGATATTACTCATCAAAATTGTTATGATGGTGTCAAACTTGAGGAAAATTTTAATAACATTGCTAATAAATATAAATTGATAGGTCCTATTGATACTATAATTACTAGATCATTTTTAAAAAACAAGGTTAAAAGAACGCATGGAGATAACATTTACATAAGAAATTACGATGTAAAATTACATTTTGCTGCATCAAATTTTACTACATTATTGGCAATAATAAAGGAAGCTTATTATTCAATGCCTAAAAATACCGTAATAACATCTTTATTAATAGAGAACGAAGCAGTTTTATATCCAAATATTGTTGATAGTCTTTCAGTAACAAGAGTACCTAGCATGATGAATGCAGACTTCATCATGCGTAGCAGAGAAATAAGGTTTGGTGAGCAATAATTTATGTTAGAAAATATCAATTTTGCCGCTTTTAAAGAGCCTATAATATCTAGTTTAATTAATAACCTAACAAAAGAAACTTGCTCTATACTTGCTAATATATTAGCTCTTGATTATGTAGCGAGGCTTAATTCCATTCCTATAATTAATGAGTATTCTATCGAATGCATGCGGAAAGTAAAAACTTTTCTTGGTCCAAAAGTAATAACAGACGATAGCTTTGCAACTGCCATGATGCTTTTTGCGGTTGCCATTTCTCCAGAGCAAATTAATTATCAAGACAAAAATAATGTTTTAAATCAAGGGCAAACACAAGATTCTATTATTGATGCTTTAATTAATGAACATTTTAAAGATTCTGACGCAGACGATAGAAAAAGAATTAAAGGGGTGCTGAAAGATTTACTAAGTCAAGGCGCTGGGTATAAGATGTTGAATCAAATTAATTCCAATCCAAAACTTATAACCTCAATAATAACTCACGCTTTGAAGCAATATGGGAAACAGATTGAAATTAACAATCATGTTAAAATTGAAATAGATAAGGTAATGGATAAGACAGTAAAGTTAGATAAAAAAATGAATTTTTTAAGTGAAGCAGCGTGTAAAATTATAACTGCCAGCTGTGCCCTAGCTCTTGGTGCTCTCAGTATTGCAACCGCTGGCGTTGCATTATCTATTTTAATAGTACCAGCCTCTATTTTGACAGTAAAATATGTTCCTAAACTTGCAAATAAAATAGGGAAAGCTATTATAAGTTTAGATAGTAGTATTATGGAAGAACAAGATGATATCCAAATATTTAAAACTCACTTTATTAAAAATACTGAAGAAGCATTGAGAGAAATAGAAAAATCAAATGAGAAAAACGTACAACAGACTCTAAATGTTGCTAGCGTAAACAACCCAAAATTCAATGAAATAAAGGGGCAATTATTACCTCATATTAATATTAGTGCTAATGAAGAAGTTGTTAAGATGAGTTATGATATTTCTAAATCCAAAGAAGGGGGGCGTGGAAAATAGAAATTTCGCTTAAGAACTTGTAATTATAGATAATTACAGTATATTTGAATGAATAGTAGAAAATCAATAAGTAATAATATGAAAATTTCCACAAATTCTATTAGGTCTGGTAATGTTTTGGTGCATAATGGAGACCTTTGGGTTGTAAGCAAAACTCCTGAGCATACAAAGCCTGGTAAAGGTGGTGCTTATGTGCAAGTAGAGATGAAAAATCTAAAAAATGGCACGAAACTTAATGAAAGATTTAGTTCATCTGATTATGTTGAAAAAGCTCAATTAGAGCAAAGAGAATTCCAGTTTTTGTATAAAGAAGATGATAATCTTGTTTTAATGAATACTGAAACATTCGAACAAGTATATGTTAACAAAGAAATTCTTGGTGAAAAATTACCCTTTCTTACAGATAACATACTGTTAAAGGTAGAATTTTACGAAGAAAACCTCCTAAGTGTAGAATTGCCACAAACTGTTATCGTGGAGATCGCAGACACAGAGCCTGTAATTAAAGGCGCAACAGCAACAGCGTCTTATAAACGAGCCACTTTAACCAATGGTGTTATAGTACTGGTGCCCACATATTTAGTAACTAGTGAGAAAATAGTGGTGAAAACCGAGGATTTAAGCTTTGTTGAGAGAGCAAAGTAATTTAGATGCATCCTATCATAAATTCATTAATTGCAGCGTCACGTACGGCTGCAAAGTTCCTTCCTAGAGATTTCTTTGAGCTTGAAATGCTACAATCTACCAGTCGTGGTACAGGTGAGTTCTGCCTGAAGTCTTATACCAGAATCAAAACTATATTAAAAGAAGAGCTCTATAAACATTCTAAGTTTTTATTTTTCTCTGATGAGGAATTTGAAATACCGACTAATGCTAATGTAGTATTATTGATTAGCCCACTTGATTCTATAGATAATTTATCTAGAGCTCTTCCATTTTTTGGTATAACTATAACTTATCTAAAAAAAGTAAATCAAATTCTAGTGCCAGTATATTGCATTGTGAATTTTCCTATATTCAATGAAATATATTATGCCGAAAAGGGCGGTGGGGTTTGGATTGAGAAAATTGCAGAAACCCATTTAAATAAATTAAAAAGATTAAGGGTCTCTGGGTGTTCTGACATAGAAAAAGCTCTTATTGTTTCGCATGATATTAACAAGAACTCAAGGTTTTTAAAAAATACTAGAGTTTTTGGTTCTCCATGTTATGAAATCGCGCTTTTTGCGTCAGGTAAAATTGACATTGTTTCTCTTGTGTCTTTGGATAGCATTATTAAGCCAGCTTTTGAACTTATAGTTAGAGAATCTGGAGGATTTATTGTAGAGAATAACGATAAATTTATAGCCACAAATCAGTCTTTTGTAGAAAAATTAGATGATATTACATAGGGAAGTACTTTAATCTATATGATTATAATACACACTATAATATTAATTTCTTGATTTCATCGATAGATAACCCAATTTGTTTAGAAATTATATCAATGTTAATGCCGTTATTTAACATTATTTTAATTAATTCAGCTTTGCCTTCAACCCTGCCTTCAGCTTTACCTTCCTCTTTCATTTTTTTTAAAGTATTGGTTTCCACCCTAAGCCATTTTAAGTGATCCTCGTAAGCATCTCGTTCTTCTGGGCTAAAGTTCATTACTCCCAAAACTGTTATTGCCTTCTTTAAACTCTCATTATTTAGTCCTTCTGGTAAATTATCAATTCTAAGAAGATCATTCCTTGTTAAAAATGCAGACCACATATCTAGAGAATTCTTCACTTTTAGCATAATATCTGATAATTTTTCATTAGGATTATCAGTGAATTTATTGAGTTCTATAGTATGTAGTTCCATATCTTTAAAATAGACTAGACCACTATCTTTCTCAGTAATATGAAATATATTATGGTAATTCTTAGCTTGTGGTATAGACGTAAAGTTTAGTATATGTATTCCTATTGCTTTAGATAGAGTGGAGTAATCTTGCGCTACTTGCAACTGCTCCGTATAGAGCTTAGCCCGGTAATATAAAGCTCTTTTATCATAATCAGCTTCATCACTTATCTGGATCTCAATATTGAATCTCTTGCCCTCAAGCCCTTCTGCCTTAATATCTAATATTGATAATTTATCCTGCTTAAAACTCTTTGGATTATATGGATTGAGTAATGTCACATCCAATACTTGATCCTCGATACCTACAATGGAGTTAATCAAAGATATAAGTAAATCCTTATTTTCCTCAACGCCAAAGATTTTCTTGAATGCTATATCTACTCTAGGGCTGATGTTTGTCATAAATTTACTT
>Ga0105052_10007827_pt1 | contig 10323 bp, 9 predicted proteins | sample FRY03_FD_78094 | JGI IMG/M metagenome (GOLD analysis project Ga0105052, IMG submission 78094) | Freshwater microbial communities from Lake Fryxell liftoff mats and glacier meltwater in Antarctica - FRY-03 | ecosystem: Environmental > Aquatic > Freshwater > Ice > Glacier meltwater ... | reverse complement strand
TTGACAGCACAGAGCAATCATCCTGGCACTATGCTGATGCCCTGACAGCGGCCTGTCGTTGTGCCAGGCGGGTTGTTGGACCTGTTGAGGGTCAAATGGGGACAATGCGACCACTGTTGCGCTTCTTCGTTTCGTGGGTTTGACACAAAACGAATACGTTGGGGCGTAACAGTATTTCAAGCCTAAAACTTCCCAAACCACGCAACTGGCCATCTTTTCACCATCCCAGGGTCAGACCCCTTTTCAGACAAAACCTCGTTTCGGAGCAAACAAAATGCGATTTCAATTTCTAGCGTTCATTGCCAGCAGTCTGATGCTGGTAACGACCCAGGCAGTAGCGGATGATTGGCCGCGGTGGATGGGGCCAACAGCCAATGGCGTCTATCGTGAAGCAGGAACGGTGACGACGCTTCCCGAAGTCGGCTTAAAAGTGAACTGGCGAATTCCCATCGCAGGCGGCTACGCGGGACCGGCGGTTGTCGGCTCACGCGTCTACTTGTTTGATTACGTGAAGACCGAAGGCGAAGCGTTCAACAACCCAGGCCAGCGAGCGGATCTTGAATGCAGCGAGCGATTGCTCTGCGTCGATGCGAAGACCGGCGAGACGATTTGGAAGTATGAATACGATTGCCCCTACAGTATTTCTTACCCAGCGGGGCCACGTTGCACGCCGACGGTCGACCGCAGTGGACCGAGCGATCCTGGCCGAGTTTACATCTTGGGCAGCGAAGGTGATTTGACTTGCTTGGACGCGGCGTCGGGTGAATCGATTTGGCGACGAAACTTCAAGACCGACTTTAAAGCGCAAGTCCCGATCTGGGGCTTCTCGGCACATCCGTTGGTTGATGGCGAGCTAGTTTACTGCATGGTCGGTGGCCCTGATCAAACCGTCGTCGCGTTTGACAAAATGACTGGTGAAGTCAAGTGGAAAGCGTTATCCGCATCGGCCGCTGGTTATTGTCCACCAAGCATGATCACGTTCGCGGGCGTGAAGCAGTTGATGGTGTGGCACGCAGACGCGATCGTCGGACTGGATCCGCTGACGGGTAAGGAGTACTGGGATATGCCGATTAAACCCGATTTCGAAATGGCGATCGCGAGACCCCAGCGCGAAGGCAATCTTGTTTACGCCAGTGCGATTCGAAACAACAGCGTTCTGTTTGAACTTGCCACCGACCGCCCCGCCGTGAAAGAGCTTTGGCGTGGCGAGCCGAAGACGTCGGTTTATTCCGCCAACAGCACACCGATCATGCATGATGGAATCATCTACGGCACCGATTGCAATGAAGGCTCGTTGATGGCGGTGGATGCCAAAAACGGAGACCGGTTGTGGACCAGTTTCAAGCCTACGAAGCCCGACGAGACTCGCCGTGTCAATCACGGAACCGCATTTGTGACGCAGTTGGGCGACAGCGATGACTTCTTGTTGATGAGCGAAAACGGAGACTTGATTCGAGCGAAGCTCACGCGGTCAGGCTATCAAGAAACCTGGCGTTTCCACGTCCTCGAACCCACCGGCGAAGCATTCGGCCGCGGTGTCGTCTGGAGCCATCCGGCATATTCAAACAACACCGCCTACGTTCGCAACGATAAGGAACTCGTTTCAGTTCGCTTGGCGAATTAACGCGTGCTTCAAATCAGAGTCATCACGCCTGATAACAGGCGTCATGATGGAGCGAGATGGCAACGCGATCTAGCGGCCCAACCACGGCATCGAATCTCGCACGATGCGATTGCGAACCGGTTCAGGCAGAGGTTGTTCGTAGCCAGGCGGTCGCGAGGCGGCATCGTACGGTGCGATGTCGCGAGCAGGGTACGGATCATGGATGACTGCGGAGGCTTGCTGTTGGTTCATGGGCCCGGGAGCAGGAAACAGCGAATTGCCTCGACAGCCAGCGCTCATCAATAGAGTGAGAAAGACCCCGGCAAATGCAACATTGCGAAGCAGTTGTCGATGGTGACGACAAAGCAGGGAATGAACGCGGAGTGGAGATTTCATGGCGTTTCGGTCCTTGAGCCGAGGGGTAGCATCCTGCTTCGATTCCAGACATAGCAGAAAACTGCTTACACGGCAAAGAGATCACATCTCCGGGAGATTCGCGTTATCGGGAACTCAGTACCCATTCTCGGAATTGCTAGCTCTCAAACGGAGATGATCTCCCTCGAAACTTCACCAAAATACTTCCCCCCTAACGAATGCTCGGATCGTCGCGTTACGGGAGGTTAATTTCCAGCACGTTGGCGTCCTGGGTCACCAAGCGAATCGTCGATTCCCCCAAGTTCGCGGGCAACAAAACCGTCTCGCCAACAGCAAAGAATTGCGGCTCCCAACCTTCTCCTTCAAGTATGATGCGACCGGAAGTCACCATCAAAACGACGGGAGAATCGTCTCCACCGGTTTTGAAGCTTTCTTGGGACGAATTTCTTTGGGCTCGTCGCAGCATGAATTTCTCGCAATCGACCAGCAATTCCCAGCCACCCACACCGGGTGTGGGAATCTGTGGGTGGATCGGTCCGCGAGCGTAATCCGTCACTTCCAGCGATTGCCTGATATGCAGCGGACGCGGATTTCCCACGGCATCGACGCGATTCCAGTCAAAAAGCCGAAAGGTCGTATCGCTGGACTGCTGCACTTCGGCGACCAGCAATCCGTCCCCGAGCGCGTGGACCGTTCCTGCGGGAATAAAAACGCACTGGCCCGCAGCAGGTTTGAAAGAGTGCAAAACGGACTCCGTTTCGCCATTTTGGATCGCCTCGGCGAGAGCGATGCGATCCACTCCGGGCTTCAAACCTGCGTAAATGACGCTGTGCGGCTCCGCTTCGACGATATACCAGGCCTCGGTCTTTCCCAGGTCGGGTTTGGTCATCTTCAACGCGTATTCGTCCGCGGGATGGACCTGGACGGAGAGAACCCGGTTGCAGTCCAGATACTTCAAAAGCAGCGGAAATTTCCGGGCTTCCTTGTGACGCCCAAGCACTTCGCTAGGAAAAGCCGACAACACTTGGGTAACCGTCATTCCGGCGAGGGGTCCAGTCTGGACGGTGCTTTGGTCGTCTGCACGATCGACCAGTTCCCAACTTTCCGCATAATCGGTTTCTTCGCCAATCGGCTTCCCCAGCCGGTCCCCCAAACGCCGTCCTCCCCAGATAATCCGCTTCAAAATCGGCGCAAACGTCAGTGGTCCGGGTGGTAAGGTCATTTTGTTTTCAAGAGTCAGTCGAGACGAATCGGGCGTGCGTGGTTAAACTGTTAGGTCTTACTCAACATAACCTTTCAACCTTAGTCAGATTCTGTGGATCTACCCGCGATTCCGAAAGACGACCTTTTCGAAAGCTCAACGATGACCTTCGGGGAGCACCTCGAAGAACTCCGTCGCTCGCTCGCGAAAGCCATTCTTTGGCTGGTGATCGGGATGGTCGTTGGCCTTGGCTTCTTTGCCGACCGCGTCATCAAGTACGTCCAAACGCCTCTTGAGGCTGCGATCAAGCAGTTTCATGCGGACCGCGATCTGGCGAGAATGAAATACGACCCGGCTGCAGCCGAAGTCCAACCGCTGCGCGAATTTCTGATGCAGAACGGACTTGTCTGGGATCTTGTCTACGACGTTCCCGAAGAGCTGATGGAGCGCATTCCCGTCGATCCAAAAAAACCGCTGAACGCAAGCGAGATCGCGGGGATGTTGAAGGCATTACCCAGCCCTGACCAATTGATTCCGCGTTATCAATTAAGAGCCCAAGAGGTTGGCTTGGTGTCGCTGCAGATCGAAGAATCGTTCATGATCTGGATGAAGGCGGGCCTGATTGTCGGAGCCGTCATTGCCAGCCCGATGATCTTCTATCACATCTGGAGTTTCGTTGCCGCCGGACTTCATTCCCACGAACGAAAATATGTTTACCTGTACCTACCAATCAGCGTTACGTTATTCATCAGCGGCGTTTCCTTGGCGTTCTTTGTCGTCTTGCAATTCGTCTTGGAATTCCTGCTCAACTTCAACGGCCAGCTCGATGTCCAAATCGAACCGCGGCTAAACTACTACGTTAGTTTCGTCTTGCTTCTGCCGTTAGGGTTCGGGCTCGCCTTCCAATTGCCGCTGGTGATGCTTTTTGTAGAACGAATTGGTTTGATTGAAACTCAAGCGTTTATTGATTCGTGGCGGATCGCGATTCTGGTAATCTCCGTCATTTCGGTCGTCCTTACGCCGGCAGACGTCACCAGTATGATCGCGATGATGGTGCCACTGGTTATTCTCTATTTCTTAGGTATCGCGATGTGCAAGTACTTGCCACGCGGACGGGGAATGGGCAGCGAAGCTTATGATCCTCGCTAAACATCGCTACAAAAACATCCTGGCGACTTTAACGTCAAGCAACGAAGTCCAAACGAGACGCAATCTCAGCGTCTTCGGACGCGATCGACAGAGAACGCTCGGTAAGGAGACAACAAATGGGCTTATATGATCGCGAGTATTCGAGAGATGAATCATGGTCTCCGAGGACACCGTGGTCGCGAGGAGAGAGCGGTCTTTCCATGACGGCGATGTTAATCATTGCCAACGTCGCCCTCTTCTTTCTGGACATGATCATCAGTGGGCGAACGCCACAGAACAGCGTGCTAGCGAATTGGTTCGAGGTAAAGCCGGATACCATTCTCAAGCCTTGGACTTGGTATCAATTCTTGACGTATGGATTCGTCCATTCATTAACCGATATTCGACACGTCGCCTTCAACATGCTGGGGCTGTTCTTCTTCGGGACGACCGTTGAGCAGCGTCTAGGGCGAATTGAATACTTGCGATTTTATTTGGCCGCTATCGTCTTTGGCGGTATCGTCTCGTCGCTTCGACTGACTGGCTATGCGTGGTTCTTAGGAGAATCACCGGCAATGATTGCGGGGGGCACGATTGGTGCTTCCGGTGCGATCATGGCCGTTACAATCCTCTTTGCATTCTTGGAGCCACAGGCCACCATTTATTTAATGATGGTCCTTCCCGTCAAAGCCTGGTTAGTCGCGATTCTGTTTGTCGGAATGAACATTTTCGGAATGATCGGCGCAACGGACAACGTCGCTTATGACGTTCACTTGGCGGGTGCAGCCTTTGCCGCTTTGTATTTCAAGCAGGGTTGGAAATTCAGCCGTTTCAACCTCGGCAATTGGGGCTCGTCACTTTCACAAATCACGAAGCGAAGGCCCCGTTTACGGCTCCATGATCCAGAGCAAAAGCTGGCCCAAGAAGAGGCCGAGGCCGATCGCATTCTTGACAAGATTCAGGCCTCGGGCTTGGACAGCTTGACCAAGGCCGAACGAAAAACCTTAGAACGCCACAGTCGTCGAAAACGCGAAAGCCGCAATCGTTGATGCCATTGTTATTGATTCTCGCCTGATAGCCGAGGATCGTTTAGGTCAAGCTGGTACATGATTTGGTTGTAATCGTATCTTGGCGTTGCTCGTGGCGCATTGGAAAATGTTTGCGTGTAAGTGCCTTCAAAAAAGACCGTTCGACCGTTGTCCTTCGTCAGCATCGGATGAAGTCGCGGGTTGTAAAAACTATACCGATCATGAGTGACGATTTTCACCGCGGGTGACCACGGTCCATGAAGATCTTCCGCTTCACAATAATAAACTTCGCCCAAGTATGAGCTCTCTCCGCCCGCTTCTAATGCGATCATGATCCATCGCTTGCGGTAATCATTCCATGCGATGGTGGATGTGTGTAATGTCCATGTGCGGTCCGATCCAGCGGTGTCCATTCGAAACGTTTGCTCATGTTCGGCAATCCGTTTTTCTCGCACCCACTGCTCCTCCAGATCTCGGGTCGGCAACCGCGAATCACGTCGCCACTTCCAAACTAAATCGCCATTCTTATCACGATCCAATTCAACATTGTTGGGGTCGCTCCCGGGGAGGAGATAGGTGTACGCTTCGTACTGTGAAGGATGAAGCATCGATTCCGGATCGGCGGGCACGCGCACCAGCGGAAACGGACGGCAATAATAAACATAAGTAACGCCATCCTGCTCGGAAATGATCGGGTGTCCCATCGGGTGCGCCTGGGCATTTTTGGGGAAAACCGCATGTTGTTTAAACGCTTGGCTTGCCGGATCCCAAACTGCGATGCCACGTTCATAAGCCGTTAGCGGTGGCTTGATTTTGGCGTAGCCAGCCGTCATCAAAGGTTTTTCGCCTGCCGATGCTGCGTTCAAAACCGTAACGCCTTCAATCCAAGTCGGTCCCTCGCCCGGCATTTTGCAGGTTGCTTTGGCATAGCCTTTGTCATCCGTAAAATACTCCAAATTGATTCCAATGCTTGGGTCAAGTCCACCCTTGACAGGCAAAGGCGACGTCGCGCCAGGCGTATGAAAATTCCCCAGCGGATAGTTCGGTAAATTGGTATCACCCCAAAACCAATAGATCCGGTCCTCATAAACGGCCGTCATCACGCTATCGCTTCCCATCACGCCCGCGTTCAAAAGTGATTGCTTGATGGGCACATCTTTCCCGAGCAGAACTGAGTCTCGATAAACGCCTTCTCCCGTGACGCGATACAATCGTTCCGCAATATTCTTTCGTGAGAGCTTGATCGTGGCCTCGGACCTTGGCTCAACCTTTAATCGCACGCCGCGAAAGCCGAACCCATCGGCCGGATACTCATAACCATGGCTTTGAACGTGAAAGTAGGCTGTTTCACCCTGCAATCCTGGTTCGTTGATCGCGATGTAACCTGCCGAGTCGGTCCAATAACTTATTTCGTTGACCGTTCGCAGTTCCACCAACGGAACACCTCGGCCCGTTTCTGCATCGATGACGTGAACCGAGAAATAGCCTGGCTCGTTCGCACTCGCCTGAGTGGTTTGCAAAACTAGGCCGGTCAGTAAAAACCAAACACTGAAAGATGCACTTCTCCAGGGTCGGGTCGCGTTCATCGATATTGCTACCGTTGATTGAAGCATGATTGGCGAAGCCTAATTTGAGTTCAGAGTGAGTTCTAAAGAAGAACAGTGACGAGCTTAGTTGCCCGGCGTCGTCGCCAGTTACAATTTCACGTTCCCGCTTTATTATCCACCTTCGCGGCTAAAGCAAAACCATGATCCCGAACCAAACTCGCCGCCAATTTGTCGTAGCGACATCGGCTGCGTTTGCCACATCGCTCTGGCGTTCCTCATTCGCGTTTGCGTCTGAAGCGCCTTATCTCGACACGATCGGCCTCCAGCTTTACACGGTCCGAAATCGGTTGGCGGAAGACGAGGACGCCACGCTCAAGGCCGTCGCCGATGCGGGATACAAGCAAGTCGAACTAGGTTCGGTCTCCGGTGATGGACCACGTCTGGCAGCAAAGGCTCGCAAGCTTGGTATGAAGGTGACAAGTTCCTTCTGTGATTTCAAGACGTTCACGACGGACGGTGGGGCGGGCGTAGCCAGTGTCGATGACCTGCTTCGCGAAGCCGAGGCGATGAAGCTTGAGCACCTGGTTTTTGGCTATGTCCCGAAAGGCTCACGCGAAACCGTCACGCAGTACCGACGCATGGCGGAGCGATGCAACGCAGCGGCACCAAAGTTTCGTAACGCGGGGATTCAGCTTTGCTACCACAATCATTCGTTCGAGTTCGCGCCGCTGGAGGGCGGAGAAAAGACGGGCTTTGACCTGTTCATTGAAATGTTTGAGCCCGCCATGATGTTTGAGCTCGATGTGTTTTGGGTGAAAGTGGGCGGCGTCGATCCACTGGTGATGTTGCGCAAGCTGGATGAAAGAGTTTCGCAGATCCATTTGAAGGACTTGAAAGCAGGAACGACGACGCAGTGGGATGAGGGGCAAGTGCCCAACGATGCGTTCCAAGAACTCGGCGACGGCGAGATCGACATGAGCGAAGTGATGCGAGTTTCAAAAGAAATCGGCGTGACGCAGTGCCACGTTGAACAAGATCAATCACCCGCCCCGCTGGACAGCATCGTCCAAAGCATTAACCATCTACGTCAGCCAACCGTGGCGAATTGATTTTCGTATCGCCGCCGGTTCTGTGTTTGATAAGCAACGACGAGGTTAGACTTTGAACGCTCGAATTCATATTGTCGGTATCGGCGACGACGGACTAGACGGAGTCACGCGGCAAGCGCGCAGCGTGCTGGAAAAAGCCGAAGTGGTCATCGGCAACAAGGGGCTGGTGCAGCGTCTCGGAAATGCCGTCGCATCAGAGGCAAATCGTGTCATTATTGGCGGCGACCTCGACGAATTGTTAACGACGCTTGTCACGTACGCTGGACAAAACATCGTCTTGCTCGCCGGAGGTGATCCGCTGTTTTACGGCATCGCAAGATTCTTAACGGAGAAACTCGGCAAGGATCGTTTCGAAGTCATCCCACACGTCAGCAGTATGCAACTCGCGTTTGCCCGCGTGAAGGAAAGTTGGGATGACGCGTACCTGTCGAACCTTGCGACTCAGCCTTTGGACCGTGTCGTCGACAGCATTCGCACCGCCGAACGCGTCGGCCTATTTACCACCGAATCGATTTCACCAAGCGTCGTTGCGGCAGCGCTGCTAGATCGCCGAATCGATTACTTCACCGCTTATGTTTGCGAAAACCTTGGCACACCGGACGAAGTTGTCACCCAAGGCGAACTCAAAACGATCGCCAATGAATCTTTCGGACCGCTGAATGTAATGGTGCTGATTCGCAAAACTGGCAAAGCCGATCGCCCCAGCGGTGCCGGCGCAAGGCTGTTTGGCAATCCTGATGATGTATTTTTGCAATCGCGTCCCAAGCGAGGCTTGTTGACACCGAGCGAAGTTCGCTGCATCGCACTCGCCGAGCTTGATCTCACCACCAAAAGCGTGGTCTGGGACGTCGGCGCGGGCAGCGGTTCCCTCGCCATCGAAGCCGCACGCATCGCATCGGCGGGAAAAGTCTACGGCATCGAGATGGACGCGGAAGATTATGGATTGATGATCGAGAACGCGAAAATGTTCGAGTGTCCGTCGCTGATTCCGATCCACGGCCAAGCCCCGGAAGCATGGTCGGAATTGCCTGATCCTGATGCGATCTTCGTCGGAGGCAGTGGACGTATGGTCGCGGAACTTGTTCGCGATGCGTTGCCAAGACTCGCCTCCGGGGGCCGCATCGTCGTCAATGTTTCCAGCCCCGACAGTCTCGTCGAAACGCATCGCGTGATCGAATCGGCTGGTCTTCGCACGGATGTGCGAATGATCAATATCTCGCGCGGGCAATATCAACTTGACCGTCTGCGGTTCGATGCAATGAACCCAACTTTTTTGATCATCGGTGTACGAGCCTAAGACTCGGATTTGTTTTGCATGCTGGCTCTTTTAAGTCCGTGAGCTCTATAGGATCCATTGTCGTTACGCTTTGCTCGATCGACTAATGTGGACCGCCAGTACCACACCACTACTGATGCCTGCAAGGATCAAGGATACGATCGGCCAAGGCGGCGGGAGATCCTCTAATCCATTTTGCAAGTTGACACCGAAGATTCCAGCAAGCATCCCGATCGGAAAGAAGAAAGCAACAAGCAAGTTAAACCGATGTGCTGCGACCGCGATTCGCTCTGAAGAACGTGCCTGTTGCTCGGCACGTCTGATAATGGCGATGTCCATTCCGTTCTTCGTATCGGTGTAAAGCAGTTCTGTGTTTCGCGCCAACTCGTAAGCTTGATCGCGGAAGTCAATCAGATTGCGATCGTCCGGCACCAGCTTGCGAGCTTCCTGCATCACCTGCTCCAGATTGCGGGTTGATCGTAACAGTGGCGCCAATCCCTCAAGCAATGGCAGGTAATCATCGGCGGTGGTTGCTGCGTCTTCTGCCTTTTCAAACTCATCAATCTCCTTGGCATATTGATCCAAGTGCTTGCGAACGGCAACCAGGCCGCTGCCCGTGTCCGAGCCTCGCCAGTTGCCTTCAGGATCACGCCATAGCAACCGTCCCCGCCGAGTCCGCTCATCGGGCTCGGGTGGCGAGTGCAGAACCAGTAACAAGTGCCCCTCGGCTTCCATCGATCGTTGTTTTCCGATCGTGGAACCAAGCCGCTTGCGGAATGTCTCGGGAACATTCCAAGTCAAAGGAAGAAGTGGGGGTGGTGCCATCAGCGGGAAAACTCCGTTTGCGAATAATTTTTAAGCCACGCTTTTACTCCCGAAGCGATTCTGCATCTACTCGACTAGCGCTCAGACGCAAATAAAAGCGGGCTGTATTTTTATGGTTCTTCTTGGATTTTAGTGGCAAGGGTGAGGTTCGATTTCGGTCTTTCGACCTCGGAACAGGGCGGTGGATTTTTGCAGGCATCCGCTCCTGCGTCCAATGATTTGGCAGCAGAC
>Ga0105052_10007824_pt1 | contig 10325 bp, 16 predicted proteins | sample FRY03_FD_78094 | JGI IMG/M metagenome (GOLD analysis project Ga0105052, IMG submission 78094) | Freshwater microbial communities from Lake Fryxell liftoff mats and glacier meltwater in Antarctica - FRY-03 | ecosystem: Environmental > Aquatic > Freshwater > Ice > Glacier meltwater ... | reverse complement strand
TTATAGCTATGCCGGCTGTGGGGGTGGCAGATTTGGATGGACACCTATTGAAAGGGTTAGTGATGCGCAAACTAATTGAAGGGTCGCTGTGGGTAGTAAGTTGGTCTGCCCTGTTTTATTTCTTTTATTTTTTAATGGGCTTATAAGCCCCCAAGGAGAGAGTAATGAGTATCAGACTATATGAGAGCATTAAAAATGATTACGATAATGTTAAACCTATTCGTGGGCGTTCGACCGATGTGCGCCCCTTTGCTAGTCGTAGCCGTGATAACGAGTTGTTGGTACGAGTTATACGAGATGACAAAGTTCTTTATGGTGCGAGACTATATAAAACTGATGTATTTTTAGTAGCCCCTGATGGGGTCGTAGAGATTGGCGATGGTGGTTGGAATAGTAACTTGACCGTAGGTTTCCTAAATACAGTTATGAATAGATATATGTATGGGAGTATGCACGTTTGGCGCGAGTTCAGCCGAACATGGCTGAGATGTCAAGGTGCTAATGATAGTGCTACATATGTAGTATCAGGAGGGGTCGTAGTGCAGTTGCATTACAACCCGCTGACTAACGAGTACCGTGCCCTTGAGCAACAGATGGTTAAACAAAGGCAAGTGAACAAACCCGCGCTAAGAGAGTTGCGGGCGTCAGTCAAACCGTTTGTAACTTTTGCTAAGACATTCCTTAAGATGGGGGATGGGTTTATCAGTAAAGAGTTATGTACTAAATTTACTTATGACTCTAAAACTTTTGGGTCGCATATAAACGGTGCGTTCTGTTTACTACCCGACTACTTAAAAATTCGCGTAGATGAATTCGATGTAGATAGATACATTAAGTTTATGCAGTCGGGGGATACCGATGCGTACCTAGCGGTAATCGTTTCGTTTGCAAGTTATTACTACAGCGCAGATAGAGATAGGCGTATGTCAGTAAAAGAATTTGAGTATAAGATTGATAGGGTAATTAAGAAATATAACCCTAACGCTTGGCACAGGGTAGACGTGCCTGTAACACACGCTATTAGAAATACAAATTAACTATAAACAACTAAACAAATACCGTCTGACGGTATACAAGGAGAAGTAGCATGACATCAATTCAATTCGGTTCAACACTATCACTCAACCAATTTGCGGACACTATCGTAGCCGTAGGTCAGCACGTAACGATAATAGGTCAGGGAGAGCCCGGCATAGGTAAGAGTTCTATGCTCAAGTACATTGGTAAACAGTTACCAAACTACGAAACAGCGTACATCGACTGCACTCTGCTAGACTTGGGCGACTTCGCCCTGCCATATACCGAACCAACTGGCATCAAAAAGCAAGGCTCAGGCGACCTGAAGGTTACAAAGTTCGCACCAAACGCACGGTTCAAGTTTCAATCAGACAAGCCCGTTATCGTTATGCTCGATGAGATTGGCAAGGCTATGAAGTCTGTCAAGAACGTGCTGTTGACGCTGATGCTAGAGAAGCGTATAGGTGATGTTATGTTGCCTGAGGGTTCGATAGTATTCGGTACAACTAACTTGGTGACTGATGGTGTAGGTGACTCACTCGAAGCCCATGCCCGCAACCGTGTTTGTTTTGTAACTGTACGTAAACCACACGCAGGGTTTAACCCTGATGGTAGCGTTGACCCCGGTTCATGGGGCGCATGGGCGCTCGACAACAACATAGCACCCGAGATCGTTGCGTGGGTAAAGGAGACCCCACAAGTGCTTGAGAGTTATACCGACAGCTCACAACGAGAGAACCCGTACATATTCAACCCGCTACGTGCAGGACAGACGGCGTTCGTAACACCGCGCTCATTAGAGAAGGCGTCATTCATTGCTAACAAGCGTCACATACTTGGGGACTCAGTAACTATCAGCGCGTTGTCAGGCACTATCGGTGAATCTGCCGCGAGGGATATGCAAGCGTTCTTTACCGTGGTGGACAAGCTACCTACATGGGAAGCGATTATGAGGTCACCCGATACCGCTAAAGTTCCTGATAGCGCAGTAGCTAAATGTATTCTAGTATTCAGCGCGTTGGCACGTATCGACAAAGACAATCTGTCTAAGTGGTTGCAGTACATGGAGCGTATCGACAAAGAGTTACAAGCGTTGTTTGCACGTAGCGCGATCAAGTCTACTAGTAAGCAAGCCGTTGTCGTGTCTAACAAAGAGTTTGTCAACTGGGCTACAAAAAATCAATGGTTGTTTTAAAAACAAATACCGTCTGACGGTATACAAGGAGAATGATATGGGTTACCGAAGCGAAGTTGCACTATTGCTATACACAAGTGATTCAAAACGCGAACCACTTTTAGACCTATGGGTTAGGGCAAACATAGTAGACGTATTTCGTGCCGACGAGGAGCTACGCGAGTATTTTGAATGGAAGGGGGAAGAGGATAATGAATCGTACCGCCTAATAGACGGGGATATTGTCATTCAATACCGCCTAATAGACGGGGGTATTGTCATTCAATTTAAAAGCATCAAGTGGTATGAGAGTCACCCGATAGTTAAGTTTGTAAATGGGATTATCGAGCAGTTTATAGAGACCTTTTTGAACGACCCAGTTACCACAGAAGCGTATGAGTTTATGCGTATAGGAGAGAGCTACGAAGATACAAAAGAACGAGCAGGGGGTGATACCCAAGGCTTTTTACGATTAGAACGTTCGATAGAAATTGATGTTTAAAACAGGAGAGTAAACATGACTACTAAACTAACTGCCGAACAGCGTGTAACTAAACAGCACGTGTGGCTTATGAACGAACCTAAGTACTGTCAGTATGCAGGTATATTTATGTTGGGTAATACAACGGTGACTGGCAAAGTACCAACAGCTCGTACCGATGGGGTCAATACTTATTATGGGGAGAAGTTTGTAAACAGTTTGTCTGATGCCCACTTGCGTGGTCTTATCTTGCACGAGAACTTGCATAAGGCGTTTCGCCACTTGGTTGTATGGAAAGGCATATATAAACAGAACCCTAAGTTAGCCAACATGGCGTGTGACTACGTTATCAATCTTATGATACATGACAGCGACCCCGAGGGTGGAGAAGTAGGGTTGCCTGATGGCGGTTGCCTTGACGAGAAGTATCGTGGCATGGACGCGCAAACTATATTTAAACTGTTACAAAAAGATCAAGACAAGAAACAAAAACAAGGAGATGGAAATGGTGAAGGCAATGGTGGTAGCGGTCAAGACTCGCAAGAGCCAGAGGGATTTGACAGCCATGATTGGGAAGCGGCTTCAGAGTTGTCAGAACAAGAGCAAGAAGAGTTTGGTAAAGAGGTCGATCAAGCGCTAAGACAAGGTGCATTACTAGCGGGTAAGTTAGGTGGCAACACATCACGAGAAGTATTAGAGACGCTTACCCCTGTCGTTAATTGGCGCGAAGCATTACGTGAGTTTATCAACAGCACGAGCAGTGGTAAGGACATGAGTACTTGGCGCAGACCAAACCGTAGGTGGATAGACAGTGGGGTGTACCTGCCCAGTTCTGTTAGTGAGAATATGGGTAAGTTAGTTGTTGCCATTGATACTTCAGGTTCGATAGACAACAACGTGCTGTCGCAGTTCTTGAGTGAGGTTATGGCTATATGTAGAGCTGTTGAGCCCGAGTCACTAGAGTTGTTGTACTGGGACACACAGGTAGCGCAACATGAAACATATTCTAAAGATAATTACGATGCCATCATGCAGTCTACAAAACCTAAGGGTGGTGGTGGTACAGACGTAGAGCCTGTGCCTAAGTATATAAGAGACAAACGCATCAACCCTGAGTGTGTAGTTGTGCTGACCGATGGGTGTCTCGGCGCAAGTTGGGGGGTGTGGGACTGCCCTACATTATGGGGTATCACGGAGAAAAATATTACATCACCAATAGGAGTAAGTGTCTATGTTGGATGAACATGTACTTTTAAAATATCACTCGCCCATACTAATGATGATGATGGGCGCGAAGTATGGGGCGTTGGCAATTATTGAAAGCGATTCGTTTATTGAAACAGGTAGCGCATCAATACTACAAAGGGGGCTTACATTAGATGAAGCCCTAGCACTATCAAAAATTTTAAACTTAGGAGAATGACATGGCACGAGCAGATGGATATGAAACATTGATGTTACGCGTTGAAGCGAAGAAAGCTTTTTACGAGTGCAAGAAACAAGTAGAAGCACTAGTAGATATACCGATGACAAACTCACAAGCTATGCAGTACTTGTGCAAACTAGCCTTAAAACAAATACCGTCTGACGGTATCAAAGGAGAATGAGATGATTGGCAACAGCGCAATGTTAGTAGAATTAAATATGCCTGTGTGGACTGCACGGAAGATGGACAAGAATGTATCTAAAGAAGTTGATATAGCCAAGGGTACTAAGACTCGTGCGGGTAACTACCACAAGAAGTTATTGGCGGGGGCAGTAAAGCTAGATGATATACAACGCGTTGCTAGTGCCGCACGTACTTGGCACTATGCTAACACTCTACCTTGGTCGGACAATGGGGCGCGTCTCTTGCCTATGAAGAACTTCTTTGAGTACAAGCAAACACTCAATGACTTTGAGCAACAGTTTAACAACGCAGTAGATGCGTTCATAACAGAGTACCCAACGCTCGTATCTAGTTCTGCGTTTACCTTGGGCGGGTTGTTCGATCGTGAAGAGTACCCCGATGTAGACCAAGTGCGCAGCAAGTTTGCTTTCCGTTATATGTTTAGCCCTGTACCTGATGCGGGGGATTTCCGTGTAGATGTAGAGGAACAAACTAAGAAGGAGTTGCAAGATCAGTACGCACAGCATTACAAAAACAAATTGCAAGAAGCCATGAACGACGCATGGAAGCGACTGCACGACACACTCACTCACATGAGTGAACGCTTAGACTACACCGATGAAAACAAAAAGAAGTTTTGGGACAGTATGTTTCATAACGCTACCGACCTTTGTGGGTTGCTGTCTAAGTTAAACGTATCTGACGACCCTAAGTTAGAGCAAGCGCGTAGAGACCTTGAACGTGCCCTGTCTGGTGTTGACCCTAGCACAGTACGTGAGAGTCAAGAAGTACGTGAGACCGTTAAGAAACGTGTTGATAATATTTTATCAATGTTCTAAGGAAAATATAATGATTACTAAAGATGATATCGCAGACTTGTCAGAAGCCTTTACACAATTCAATTCTAAAATGTACAGCTGGAAAACAGAGACATACAGTTCTATACCTAGTATTAGTGACGATGAGTGTGTACGAGAAGTTGAGAACTTACTAGAGCAGGGAGTAATTTTTACTACTCCTACGTTTAAAGCTATAGCCAGAAGTATACATAAGTCTAAAGAATATGTACGTAGAACCAAACTATCACAAGGAGATACAAGTTTTGTAATCGTTGACGACGAAGAAGGTGTTACCTACGGGGCTGGTATGTACGACCCTAGACAAGAAGATAACTATCACAGGGTGACGTCAGTTGCCCACTTACCTGAACACTATAGGGAGAAGATGTTTTTACTTAGACTAGCAGAGCCGGGCAATTTTATACCTGAGGTTGGGTATAGGGGGGAAGATGGGGTATTTATTTTACTTTGTGGGCAGTACCCGATCGCGGATTAAGATTTTATGTTGACCAATATAGTTATATTGTTTATACTCATACCAAAACATATAACGATACTTGGGGTAGCAGATGTTTGATGATGCGAAAGGTATTATAGCCATACAGATATTTACTGGTGGACTGTGGTGCTACCCCGCTCTTGTTTTTCGAGGGCAAAAGAAAGCCGTAGTGTACGACGAACACATACCTAAGTTTTTACAAGATAAGCTCACGTTGCTACGCTTAGCGGGTAAGTTTGTGTGGGTCAAAGGCTATGGATACAAGACACGCAGTGGGTATCATGTTGTGGTTGATGCAGAGCAGTGGCAGAAGTTTATAGATGAGTACAAAAATTCTGAGAAGTTTAACGCACGTTATAAAAAGGATAGTAAAAATGAAGAAGCTATTAGCAATATTATGTTTATCGGTGATGAGCATTACTAGCGCGTACGCAGTAACAAAATGTGCACCTGATGGGCGCGGTGGTATATGTTGTTGGGATACAGAAGTAGAAGGCCCATTTAAACCATTAGCTTGTTAAGGAGATAACATGCCCGTAACCCCCGAAAAGAAAGTCAAAGATAAAGTAACTAAACAACTTAAGGATATTGGTGCTTATTATTTTTATCCAGTTACGAGTGGGTATGGGGGTTCGGGTGTGCCTGACATTGTAGGTTGCTATGGCGGGTATTTCTTTGCAATTGAGTGCAAGGCAGGTGCTAATAAACCTACCGCGTTACAAGAGAAGCACTTAAAAAATATATGTGAGGCAGGAGGAATAGCCTTTGTTGTTAATGAAGATAACGTACAAGACGTTTATAAAACAATCTATGAGGCAATGAGTAATGGTAAATAGTTCTGTTCTAAAAGAAGCTGAGGTTATTATTTACGGTGATAGAGAAAAGACGTATGGTCACCCTGCTAAGAACCTACAAGCTATTGCAACCATGTGGAACGCATACTTAAAGTCTGTTGGGGATAGGGCATTAGTTGAGCAAGATATTTGTGTGATGATGGTTCTATTGAAGGGCGCACGTTTAGCCAACGACCCAACGCATCGAGATTCGGTTGTAGATATATGTGGGTATGCCGCGTTAATAGAACGTTGTCAGGAGGTCGGTGTGCACAATGAAGAAACAGATAGGGATAAGGGTTGAGCCAGTACGTGTTCGCCATGCGCGGATTGTAATTATGTTAAAGGGTAGACCGCGCACAATACAAGAAGTCGCAAGAACATTACGCGTTAATTACTACACAGCTAGACGGTATCTATCCGACATGCTAAAGAAAGAATCGGTGGAGTTACTCACCCCCAATAAGCACCCGCTTAGATACTATGTACCTTTAAGGAAAAAAGATGAGCCCGATAACTAAATTAGTAACACAAGTAGAAGCAGTTAAAAATAAGTTTAGTTTAGATAATACAGATTTATTGATACTGGCTACGCTTAGTGAGAAGTGGTACGAAGGTAAAGATGTGCGCGTAACAGACCTAACAAAAAAGTTTAACGAAGGCGTTGGTTCTTCTGCAAGTATTCATTATCGTCTAACTACTGACCTAGTTAAGTTAGGCATAGTTGCTTTACAAATAAGCGAGGAAGATGCGCGGGTTAAATTTATCGTAAAGGGTAAGCAGTTTAATACATTAGAAAAATATGTAGGTAAATTATGGAAACCGTAGTCACATTACTTCTAGCACGTATGGGGACAAACCCCGAAGAATTTAAAGACCTGCAACAGGGTAAGTGGTCAGATATATTGGCAGACCTTTTGTATATAGGCACAGACTCCCAACTAAAAAAGATACGCGCCAAGTTGCGAGCGATACAGAAGAAAGAGAACGTTCAACCGTTAGAAACTCTTTTACTGTTAATGGAATATAGAAATGGGGGAATTTAAATGAACTTAATTACGATTGACTTTGAGAGCTACTACTCTGGTGAACTAGGATTTAAAAAACAAACAACAGAAGAGTATGTGCGTGACGATAGATTTGAAGTGATAGGCGTTGCAGTTAAGGTAAACGAAGAACCCGCACGGTGGTTCAGTGGGAACTATGAGGAGACACGTGGTTGGTTAGGGCAATTTGATTGGGTAAACTCCTTGGTACTCGCACACAACACTAAGTTTGATGGGGCGATATTAAACTGGCTGTTCAAGATAAAGCCTAAGGGTTGGCTAGATACCTTGTGTATGGCACGAGCGATACATGGTGTAGAGGCGGGTGGGTCACTGGCTAAGTTAACTGAGCAGTACAAAATTGGGGCTAAGGGCACTGAGGTACTCGATGCGCTGAACAAACGTAGGGTGGATTTTTCCGTAGAACAACTTGCCAAATACGGTGAGTACTGTGTGAATGATGCTGAGTTAACGCACAAGCTGTTTACTATATTCATGGCTGATGGGTTTCCTAAGTCAGAGCTAAAGGTTATCGACATAACCCTTAATATGTTTATAGACCCAATACTAATGTTAGACCTGCCGTTGCTTGAGCAACACTTAGAAGAAGTTAAGGCTAAGAAGGAACGCTTACTCGATGCGTGTCTAGCAGATAAAGATACGTTGATGTCTAACGATAAGTTTGCAGAGTTGTTACGTAAGCTAGGCGTTGAACCCCCCACTAAGATCAGTGCGCGTACAGGCAAAGAAGCGTGGGCGTTTGCCAAGACAGATGAAGAATTCAAAGAACTGGCATCCAACCCCGACGTGCGCGTTCAAACACTTATTGCCGCTCGGTTAGGAAACAAAACAACTTTAGAAGAAACACGCACACAACGATTTATAGACATAGCTAAGCGTGGCGCACTACCTGTACCCATTAAATATTACGCGGCTCATACGGGGCGTTGGGGTGGCTGTTTAGTAGCCGACACAGAGGTTATTGTATATAATACACAGAACGGGGTAGAGATAAAGCGCATAGTGGATGTTCTTTTAGACGACCTTGTTTGGGACGGCGGGGCTTTTGTGACACACGAAGGTGTTGTGTTCAGTGGCTTTTCTGAGGTTATTAAATGGGATGGAATAACAGGAACCGAGGATCATGTCGTATTCACAGACGCCGGAGAGATTAGCCTACGAGAGGCGATGCAGGGGGATCACAAAATCACGACTGCAAGAAGCCCTAACGAAGACGATGTGGAAGCCGCTAGGAGATTTATACACAACCACTAAATCTAAGATTCTGTGCGAGTGCCAGTGCGGTAGACACTATGAGGTAAGAGCGAGGGAGATAATTGACGGTAAAAGTAAGTGTTGCCGTTCATGCTCTTCCCGACTAAAAATGGAAAAAGTTCCTTATGACGTAAGGGTGGCTATCGCTAAAAAAGCTTCAATGGCTGCTGTTGAAGTTCTACGTAACAAAAAAGACGCCTACTATGAAAAATATGGCTTGTCGTTTAAGCATTTATTACATTTAGGGGCTGCCGCAAAGCAGAGGTGCACCAACCCTAATTCTATTTCATACTCGAATTATGGAGGTAGGGGGATAGAATTCAGTTCCCCTTCCGTTAGAAGTTTTGCTGAATGGGTAGCAGACAATATAGGAACAAAGCCATCAAGTATGTACTCGCTGGATCGCATAGATAACAATAGGCACTATGAACCCGGCAACTTACGTTGGGCTACAGCCGCAGAGCAGGCGCGTAATAAGAGGCAGTACAAGCGCACCAAAAATGGTGAGCGAATACGAAAGTTAAAAGAATTAAGACCTGACTTAACTTATGAAACTATTAGGCTTTGGATATCTCAAGGCGCATCTGATGATGAAATCACCCAAAGGAAAAAATATGCTCGTCCCTGTATATGACATTCTTAACTGTGGACCAAAGAAAAGATTTGTAGCCAACGGTAAATTGGTTCATAACTCTGACAAGATTAACCTGCAAAACTTACCTAGCCGTGGGGACAATGCTAACAAGCTAAAGAAAGCTATCCTAGCACCTGAGGGGTACGTAGTAATCGACTCTGACTCATCACAGATTGAAGCGCGTATCGTCGCGTGGTTGGCAGGGCAGTCCGATCTAGTGCAAGCGTTCGAGAACAAAGAAGATGTTTATAAAATCATGGCATCAAGTATTTATAACAAGCCCGTTGCGGACATTACTGCCTCGGAACGTTTTGTAGGTAAGACGACAATTTTGGGAGCAGGATACGGCATGGGCGCAGGTAAGTTTCAAGCACAGCTAAAGACGTTTGGGGTTGGCATCGAACTAGACGAGTGCCAACGAATTATAAGTAAGTACCGCCAAACCTACGGGAAAATACCTGAGTTGTGGGAACAGGCTCAGAAGTGCCTTGTATCTATAAACACAAACCGTTATGCCGATCTAGGTATAAAGGGGGTACTAGAGTTTTCTGCTGAACACAAGGGGTTTAAGTTACCTAACGGGTTATGGCAACGCTACGAAAGTTTGTATAAAACAATTAACGAGAAAGGTTACGACCAGTATCAGTACAAGACGCGTAAAGGAATTGTGTATCTGTACGGGGGCAAGTTAGTTGAGAATATTTGCCAAGCCCTTGCACGGTGCGTTATTGCAGAACAGATGGTAAAAATCGGTAATAAGTACAAAGTTGTATTGACAGTACATGATGCAGTAGCTTGTGTTGTGCCTGAGTCTGAAGCCGTTCAAGCCCGCGAGTACATCGAAGAGTGTATGCGTTGGAGGCCGAAGTGGGCACAAACCCTGCCATTGAATTGTGAATCAGGTGTAGGTAAATCTTA
>Ga0105052_10007820_pt1 | contig 10330 bp, 11 predicted proteins | sample FRY03_FD_78094 | JGI IMG/M metagenome (GOLD analysis project Ga0105052, IMG submission 78094) | Freshwater microbial communities from Lake Fryxell liftoff mats and glacier meltwater in Antarctica - FRY-03 | ecosystem: Environmental > Aquatic > Freshwater > Ice > Glacier meltwater ... | reverse complement strand
TCGAAGCTGACATTTATGATCGTGTCCATCTGGGCTACCCGGACACGATCATCGTGCCCGCGGCACCCTCAATCTTCACGATCAGATCTTCAGCGTACAGGCGGCCCACGCCGGAGGGGTACTAACTGTTGGAGGGCGCGGTAGACGCTGTGGAGGATAACGTGAGCGGCATCACTCGATCGATCTACAGCCGTTCAAGTATCTCGACGCATACGCCAACGACTCAGCAGGAAGTTATCCGTATTCATCATTGGGTCCGTCTCGTGATGTGCGACCTGTTGGGGCTCGCTATTTCCTAAGGCTACCAATCGACCTGATGTAATGCTCGCGAGGCCACTCAAAGACGTGCGGCCCAAATACCCGCTTACTTAAATCTAAACTGCAGCGCTCAAATCGCACAGCCTATCTCTTCAGGCACTTAGGCCAATTTGGTCGAGGATATCGGTAATTGTGGGATTGTGGACCTGTTCGCTGCATCGGCCTTTGCCAACGTCGCCAATTTGAGGCGCGGGCGGAAAGCACGATGAGCGGAGACGCTGAGGTTTGCACACGATTGCAAAGCTGAGTGTGCGGCCGACGAAGTGCCTGTGAGGCATCTTTTTTTGCCTGTAGGGGCGATGTTGGAACTGGATGACGGGGAATGAACCCGAACGCATAAAAATCGCTCCGATAGGCCCGCTAGGGCCAGTTGCACTTCTATCCCTGCTCGATGTCCGACAGCTTAATCGTGATCTTGTGGCCGTTAGAAGGCTCGATCCCCTCGAACTCGGAGAACTGTTCAAACGGCTTGATCTTGACCGTGATTATCGATCCGTTCTGGTAGACATCTTCTGATGGCTCCATCGATGAATTGAGAGCAGCAAGGATTATCCCGCATCTGAGATGCGCGATAATCCCAAACGATCGAAGTCCCGTGGGCTGGGGGGCGCACACGAGTTGCGGCTGGCCGGTTCGCATCCCGGTCCCCACCCCTGGGGCGGGCTGATGCTTTCGATGCTCTTTCCTATAGATTGTGTGTCCAATTTTTGCCGCTTGCATGGTTTATGCGGCGGGCTCGTCAATGCGTGAGATGCCTCAAATGAACAGCTCGACCGATCCCACCCAGGACCAGACTCTCATCGTCGTCCGCAGCGTGGCCGACCTGCGCCGCGCCGTGGCCGGCTTTCGCAAGGCCGGTCGTACCGTCGGTCTCGTGCCGACCATGGGCGCGCTGCATGAAGGCCATGTCAGCCTGGTGAAGGGCGCGCTCGAGCGCGGCGACGTGCCGGTGACCAGCATCTTCGTCAATCCGACGCAGTTCGGCCCGAAGGAGGATTTCTCCGCCTATCCGCGCGACGAGGAGGGCGACTTCGCGAAGCTGCGCGAGGCGGGTTGCCTCATCGCCTTCGCGCCGACCAAGGACGAGATGTACCCGGGCGAGCAGCTCACAACGGTGACGGTCGCCGGGATCACCGACGGGCTGTGCGGGCCGCTGCGGCCCGGCCATTTCCAGGGCGTCGCCACCGTGGTGAGCAAGCTCATGCTGATGGCGATGCCGGATCGCGCCTATTTCGGCGAGAAGGACTACCAGCAGCTCCAGGTCATCAAGCGCATGGTGCACGACCTCGCGATGCCGTTCGAGATCGTGGGCATGCCGACGGTGCGCGAGGCCGACGGTCTCGCAATGTCGTCGCGCAACCGCTACCTCAGCGCCGACGAGCGCACCCAGGCGCTGGGCATGTACCGCCAGCTCGTGAAGGTCGCCGACACGGTGCGTGACGGAAAGAAGTCGTGCGTCGAAGCCACGACGGCGGCATCGCAGGCGTTGCGCGACGGCGGCTTCGACATCGTCGAATATTTCACCGTCGTCGATGCCGAGAGCCTGAAGCCGCTCGACCATGTCGCCGGCCCGGCGCGCGTGATTGCCGCCGCCCGACTCGGCCGCACGCGCCTGATCGACAATCTGGCCGTTTGAACGGATTTCGGTCTTCCGTCCTGGGCAGACCAAACCACCTCACCCTGAGGAGGTTGCGCAGTGGCCATCTCGATCATGAGGTTGGTGTTTGTAAACGCGACACTGGTCGAGCACGCCATGACGGTGGAGAAGGCAGGCACCGCGCCATCGGCCTTTGCGAAGGGCGCGCAAACGCTGGCTGCAATTCAGACGTCCGTCGCTCGCTTCATGGCGGGAGCCTAGTCTAGAGGCCGCCAAAAGGGCCAAGGCGACCCTGCTAATCGCCAAGCTGGACCGGCTCGCCCGCAACGTGGCCTTCGTCGCCCAATCGATTGCGAGATATTCACGCACTCAACCTCCGCCCTCAAGCAGAGCGAATATGGGCAGACTTTGCTGACCCTCCATGGTTGTACTTGGTCAAGATTGAGCTATGGTAGTCTGCCCTCGGATGGGGAGCGCCGTGACGGTGGATCGAGGCCGGCAAATCAAGCTGCTGAACATGACGGAGAGCGCGCACGACGGGGAGTCCCTGAATGCGATCCGGGCGTCCAACGCACTCATGCGGCAGTCGAAGGTGACATGGACCGACTTGATCGCGGTTGCCCCGGCCCGGAGGCTCGCCCCGGAACCACCGCCTCCGCGGCCCAGCAAAGCTGCCGGCTGATCGGGAACACGCAAATTAGTAGATGGGGTACTGCATGCGCCGCTTCCGGGTAACTGCCCACATGAATTCCCCCATCATCTTCGGGGGCGGTTACGCTACTCTTGACGGGCTACTTGGAGCCCTGCTTTTTGATCAACTGGACGATGTGGATGCAGCCCATGCGGCGATCCCGCTGGCCAACACCGACGGCCTTTTCCATGCCTCGGCGGCGTTCTACGAACCCGTCGAGGTCGGCAAGACGACCTTCGTTGCCAGCTTGCGGGCGCAACACGATCTGGATGCCGACCTGCTCAGGAAAAACAAGACGGGCACCGCGACGCATCGGGCCATCAGCACGAAGCGCGAGCGCGACTTCGGCAATGTGTTCAATACTTATCGCCGGGTCACCACGCCGAAGATCGACTGGTATGCCGAGGGCGACCAAGCCGCCGTGCTGCGCCTACTCCAGGACGCGCGCTTCATCGGCAAGCGTCGGGCCAGCGGATTTGGCGAAGTCGAGAGGTGGACCATCGAAGAGGACGAACTCGACGGCATTACCGGCCACCTAGATGAGCCCCTGCGGCCCGTGCCGGTGGAGCTATTCAAAGGCGACCAGAGCGCGATCAAGGCGGACGCGGCCTGGCGACCCGCGTACTGGAACCCTGCACATCGGGCGATCTGTTTCGTGCCGGGAGACGGCCAATGAACGTCTACGAGTTCTTTAACGCGGGATTGGGACGTCACCTCGTCGCCCAGAACGGCGCGCCTCATCGGGCGGCTCAGCTCGCGCTGTCGAGCACACACAAGCTCGCCAACGGAGGCGAGAACCGCATTACCTCAGGCTGGGCGATTGTGCGGCCGGATGGTGCAGTGATCCAGCAGAAGCTGGCCGCGACCGGCATCACATACGACGACCGCACGCGCATAGAGGCTTTTCTCGACGAGCTGAAACGATGGGACGGCACGCCGCGGCTGTTCCTCATGTTCGACAAGAAGCCAATCCCCATCGCGAACCTTTTCCTGACAGCCGATCTGAGGGCGGTCCGGATTTGTTCGCCCAAAGGCGTCGAGACATTCAACTTTACTGCACCGCCGGGCCCCGAGGCCGGCGGGATGCAGAAGGCCATTCACAGGAGGAAGGCAGATGCTTGACCACGTCATACCGAAGCCCGCCCGCGTTGCCGGCTACATGCTGCACCAACTGGCGGAAGCCATGACCGACGGTGCACGGCCCCTGTTCGTGGACCGAGGCGACCATCTCGTCGTGCGTACCGACAAGGCGATCACGCCAAATCCGACCCCCACGCGCGCAGCGCAAAATGGAGAAGTCATCGCCTTCGAACTGCGTGCCTGCGTGGCCAAGAAGAACAAGGGGCACCCCATCTATTTTCCCCTCGGGGATTGGCGCGCGCGTCACGAATGGCTCAATCGCAAGGCAGGACAAAGCGGCTTCGAGGTCCTGGCGCTTCGCTCAACCACCGCGATGGCGAAGATCGCCAAGGCAGGCCGCACTTTTACCATCGATCAGACAGACTTCGTCGGGGTCCTGCGCGTCAACGACGTGGCGCTGTTCGAGATCGCGATGACCAAGGGTGTCGGGTCGGTAGGCCGCGCCTTCGGTTTTGGCATGCTCCACATCAACTAGAGGTGCGTCATGACGACAACGATCATCAACGCGACGATCCACACCGTCGGTCCCTTTTCGATTGCGATGCCCGTCGCGGAAGGCGGCACCGCCAATGCCTACAAGAACTTCCCGGTGATGACACGGGGGGTGGACGAGGATGGCAACAAGAAGCTGACCGGCTACCTGCCAGCAACCACCCTTCGTGGCTTCCTGCGCCGTGCCGTTGTCCTGCGCGACATGAAGAAGGCGGCGGCGGCCAGCCTGCCCTACACGTTACAGCGCGCCTATACCGAACTGATCGGGCAGGACGCCGAAAGCGAGAGGGCGGAAGACGATAGGATCAACCTCGTTGAATTGCGCAAGACGAGAGAGGCTTCTCCGGTTCTCGATCTTTTCGGTAGCGGATTGGGCATCAAGTCGCGCCTGATGGTCTCGCACTTCCTGCCGATGTCCAATGTCTTGCCTGATGCGTTCACGGGCGTACGCAAGGACTTGGAAGATACCGAGGGCGTTCTGGATATGGTCAAGGCGGACGAAGTCGAGGCGTACCTCGGACGGTCGGAGGCGAACAGCCGGCGCGCTGCCGCCGAGGGCCTGCTGTCGCAAATGAAGCGTAAGCTGAACGCAACCAAAAGGAAGGGCGAGCCTACCGCCGATCTGGAAGCCCAGGTTTCCGTGCTTGAGACGAAAGTCGAGGGCCTGAAGGCTGAGATGGGCGATATGCGGAACAGTTCGCGTAGGCCGGTTGGCCACTTTGCACTGCCTGCCGGGATCGATCTCAAGGGACGATTGGTGATCAATAGCTCGAAGGACATCGACCTTGAAATGATCGAGCACGCCTTGAACGAACTCTCCTTGAAGCCGGTGTTGGGCGCGCAATCAGCGCGCGGTTGTGGAGAGATAAGCGGCACGTTCGACGTCGTGGTGGAAGGCGTCTTGAAGAAGAGGCTTGCAATCGGCGGCTACGAACCTGCCCGGAGTATCGATTTTTCCTCAACGCCAGAAGGAGAAAAGGCTGCTTGATCAGGGAGTTCGGTCAACATCAGGTGAAGCCACCCCGGAATTGGGTGGCTACTGAAACGAGTTGGTCGAGGCGACGTCGGCGTTGGTGGGTGAAGCCACCCCGGAACTGGGTGGCTACTGAAACGGGAGGCCTGCAGAACCGGTTCAAGACCGCGGTGAAGCCACCCCGGAATTGGGTGGCTACTGAAACGTGTTGGCCGCCGGCGTGACCGTCACGCGGGGTGAAGCCACCCCGGAATTGGGTGGCTACTGAAACAGTAGCGGGCCAGGTGTCTCGCAGTCAGCGGGTGAAGCCACCCCGGAATTGGGTGGCTACTGAAACCGTGACAGGCTGAATTCTCGCGCGCTAGGAGGTGAAGCCACCCCGGAATTGGGTGGCTACTGAAACCTCGACTACTCTGTCCATGAGTTCGAGTGGGGTGAAGCCACCCCGGAATTGGGTGGCTACTGAAACAGGAACTGTGTCTCACCCATGCTCCCGTCTGGTGAAGCCACCCCGGAATTGGGTGGCTACTGAAACCTCGATGCCGATTACGAGGCCAAGCGCGCTGGTGAAGCCACCCCGGAATTGGGTGGCTACTGAAACCCGCCGCCGCGCTGCGATGATTGCCCCGAGGGTGAAGCCACCCCGGAATTGGGTGGCTACTGAAACAGCATCATGCGTTCCCCATGGTCTTGATGTGGTGAAGCCACCCCGGAATTGGGTGGCTACTGAAACTTCGTTGTTAGAGAGGGAAGAACCGGGCGAGGTGAAGCCACCCCGGAATTGGGTGGCTACTGAAACCACGCCAAGATCGCCATGGAGTCGATCGCCGGTGAAGCCACCCCGGAATTGGGTGGCTACTGAAACAGCACGCGCTCGACGCGGTCGTAATCGGCCGGTAAAGCCACCCCCAAATTGGGTGGCTACTGAAACTCGGGTGTTCGGAAAGGATGGCGTCGATCATGGTGAAGCCACCCCCAAATTGGGTGGCTACTGAAACATCAAGTCTTGCGCGAGGCGCTTGTGAAGGTGAAGCCACCTCCGAATTGGGTGGTTACTGAAACGGCGCTTGCGAGTGATCCCGCGGCACCAGGGGTGAAGCCACCCCCAAACTGGGTGGCTACTGAAACATCACGAGGTTGTTTTCGAGTTGCGCCAGAGGTGAAGCCACCCCTCAATTGGGTGGCAAATGAAACGACAGATCGCAAAGCATGTCGCGCGCTCTGGTGAAGCCACCCCTGTTTTGGGTGGTTACTGGAAGGACGTCTGATGTTCCGATCATCCGAACAGCAAAACTTCGCCGCGATGGTCGCCGCCCACATCTCCAAGGCCGACGGCCCGTTGCTGCTCGAAGGTGGCACCGGCATCGGGAAGACGCGCGCCTATCTGTCGGCGCTCATCGGCTCCGGCAAACGGGTCGCGATTGTGTTGCCGACCCACCAGCTCATCGAGCAGCTGCTTGCTTCCACCGATCTCGCAGAGGCCAATGCCAGAGGCATCACCGTCGCCGCTTTTCGACCGGCGTCGAAGTTCGATACCAGGGCCGACTACTTGGCGAACCGTGAAGTCGCGGCCAGTGCGCAACTCATGTTGTGCACTGCCGCCAGTGTCATCATCGACCGCCGTCTGGACGGCAAATACAACGGCGCGACCGAACGGGATTATCTTCTCTTCGATGAGGCTGACCAGTTGCCGGCGATGGCCGCTCTTCAGTCCGACATGGAGGTTACCGGCGAGGCCCTCAAGACGCTGGGGATCGAAGGCGAAACGACCCGTAATCTGGCCGACGCCGTCGTCGCGTCCAAGAAGGCCGAGCCGGAACAGCGCGCCGCCGCCAAGATGATCCTCGAAGTCCTGGGCGAGCCCGCGTGGTTTCATGTGGCAGGCAAGGCCGACGATGGTGGCATCCGCCTCTGGCATCGGCTACCGGGGCGGCTACTGCGCGAGATCGCCAACCAACCAAACGTCGCCTTTGTCAGCGCCACCCTGACTGTCGGAGGTCTGTTTAACGACTTCAAGTGTGCGCTCGGCATCCAGAGTGAAAGCGAGCTGTCGGGTGTCGTCGAACCTGAGCGACACGGCACGGTCGAGTTCCGGACCGTTGTGTCGCAAGCCGTGGACGCCGACGGCTGGCTCGAAAAGGTGGCGGCGACCGTCAGGCAGGCAGAGGCTCCCGTGCTGGTCGTAACGCCCTCGTTCGACCGTGCTGAGAAGATTGGCGCGCTGGTGGAAGGCGCGACGGTGCGGCAGCGCGAGGAAGCCGTTGGCGACGCCATGGCTCGAATGGGCGGCTCCCGAACCCTGATTGGGGCAGCCGCCTGGGCCGGCCTCGACACGCCCATCCAGTGGCGGTCAATTGTCGTGCCTGTTGTGCCTTTCGAGCGCCTGACGGAGATCGAAGGGCAAGTCGAGAGCCACTACATCGATGCGCGCAACACGGCCGTGCGACGCCTGCGCCAGGTGATCGGTCGGGGACTGCGGTCGCCCGATGCCCGCTGCACCGTCTACTTCCTCGATCCTCGTGTCTTGAAGCTACCGGCCTTCTGGCCCAGCCGGTTTTCCTCGGCCTGGGTGGCCCGCCCTCGCGATCCGGGTGTCCTCGAAGGGGCGCGAGGCGAGGTGGTCCTGTCCAAAGCCGAGCGCGACACGTCTCTTAGAAAGCGCGCCCTTGCCCACTACGGTCTGCATTGTCGGGCGTGTGGTCTGGTACCCAAGGTCGCCGCCCAGATCGAGGTACATCACCTCGACCCCATCTCGGAAGGCATCCGGCGCACGACGTTAGCGGACCTGTGCCCCCTTTGTCGGAACTGTCACTCACTTGCCCACTCCACGAGCCCGCCTATGCCGGTCGAGGAGGTTGCGAAGATCGTGGGGGCCTAGGGTCCGAATGCAATTGGACGTAACGCGTTGCCTTCAAGCTTCGGCAATCCGGCAGGCAGCACTAGTCTAGGCCGCCTGTTCGAGCGTCGAGGCGACGTCGCGCGTGGTCACGCGGCGCAGGTCGCGCACCTTGGTCGTGTCGAACGGCCGCGCACGATGCATGGTGCAGCGATTGTCCCAGATCACGAGGTCGCCCTTCGCCCAGCGATGGACATGCACGAAGCGCGGCTGGGTCGCGTGCTCGATCAGGTCGAGGATGATCAGGCGCCCGTCGGCCACCGGCAGGCCCAGGATGTGCGAGGCGTGCGCGGCGAGATAGAGCGTCCTGCGATGCGAGCCGGGATGGGTTCGCACCACCCGCTGCGGCACCGGCGGCAGCGAGGCGCGTTCCTCGTCGGTGTACTGCACGACGCCCAGCTGCTCGCGCGACCGCCAGATCGAATGTTCGGCGACCAGCCCTTCCAGCTCCTTCTTCTTCGTCTCCGGCAGCGCGTCGTACGCCGCGCGCAAGTCGGCGAACTCGGTGTCGCCGCCTTCCTCGGGAATGACGTGCGCGTAGAGCATCGAGAGACCGCCGGGCACGGCGCGGAACGAGGCGTCGGTGTGCCAGAGCCGGTTGGCCAGGCCGTCGAGCCGGCGCCGCGCGTCGGGCTTCATGACGTTGCCGTCGCCGTCGAGGTTGGAGATGTCGGCGACCTGGCTCGATGCGATCCGGTGCTTGATGTCGCGATGCCGAAGCTTCAGCGCCGACGATTCGATCGGGCCGAAATTGCTGGCAAAGGCCACCTGCCGCTCGTCGTCGAGCGTCTGCCCGCGGAACACCACGACCGCGTAGCGGTTGATGGCGTCCTCGATGGCCTGCCGGTCGGTGGGCTTGAGCGGTCGTGCCACGTCGACACCGGCAATCTCGGCCACGAATTCAGGATGAGTTGGCGTAACGGTGATGCTCACGACTGCCTCCCGCGGCTATAGTGCATTTGCAATCATTCTCTCCCAGGAAACGCCATGCCGCAAACCATGAAGCTCGCTTTGCTCGACGATTACCAGAAGGTTGCCCTGCGCATGGCCGACTGGGACCGCCTCAGGAAGCGCGGCGTCGAGATCACGGTGTTCCACGAGCCCTTCGCCTCGGTCGAGGATGCGGCGCAGAAGCTGGCGCCGTTCGACATGCTGGGATTGCTGCGCGAGCGCACGGCGTTCCCGCGCGCCCTGATCGAGAAGCTGCCCAACCTCAAGTTCATGGTGCTGACCGGCGCCCGTGCCGCCAGCCTCGACGACAAGGCCGCGGCCGAGCGCGGTATCCCGATCTCGACGACGCCCGGCGGCACCTCGAACGCGCCGACGGCGGAACTCGGCTGGGCGCTGCTGATGATGTGCGCCCGCGATCTCGCCAAGGCCGAGCGGCTGGCGCGCCAGGGCAAGTGGCATGACGGCATCGAGCAGATGGTCGTGCTCGAGGGCAAGCGGCTGGGCATTCTCGGTCTCGGCAAGCTGGGCAGCCGCGCGGCCCACTACGCCAAGGCCTTCGGCATGGAGGTCGTGGCCTGGAGCCAGAACCTCACACCCGAGAAGGCGGAAGCGGGCGGCGCGAAGTACGTCACCAAGGACGAGTTGCTGGCGACCTCGGACTTCGTGTCGATCCATCTTGCGTTGTCGGATCGCACGCGCGGCCTGATCGGTGCGGCCGAGCTGGCGAAGATGAAGAAGACCGCGATCCTGGTGAACACCTCGCGCGGGCCGATCGTCGACGAAGCGGCCCTGATCGAGGCGCTGAAGAACCGCACCATCCTGCACGCCGGTCTCGACGTCTACGACAGGGAGCCGATGTCGGCCGACCATCCCTTCACCAGGCTCGACAACATCACGCTCATTCCTCACCTGGGCTACGTCGTCGAGGAGAGCTACCGGCACTTCTACGAGGGCACGATCAAGGACATCGAGGCCTGGCTCGATGGCAGTCCGATCAACGTCCTCAATCCGGACGCGCTCAAGAAGGCCTAGCGTCCTTCCGTCCTCTGTTGACGGACCCACCTCATCCTGAGGAGCGCCGCCCCTCGAGTACCTCGGGATAAACTCCACGGCGCGTCTCGAAGGATGGGCAACGGACGGGGTGCGCGTGCCCACCCTTCGAGACGCTCACTGCGTTCGCTCCTCAGGGTGAGGTCGGTATGTGGATGCCCGGCTGGATTCTTTCTCGTCCGGAAAGGCTCCTGCAGGCTGCTGAAAAGTCGGAGCTGGGGC
>Ga0105052_10007815_pt1 | contig 10334 bp, 10 predicted proteins | sample FRY03_FD_78094 | JGI IMG/M metagenome (GOLD analysis project Ga0105052, IMG submission 78094) | Freshwater microbial communities from Lake Fryxell liftoff mats and glacier meltwater in Antarctica - FRY-03 | ecosystem: Environmental > Aquatic > Freshwater > Ice > Glacier meltwater ... | reverse complement strand
TCATTGTAGAAAAGGCTTTTGGTGGAATTACGATTGGAGCTGAAGAGAAAAAACTCGGCATCAAAGGATCTTCAACAGTTCAGGTTTTCTTTGAGAACACTCCAATTCCTATAGAAAATCTTCTTGGCGAACGTCAAGGTGGATTTGGGATGGCTTTGAATATTCTTAACACAGGAAGAATCAAACTTGCCGCTGGCACAAACGGAGGTAGTAAGTTTGCTCTAGATCAAGCGTTGACCTACGCAATGGAACGCAAACAGTTTGATACAAACATTGTGGAGTTTGGTGCTATGCAACACAAATTGGGCGAAATGGCTTCTCGTATTTTCTGCGTGGATGCAGGTGTTTACCGTATTGGTCGCAACATCGATTTAAAACGGAAAGAACTTCAGGCAGATGGAATGGCAGTTCAACAATCCAAGCTGGAATCCATCCGAGAATATGCCATCGAGTGTGCAATTCTGAAAGTGAAAGGATCAGAAAATGCAGATTACGTCATTGATGAAGCATTACAAATCTATGGCGGAATGGGTTATTCAGCCGAGGCTGGAATTGAAATGGGCTACCGCGATGCGCGTATCACTCGTATTTACGAAGGAACCAACGAAATAAACCGTATGCTTTCCGTTGCTGAGTTGACCAAACGTGCTTTAAAAACGAAGGAAATCGACCTGATTGGAGCTGGTAAACAAGTTCAAGGTCGCGTTATCTCTTCCATATTCTCAGGCACAAAGTCGGGCGCTGCGGAAGAAGAACGTATCGTTCAAGCATTGAAAGATGTATTCCTTTACATTTCTTCCACCGCAGGTAAAAAGCTGGGTAAGAAGATGGTAGATGAGCAGGAAATTGTGATGAATTTGGCCGATATTTTGGCAGATGCCTTTATATGTGATTCTGCTGTTCTTAAACTCCGAAAGTTGGAAGCTATGAATGGCGATAAAGCAAAATTGGCGGTGCAACGTGCTGCTGTTCAGGTTTACTTGTACGAATCGTTAGAAAGAGTTCGAAAAGCATCGAAAGATGCCATTTCAAGCTTTGCTTCTGATGGTGAGAAAACACGAACCAACTTTGTTGTTCGGAAGTTGCTTAAGAGCTACAACATCAATCCAAAAGCGTTGAGAAGAGACATCGTGAGATACATGATTTCTGAGAAAAAGTATTCCTTCTAAAAAGGCAACGAAACTTTACGTTTCAATCGAAAGAATTATTGCAACAATGGCTGTCAACCTGAGGTTGATAGCCATTTTAGTATCCAATCTTGCGCAAACATCATCCAAGTATAATTGAACAGTATATTGAAAGGAAATGCGAGCATAGTACCTATAAGACAATCGCGCCACTTGATGCTTGAAAGTGCTAACGCATAGTTGACGGGTGCAGAAACGTAAAAGATCATTCTTAACAGAATGGTCGTTTTTATAGGATGAATGGTTATCCGCTGCATCTGTTTACGAATAAAGGGTTGCTTAATCTCTGAAAGTGCTTTGCCAGCCATTGTTCGTACAAAGAAAAAATGGACAGTCACTCCAATTACGCTTGCAACATAGCCTAAAATAATCCCATTCAGACCGCGGTAAACCAAAAAACCGACAAATAGAAACAGAAATCCGGGTATGTTCATCAAGGTTCCAACGGTGTATATCAGAATGAATAGAAAAACACCAAATACTCCCGCATTACCAATTGCATCTTGCATATACTCAAACGTAAAATACTCGCTTAACGCGGAATGTCGCCCCAAATACATCAATATCAGGGTGATAGCCAAAAGAACTACAACACGAGTGAGCGTTTTAGACGACAAGGTGGTTAATCAAAAATGCAAGCGTAAGCTACATTTTTTGACTGAGTTATTTGCTCAACAAAATAATTTATCAATCCTATGCACTTCAAATAGAGTTAGCAAACTCTCTATATTTGAGGCTTAATTCATCCAATGAAAAACTTTGCACTTTTCGCGTTTCTAATAGTTGTTTTATTTGGCACTTGGGCCTGCACACCCAACAGAGGCTGCATAGAGGCCACCGCTGATAATTTTGACGCTGCGGCTGAAGAAAATGACGGCACTTGTATTGCAAGTCGCGACAAAATGATTGGATCATACAGATACACTCGAATTTGGAATGATGTGATTCTTGCCATTGATACGGTTGATGCAGGCACCGTGACAATTACAGAGGCAAATACGGCTGGTAACGCATTCAATATGAATTTAAATGGAAACCTGTTCTTGCAAGGCGCATCTTCGGCTTATACGCTGGTAATTATTCAGCGTGCCTATACTGATACCTTCTCTGGCATGAATTACAATCATACTTACAATGGATCGGGCACTTGGCTGGTTAACGACACTGTTGATTTCATCTTTACCATTAATACTCAGGTTCCAATGTTGAATGGAGCAAATCCTCCTGGAATTGCAACTGTTCCTCAGGTTTACAACTATTACTGCACAAAAACGCAGTAATTTAAAGTAACCTACTTGCTTCAAGTGCGTAAGTAGCGGCAAACCTTAACCTAAAAGGCTTGAGATTTCTTTGGATTATCATATTCTTGGTTGCAGTTAGTGGCTGCAAAAAAAATGCAGGCTGCACTGACTTTGGAACAGAAAATTATGATCCTGAGGCCATTATTAACGATGGTTCTTGCATTCTAGTAAGAGATAAATTTCTCGGAAACTTTCAGGTTAGTTCGGATTGCTTTGCTTCTGATTACAACCGAACTATTTCAATTACACAAAACGAATTTGTTGTTACAATAAGCAACTTAGCAGATACGTTAGGAATTGTGGATGCACGCGTTTACGGAAACAACATTACCATTGAACCACAATCTGTGCATACATCCATTATTATTGAAGGAGCAGGTGTTTATTTAGAAGAAAACAAGATTTCCCTTTCATACAGAATAAGGGATTTCCGAAGCGGAACCGAGATTATTCACGACTGTTTTGAATTATGTACAAAATTATAGAGCCGTATAGCTTAATACAATAATGAAGTTAAATTCACATTTTCTTACTTTCACCCCTTAATACTGCACCGACCAAGCAGCATTCCAATGACAAAAAACCTCTATTACGTCTTAATTAGCCTCACCATCGCAACTATTGTTGTGGCTTGTCAGCCTAAACGGGGATGTACTGATAGTTTCTCTGACAACTTCGACCCAGAGGCAAAACAGGATGACGACACATGCGTTCCTACCCGTTTCAAATTTGTGGGAGAGTATGATTGCCATGGTACAATTGAAACAGGACAGGATACCTTGGTGCCTTACGATCAAGTTTTCGTCAATCTTGTTGATACAACTGCAAATACGCAGGATGGACTTATTATGGGCGTAAGTAATTTTGATGCGCAACTATATGCCTTGACTGCAGTTACCACTGGAACATATTCCATGGCTGTAAACCGTCAGGTCTTGGGTGCTTATACGTATTGGGGAACTGGAGAAATCAGTGGTCGTGTATTGGCAATACAAATGACCCGTGTTGAACTGATTGATGAGGTCTTAAATTTGCGTGATACCTTACAATTGAACATTTATGGTCTTCAAAAAATAGTAGAATAATCAGAAACCTGTGATTTTCAGACTAAAACATATCTCATTCATACTTATGCTGCTAGGTGCAGTTGTAATTGCATCTTCTTTAAGCGGATGTAAGGAGGAAACGGGTTGTACAACTCGAACTTCAGACAACTACAACCCAGATGCGGTTCGTGATGATGGTTCGTGTATCAACTCGCGAGATAAATTTCTTGGGATATACAGTATTCTACACATTCAGTGGCCAGACAGCTTTCCTAATAATGCCAATCAGCAAACCCGATTTATGACCATTGCCGAGGACAACTTGCGCGAAGCTGAGGATGACATCAAGATCTACAATTTTGGATCTGACAGCATTACAGTTAGAGCTCTTGTAAGTAGAAACACACTGAGAATTCCACGTCAGGATTTAAGTGTTCGAGGTATTCCTATGACATTTAGAGGTGAAGGTCATATTGATGATGACGGTTATATTACCATACTCTACTCTACTTGGCTTTCGAGCAACGGTCAACTTGTGGTTGAAGACGCAGTAATCTTCGGTAATCGTTTCGACAACTAAATTCCAATCAATCGTGATTTCCTGTTCATGACCGTTCTCTTTTGGAAGCGGTTTGTGGGTGCGTGGTTAATTGCATTTCTGTCTCTCACCCTTTCGAGGCTTGTCTTCTATTTCAATCTTCTTGGCTATTTCGAGTCTCCATTTTCTGAAGTTGCGCATGCACTTTGGTTCGGGCTTGCGTTCGATGCAGTTTCCATCGCCTATTTACTAGGTCTATTCTTCGTTTTGTTACCCTTTATTAAAAAAGGCTGGTCTCAATATCTAGCTTCCATATTTTACATTTTAATGCTTGGAGCAATGAATCTGCTCAATTGCATTGATGCCGAGTTCTTTAAATTTACTGGAAGAAGATCAACAGATGATCTTTTTGAATTTGCGTTTCTGAGCGATGATTTGGTGAATATTGCTCCTAATCTGCTTTCTCAATTCTGGTATTTACTGGTGGCATTCACAGCCATTATGCTGTTGTCACTTTGGTTGTTTTTAAAATTGTTGAAGACCGACAATTCAAAAGCCAAACTTTGGGCTAAAGGGTTGGCAATTATTCCTACGGCCTTGATTTTGGTTTTAGCAGCACGTGGTGGCCTTCGTCCAATTCCGCTGACCATAATTGATGCAGGAATAACCGATGCTCCCCATTTGAATTCAGTAGTGTTAAGCACTCCGTTCACCATAATCAAAACATGGGGGAAACCAGAGTTGGAACGGTACGAATTTGCAATAGATCAAACCGCAGATATCAATCCAATCATAAGACCTGACAGCACCACATTTACAGGAAAGCTGAAAGGAAGAAACGTGGTGGTAATCATAATGGAAAGTTTTGCAACCGAATACATCAAAGCACTTAACGGCCTTGACGTTGGTTATACGCCTTTTGTTGATTCGCTCTGCTCAGTAGGATTGGTATTTGAAAACGGCTTTGCCAACGGTCATCGCTCCATTGAAGGAATTCCTGCCATTGTAGCTTCCATTCCTACATTGATGTATGAACCTTACACAACTTCGCGCTACGCAGGAAACAACATAAACAGTCTTGCAAGTCTGCTAGGCGAAAAAGGTTATTACACCACATTCATGCACGGTGGGAACAAGAACTCAATGAACTTTGAGTCATTTGCTGGGCAAGCTGGCTACAACCTATTCTATGACAGAGATAATTATCCATTTCCTGATGAACACTACGATGGCTTTTGGGGCATTTCGGACCATTATTTCCTGAATCACTGTGTAAAAAAGTTCAGCGAATTCAAGAAACCATTTTTCAGCACGGTTTTTACACTTTCTAGTCATCACCCTTATTCTTTGCCTAAAGAATATCAGGATAAGTACCCAAAAGGAACGCTTCCTATTCACGAAAGCCTTGGTTATGCCGATGAAGCATTACGACAGTTTTTTAAAAGCGCATCGAAAACAGATTGGTATCAGAATACGCTTTTTGTAATTACTGCCGATCATACCTCATTATCAGAACACGCTCAATTCCAAACCAAACTGGGATCGTTACGAATTCCGATTATCCTCTTTGCTCCTTCCGATTCCACGATTAGCGGAAGATTTTCTCAGGTTATACAGCAGGCTGATATTATGCCAACCGTGCTGAATCTATTGGGTTACGACCAACCATTTTTCTCCTTTGGTGTGAACGCATTTGACTCAATTGCCGAGCATACGGCCGTTGCTTTTAAGCACGATCAACATCAACTTTACCGAAACGGACAATTAATCTGTTTTGATGGTGAGCATACAACTTTCGTATTTGACTTGGAGAAAGACGAATTGAATCAGAACAATCTGGTCAATTTAGATATTTCGTTTTCTGACAATGAAAAGTTCATGAAAGCATATCTTCAGAATTACTCCAAGGCGTTGCTGGAAAATAAGATGACATTTGAGGCTTGGGAGGATTAGTTTAATAGTTAATGGGTTAATGGGTTAATGGGTTATTGAGTTAATGGGTTATTGGGTTACTGAGTTAATAGTTGTTGAGTTAAAGGTTATTAGGTCGCGGCACCTTAATAACCCAATAACATTTAACCGAATAACGAAAAAACAATGAAACACAAGATTATAATCATAGTCAATCCTGTTTCGGGAAGCGGTAGAAGGAAAAAGGCGCTGAAAATGATTGAAGCGCATTTGGACAAAGACAAATTTGACTTTGAGATTATCAAGACCGAACGCCACAAGCATGCCATTGAACTCACCAAGCAAGGCATTGATAGCGGTTGCAAAGCGGTTATTATTGTTGGTGGTGATGGCTCCATCAATCAGGTTGGAGCCACCTTGGCAGGAACGGATGTGGCGCTGGGAATCATCCCTGCGGGATCGGGAAATGGACTGGCACGATCGCTCGGTATATCATTGAATCCAAAGAAAGCCGTTGAGAATATCAATAACTTCCATTTCAGGACAATCGATACAGGTTTGGCCAACGGAAAACCGTTCATGAACATATCGGGTGTTGGATTTGATGCAGCAGTTTCCCATGCTTTTCACAAACAGAAACTGCGCGGTTTTTTTAAGTATTTCATGCTTGGATTTAAAACACTCCAGAATTACGAGATGCAGACTTACCATATTGTGGCCGATGGCCGTGAATTTGAACGGAAAGCATATTTGATTGCGCTAGCAAATTCTTCTCAATACGGAAACGATGCCCTTGTGGCACCAAAGGCATTGGTAGATGACGGAATGCTGGATGCCGTGGTCGTAAATAAGTTCCCATTCATTCAGTTTTTCGTACTCTTCTACCGCCTTTTCCGAGGAACGCTGGATCAGAGCAAACACATCAAGACCTTCAAATTCAAAGAAATGACCATCACACAGGAACGGGATGATGTTTCGCATTTGGATGGCGACCCGTTTGAACTTGGAAAAGTGGTTGAGATCAGAATCAGACCGATGTCGTTGAGAGTTATCGTACCGAATGAGGTTAATTAGCGAGACCTAACAGGTTTCAAAAACCTGTTAGGCCTGGATTAGAATGAATAAGAAATGAGCAAACCACAAAAAGCCAAAGGATTAGATAGTCTTGGTTCGTTGGTGTTTTCCACCGAACCCGACCGACCAGTTGAATCTCAAGAAAACGAATCTGAAGTCGATGGCATTGATCCTTCTGCCATCGACCTGCGCGTTTCTTTGGATAAGAAGCAACGCAAAGGAAAAGCAGTCACACTTATCACAGGTTTTGGCGACCTTCATATTGACGACCTGAAAGACCTCGCAAAAACATTGAAGTCTAAATGTGGCGTTGGTGGTGCTGCAAAAGATGGTGAAATCATTATTCAAGGCGACCACGTTCAGAAGGTGATTGGACTATTGAAAGACGAAGGATTCAAGGTAAAACGAACTGGAGGCTAGTGGCGCGTTATTTCCTCGAACTGGCTTACAACGGAACCGATTTTCACGGTTGGCAAATGCAGGACAACGCTCCCAGCATTCAGCAGGAAATAACCGAGAAACTCAGCACCATTCTACAAACCGAAACTCCGCTTACTGGTTGCGGAAGAACAGATGCTGGCGTGCATGCCTCTCAGTTTTTCGCACATTTTGATGCGGAAGAACTGCCCTTGGACATTGGCCTACTTCTTCACAAATTGAACACAATGCTTCCCGACAGCATTGCCATTTCCAAGCTTCATCCAGTTCAAAATGAAGCACATGCGCGGTTTGATGCCACCAAACGCAGTTATCAATATTTCATCTCCACACAAAAAGACCCATTCACTTCCGACCGTTCTTACAAGTTCAGTTTCGTGTTGGATCTGAACGCCATGAACAAGGCGTGCGAGTTACTGTTAGGTGAGAAGGATTTTGGCTGTTTTTGCAAGGCCAATGCCGATAATCACACCGACATTTGCACTGTCTATCATGCCAGTTGGGCACAGAACAAACACATGATTACCTTCAACATAACCGCCAATCGCTTCCTTCGAAACATGGTGCGTGCCATTGTCGGAACACTATTGGACGTAGGTCAAGGAAGAACATCTTTGGAAGAATTTGAACTCATTCTCGCATCAAAAAACAGGTCAGAAGCAGGACGTTCTGTTCCCGCCCACGGACTATTTTTGTCGCGCGTGGAATATCCAAACAACACTTTTCTGAATCACTCAGGGCTTTTTTAGCCAACAGGTAAGTGAATTATTGTAATAAATAGTTTTTGAAGAACATGTTTTTAGCCACAGATGCACAAATACACACAGATTTTCCACAGAGAGAAATAATCCGAGTAATCGGTGGAAATCTGTGCATCTGTGGCTATTTCATGTCTATTCAACAAAATTGCAGCGATGCTTGGAAAAACATGGATTCTATAACTTTTCTTTTTAAAGAGTGAGCGAGATAACTGGCAAGGCGCTCGATATGGACCTTCTCACGAGGGTTCTGAAATATGTTCGTCCATACAAAGGGCGTTTCATATTCACGTTTGTGCTCACCATTGCCATTGCCGCATTGTCACCACTTCGCCCCATTCTCATTCAGTACGCATTCGACAATTACATCGTCACGCCCAATCCTGACGGACTTTTACTGATGACACTACTCATCATCGGTGTGCTTATGGTAGAAGCCGTTACCTATTATTTCTACACGTATTCGTCAAACTGGCTTGGCCAAACGGTGATCAAAGACATCCGAACCGAAATCTACAACCACATCAATCACCTCAAACTTCAGTATTTCGATAAAACGGCCATCGGAACATTGGTAACGCGAGTTGTGTCCGATATTGAAACCATCGCAGACATTTTCGCCAACGGCATTCTAGTAATCTTCGGAGATATTCTCAAACTCGTTGCCATCATTTTCGTCATGTTCTATGTCGATTGGAAACTGGCCCTCATCTCGCTTTCAACCATTCCTATTCTGCTTGTTGCCACTTACGTTTTCAAGAACGGAATTCGTTCATCATTTCAAGATGTAAGAACGCAGGTTTCTAGGCTCAATGCCTTCTTGCAAGAGCATATTACAGGAATGCACATCGTTCAGGTTTTCAATCGCGAAGAGAAGGAAATGGAGCGGTTTAAAGCCATAAATAAAGAGCACCGCGATGCAAATATCCGTTCGGTTTGGTATTTCTCCATCTTCTTGCCCGTGGTAGAAATTCTTTCAGCCGCATCGCTCGGATTGATTGTTTGGTGGGGCGCGCGCGAAGTCTTGCAGGGCGAAGTCACCATCGGACATCTCGTTGCCTATATCCTATATATACACATGCTATTTCGCCCCATTCGCGAACTGGCAGATAAATTCAACACCTTCCAAATGGGAATGGTCAGTTCCGAGCGTGTTTTCCGCGTGCTCGATACACAAGATCAAATTGAAGATTCAGGAACAATCATCAAAGATTCCATCAATGGCGACATCGAATTCAAGAACGTTTGGTTCGCCTATAAAGATGATGAATACGTGCTCAAAGACGTATCATTCAAGGTTGGGCGAGGAGAATCCTTAGCACTTGTTGGCGCCACAGGTTCGGGCAAAACCAGCATCATCAACCTGCTCAGTCGGTTCTACGAATTCGAAAAAGGCCAGATCCTTATTGATAACGAAAGTGTGCGTGATTATCCTCAGGAATTTCTTCGCAAAAAAATCGCAGTTGTGCTTCAAGACGTGTTCCTATTTTCAGACACCATTTACCGAAACATCACCCTCGGAGACGAAACCATCAGCCTCCAAACCGTCATTCAGGCCGCAAAAGATTTCGGAGCGCACGACTTCATTTCCGAACTCCCAGGGCAATACCAATACAACGTAATGGAACGAGGCGCCATGCTCTCAGTCGGGCAGCGCCAACTCATCTCGTTCATCCGCGCCTACGTCCACAACCCAACCGTGCTCGTGCTCGATGAAGCCACCTCATCCATCGACACCGAAAGCGAAGACACCATCCAGCGCGCCCTCACCAAACTCATGGAAGGCCGCACCTCCATCATCATCGCCCACCGCCTCGCCACCATCCAAAAGGCAAACAAAATCCTCGTGCTCGAAAAAGGCAAAATCCTCGAAATCGGCACCCACCAGCAACTCCTCGAAAACGATGGGCACTACCGAACCCTCTTCGAATTGCAATACAGTTAAAGAATGAAATGACGGTCGGGAAAGTTACCACTCCGTAAATAGGTTACGCTCTTGACTGTTGTCTTTGTGTCTGACAATTAACACTACTAGGACATGAAGTTATTAGAATTCGCAGAAAAGTTCGGTACCGAGCCGC
>Ga0105052_10007813_pt1 | contig 10337 bp, 10 predicted proteins | sample FRY03_FD_78094 | JGI IMG/M metagenome (GOLD analysis project Ga0105052, IMG submission 78094) | Freshwater microbial communities from Lake Fryxell liftoff mats and glacier meltwater in Antarctica - FRY-03 | ecosystem: Environmental > Aquatic > Freshwater > Ice > Glacier meltwater ... | reverse complement strand
CCCCTCCTCCGAAATCCCAAACTCGCCATCAGGAGGCGGCGGCGGAACCTCCAAAAGAAGGTGGAAGTGATTCGTCATGACACAATACGACAACACTCGGCACCCCGTGAAGCGCTCATACATCCGAATTAGCACCCGAAACTGCTCCTTGTCCTCGTCTTGAAAAAGGAACTGCCGATGCACCACCCGCGAAATGACATGGTAGCAAGCGAGATCAGGCAAAGTGCCATCCGAATCGCGCGGAATGATCAATCGTGGCTGAGGCATAACGGGACCTTAAGAACCAAAAACACCGATGGCAAGAGGATTCCTGCTATTACTACGGGAAATTTTACGATCATATTTCGGTGCTATGAATAACACGACAACTAAGGAATGTGCCTGCCCGGATTGCAAATGTGAAGTGACGGAAGGTCACCGCGTCCTCCGCGATGGAAAAGAATACTGCGGAGAGAATTGCGCCTCCGGCCACGCCAAAGGCGATGGGTGCTGCGAAAATAGCTGCAATTGCCACGGCTGAGTTTCACCCAAGTTTCACCCAAGTTTCACCCAAGTTTCACCCAAGTTTCACCCAAGTTTCACCCAAATCCAGGAGGTAAGGATGGTTCCGGGCATGGAACGACTAAGTTTGGAGGTGGGGAGTTATCGTTTTCCAGCCGTAGCACAGGGTGAGGAGGAGGACGTTGGTGAGGACGATGCAGGGTCCGGTGGGGACGTTGAGGTGCCAGGAAAAGAAGACCCCGAGGGAGGCGGCGAGGAGTCCCCCGCAGAGGGAGAAGACGAGCATCTGGCGAAAACTGCCGCTGATGAGCTTGGCAGCGGCAGGCGGGATCACGATGAGGGCACTGAGCAGGAGCGCCCCTAACATTTTCAAGGAGACCGCCACGGTCGCCGCGATGAGCAGGGCGAAGGCGTAGTCCAGCCAGGCGCGGCGGTGCCCTTGGACGTGCGCCATTTCCGGACTGAGGGTCGAGAGGGTGTAACTGCGCATCCAGCCGACGAGGACGAGCACAATGAGTCCGGCGAGGGCGGCCTGTTTGATAATATCGGCCGGCCCGTTCGCATAGATGCTGCCGAAGAGGATACCATCGAGGAGGCGGTATTTGCCGAGCATGGAGATGACAACCACACCGAAAGCGACGCTGCCGGTGAAGGAGAATGCGATGACGGTATCCGGTGCGAGCGGGCTGCGCCGGAACAGCCATGCCATGAGGCTCGCGAGCGCGAAGCTGAAGATGAAGACGCACAGCATGGGGTCCACGGAAACGAGGAATTTCTCTTGCACGAGAAAGCCGAGGGCGACGCCGGTGATGGCGGAGTGAGCGAGGGCGTCGCTGAAAAAGGCCATGCCGCGCAGGGTGACGAAGACGCCCAACAGGGCGCAGGCCGGCCCGAGGATGCAGGCGGAGATTAGCGCGTAGCTCATGAAATCGTATGACCAGAAGGTGCTCATGAATCACTCTGCCGCGTGGAAGTGGAGATGGCCGGGAACGAATGCGGTGCCATAGGCCTCGGTGAGAGAATGCTCGCTGAGGACTTCGTGCGGCGGGCCGAGGCCGCAGAAGTTCTGGTTCAGGCAGCCGACGCGGGTGGCGAGGTGGCTGACGAAATGAAGATCGTGCGAGACGAAGATGATGGTGAGTCCGAGCTTTTTGTGAAGGTCGTGGAGGAGGAGCTGGAGTTCTTCCGAGCCGCGGCGGTCGATGCTGGCGGCGGGCTCGTCCAATAAGAGTAACTCGGGTTCCTGCAACAGGGCGGCGGCGAGCAGGACGCGCTGGAACTGGCCGCCGGAAAGGGTGCCGATGACCTGACGGGAAAGGTCGGCGGCACCGAGGCGGGCGAGGGCGGCCATGATGGCGGGGCCTTGTTTTTTCGACACCCCGCCGAACCAGGCGCGCGGTCCGGGGTGGTTGACGGCGAGGAATTCCTCCACGGTGAGCGGGAAAGTGGAATCAAGGGCGAGCTTCTGCGGGACGTAGCCGATGCGCGGGGCCGGGCCATCACGGATGATGCGGCCTTCCGCCAGAGGAACGAGGCCCAACAGAGCCTTGAGCAAGGTGGATTTGCCGGCCCCATTCGGACCGATGAAGGCAAGCAGTTCGCCCCGCCGGATCTCGAGATCCACGCCACGCAGCGCCCAATGGTTTCCATAGCGCACGCCGACCCGCTCGATGCGGAGGAGCGGAGCAGGGCAAGTGATCGTTTGGGTTTGTCCGAGAGCGGCGGCGGTCATGGGTTGGAAAATGCTGCTTGGAGCGCGGCGAGGTTTCTCCGCATGCGGTCGAGATAGGCTTGCGGATCGCCTTGGCCGACTTCGAGGGTATCGAGTTCGGAAACGCGGGCATCGGTTTCCGAGGCGATGCGCTTGAGGAGGCCGGGTGCGTAGCCGCTCTCGGCAAAGAGGACGCCGACCTTCGCTGCGCGGATGCGGTCGATGAGGGCGGCGAGATCCTGTGGCGAGGGATCTTTCTCAGGAAATTCGGAGATGGCTCCAATGTAGTTGAGACCGTAGCGGGCGGCGAGGTAGGGAAAGGCCTCGTGGAAGGTGACGAGGTTTTTGTTCGGAAGCGGATCGAGGACGGCCCGGAATTCGGCATCGAGGGCATCGAGTTTCTCGGCGTAGGCGGTGAAATTTTCCGCGTAGGCCGCAGCGTTTTTCGGATCGGCCTTTTGCAGGGCGGCGAGGATGGTGGCGGCCTGCTGGCGGGCGAGCCGGGGGTCAAGCCAGGTGTGGGGATTGTCGCCGGGCTGGAGGCTGGTTGCGGGGTCGAGGTCGGCGGGGCTGGGAAGGAGGGTGAGGCCTTCCGAGCAATCGATGAGGGTTAGTTTTTCCGCTCCGGCTTTTTCGACAAGTTCGTCGAGCCACTCCTCGAGGCCTCCACCATTGATGATGAAAAGATCGCTGTCCGCGAGCTTGGTGACATCGGCCGGGGTGAACTGGAAATCATGCGGGCCGGTATCGCGGGCGAGGAGTTGCTCGACCTCGGCGAGATCGCTGGCGATGGCGGTGGCGTGGGCCTGCAGCGGGAGGAAGCTGGTGAGGACCCGGAGTTTCCCTTGGGCGGACGGTTCGGTTTTTTCGCAGGAGGCGAGGATGATTGTCAATAGGGCGAGTAGGAGATGATGTGGTTTCATAATGATTGGAGTGAGTTGTTCAACCGACAGACGGTGACTTCGCCGTCGGCGGTTCCGAAGGCGAGAGAGATGCGGTCGGGGGACCAGCGGACGGAGGTGACTTCAGCGGACCGCCGGGCGATGAGGGAGGGATCGCCACCCGCATCGGCCAGCCAGAGAAGGACGAGGCCATCCCTGCCACCACTGGCCAGAACGGGTTGGCCGGGGAGGAAATCGAGAGCGTGGACATCCTTGAGGTGGCCGAGGAACTGTTTCGGGGTGGCGTTGCGCGGTCCCTTTTTCCCGGTGCACGGCCAGATCGTGATCATCCGCCCGCCGCCAGTGGCCAGCCAGGTGCTGTCGGTTTGCCAGGCGAGGGATTTCACTTTGGTCTCGTAGCCTTGGATGTAGAGGGGAGTGCCCTCGTTTGTTTCGTAGAGATGGACGCTGGGCGTCTGGTCGCCGGTGACCACCCAGCGACCATTGGGACTCCAGGAAACGATCAGGCTGGCGCCGCCCCAGTCGAATTCGCCAATCGCCTTTCCTTCGTTCACCCGCCACATGCGTGCTCCCCCATCGCAGACGCTGGCGATTTCCCGGAGCCGTTTCGGGTTCCATGAAATATCGCAAATGGTGCTTTTGTGTTCAGAAAAGGTCTGGCGGATTTCCCCGGTGGCCCCATCCAGAATGAACAGCGATCTCCCGACGGTGGCGGCCAACAACGAGCCATCCAGATTCCAGGCAATGCGGTCCGCCCAACCTTTTGCGAGAAGAATTTCCCTGGTCGGCGAGACGAAGGGGGCCTCGTAAATGCGGATCGTGGAGTCCTGGCCGTAGGTGGCCAGCGTGTTGCGTGCCGGGTGCCACGTGATGCCGCCATTGCCTCCGGCATGGCCGGGCAGGAGCGCCACGGGATTCCCCGTTTCAGCATCATGGACCGCGATGCGTCCGACGCTTGGCATTCCGGCAAGGTATGCCCCGTCCGGTGACCAACGGAGATCGAGCGTGTGCTCATCGAGAAGCTGCGTCCAGCGCTCCGGCATCAGACGGGCGGCGGACTTCATGGAGGATTTTTCTCCGTCCGATTTTTTAGCTATGCCAAACATTTGCGGAAGCTCTGGTTGAGTTCTTCGCGGTCGAGATTACGACCGATGAAAACGAGGCTGTTCTTGCGCTTTCGCTCGCCCCAGGGGTCGGCTTCCTGCGCGTCGAGCAGCATGTGAACGCCTTGGAAAATGGTGCGGTTGGGGTTTCCCTTCACGGCGAAGACGCCCTTCATGCGGAAGATGTCGTTGCCCTTTTCCTGGAGAAGTTTAGAGAGCCAGCGGTTGAGTTTGTTGCCATCGCAGTCTGCTTCCACTTCGATACCGACGCTGGTGACTTCCTCATCGTGCTCGTGGTCCGGCTTGTAAGCGGCGGCGGGGTGGGCGGTCATTTCGGCTCCGCCCGCGAGCAGTTTCAAATCCAGTTCCTCGGGATAGTGCTCGGTGAAAATGGCGAAATTTCCCGCTCCCGGAAATTCGACGAGCCAGCGCATTTCACCCTCCTCCAACACGATCTCGTGAAGCGTGGAGTCGGCTTTCAAGCTTGTCCCCGGAGTGGCCTCGGTCAGCTCGGTGGCGGAGAAAATTCGCACCGCCTGCTCGCGGGCGGTGGCCAGCGCTTCCTCGGTGGCTGCGGAAACGGGAATGATGACAAGGCGCATCGATGGATCGGGATCCACCGTGGCGACAAACTCCGCAGCCCCTTCCGGAACGGTGAAAATGCCACCCCACTCGAATGGATATTCCGGCTCGAGGAACTTCGGGTCGATGCCGATGGCGTGTTCGAGATTGAAGCCACCCACTTCGAGGATTTTCGGGATCTCGATATCAGCATTGGTGGTGCGATGGATCTTGGCAACGCCGTTCATCGCCTTGATGCGCGCCTCCAGGCGGTCGAGTTCGGCGGGGGTGACGAGATCGCATTTATTGAGCAGGATCACATCGGCGAAGGCGATCTGTTCCTTGGCCTCGTCCGCGTCGTCGATGTGGTGGAGGATGTGTTTGGCATCGACCAGGGTGACGACAGCATTGATGGCGAGCTGCTCCTTCATGTCATCATCGACGAAGAAGGTCTGGACGACCGGACCGGGATCGGCAAGGCCGGTGGTCTCGATGAGGATGTGGTCGAACTTGTCTCGCCGTTTCATGAGATTTCCCATGATGCGGATAAGGTCGCCGCGGACGGTGCAGCAGATGCACCCGTTGTTCATTTCGAAAATTTCCTCATCGGCATTGATAACCAGCTCGTGGTCGATTCCGATCTCGCCATATTCGTTTTCGATCACGGCGATGCGTTGGCCGTGCTGCTCGGTGAGCAGGCGGTTCATGAGGGTGGTCTTGCCGGAGCCGAGAAATCCGGTGAGGACGGTGACGGGAGTGGGAGTGGGAGTGGGAGTATTCATGGCTGATCACATTTTAAAGGATGTTTTAGCGCTTCCTCCGGAGGAGTAACGAAGCACTGAGCACGGCAAGCAGAGCCGAAGACGGCTCCGGAACAGCGGTCAGCAAAAAGGCGCGATTGGCACCTTGAAAGCTGCCGAATCCAACGATGTCCCCGGCGTCATTGATGCCCTCGGCACTGAGGAGGTTCCACCCGCTGCCTCCGGGAATCAGGGTGTTCAAGTCCGTCGGAACTCCGTCGATCCAGATGGTGGCGACAGCGGCAGAACCTGAGATCCGCTGCGAATTGCCCACGATGAGACCGGTGTCATTGATGTCGTTTGCGATGCTGTGATAGTTGGTGGTCGGCCCGTTGTTCGACGCGGAGTAGAGGTTGACGGGGATCAGCTCGGAGAGTCCAACGGTTCCCGAGACAAACGCGCGGGTTATCGAAGTCGTGCTGCTGGTGCCGATGAGACCGCCCACGGATTGACCTGTGAGGGAACTGCCCACCACGATGTTGGAGGCATTCAACCCATAGCCTAGGCTGAATCGCGTTCCATCACCGAGGGAGGTCAGGTTTGTAATCGTGCCTCCGCTCCAAAGAGTCGCCTGGGAGGTTCCGGACGCATTGGTCGAAAGCCCTGTGGCCGCTCCGTCCACATTGATCGCCCAAGCGCGGCCAGTGGAGGTGGAAGTGCCTGCGATAGTTCCAAGATCGGATGGCGCATAGCCGGTGCCGGTGTCGGTCCAAAGGGTGGGGCGGGAGACGGTTCCGTTGCTGCTGATGCCGACGATCGTTCCCGCATTATTGATGTCATGCGCGACTCCCCGGTCATTGTCACCGGCAAGACGTGTCAGCCCGGTCATGACTCCCTCCCGAAAGACAAACGCCCGGGAGCTGCTGTTGTCGCTCTCCCCGACGATCACCCCACTGTCGTTAATGGCGAAGCCCCGGCTGAAATTATTGGAACCCGCGAGGGTGCCGATATTGGTCATTGGGCCGGAACCTGAATAAGAGAACACGTTGAGCCGCGGACTTGGCTCACCTACCGGTGTTTGGGCGTTTCCAGTGACCTGACGGTTGTTGTTCACGTCACGAGCGAAGGAAGTGGTGCCGCCGAGAGTGCCGAGGTCAACGATAGCGTAATTCGCAGCTTGGATCGATGGCGAGGACAGCGCAGTGCGAAGGAGTGCCGAGGCACCGGCCAGGCCGTTGCGAACTGAATATTTTGGTTTTGTTTTCATGTGTTTTTTTGGAAAGGAGTCCATGTCATGGACGATGGCGCGCTTGCAGTCGCGGTCCCGCAGGACATGGTTGAGGAAGGTGGATCCGAGGTTTGAAATGAGATGGGACATTAATTTGTTAGTTGGAAAATGAGGCGGGCTGGCGGGCGTCGGCGGCGGGTTTGATGGCACATTGGCATTCGGTGCAGCAGTCGAGATCGGCGTTCATGAAGCCGAGGCGGGTGGCGATCTCGTGGGCGATAACCCCGAAGCGGGCCCGGAATTTGTAAATGAAGCAGAAGAGCGAGTTCCGGTGGACGAGTTCGGGACCGGAGTAAAAAAGGTTTTCTGTGAGGGTGGATTTGTCGGCTTCTTCGCCGGGAATCGATGACGATGAGGTCGGTGACACCAGCACGTTTCAGGGCTGCGGCGACCCCGAGGCCGACGGGTCCGGCGGGTCCGGCGCCGACGATGAGGATGGTGATGGTTTCTTTTTTCATGGGGGTTTGGAGGCTTGGAATATTTTTCCCTAGCGGTCACGATTCACAGGAAAGTCCGCACTTCCTGCAGGCGCAGAGATTGAGCGAGTGGGCGGCAATGAGAAAAATGCCTCCAAGGGTGGTGACGATGGCAGCGGGCGGAATGTGCAGGGAGACCTCGCCGGTTTCGCTGATCTGGGCGGAGGGGCAACAGTTGTCTTGGCAGACCGCGACTTCGGACCCGGTGTCGGTGGCTCCGGTAGTCGCGCCGAGGGTGGTCAGTGGTTCGGCGACTTGATCGGCGGCGCAGCATACTTCTTCGCAAACCGTTTCTTCCGGGGCGGCTTCGTCGGCATGGGATGCGGTCGGCGCAGGAATCACCTCGCTTGGCGGTTCTCCCCCGAAGGCCGGGAGAGCGGCACCGATGAGAACGGAGAAAACTCCTGCCGCTGCGAGCAGAACGACGGCCCGGCGGCGGTGGCGACGGTAACCGCGCAGGATGGAAAAGACGGCGAGGGGCACGATGAGCAGGGCGACCAGGGCATGGGAGGCCGGATGGGCCCAGATGCGACCGAAGGCGGGCAGGAAGAGAAGCAGAATCGGCGCGACTCCGCAGTGGATGGCGCAAAGGATGGAGGCGGCAACCCCAACCCGGTCGGGATCGAGAAAGTGAGTGAGCTGGGCGGGACTGGAGATGGTTGGATTGTTCATTGGGAAAGTGAGCATTGTGGGCCTAGGATGCGGCGGGCGGAATCGAGGAGTTCGGAAGGATCGAGATCGGGGCCGATGAGGATGGCGGAGCTGGGGACGGTGTCGCGGATGGGGACCCGAAATGGTTCGGGGCTGACTTCGGTGCCGACGCGCTCGAAGAGAAGGCGGTAATCGGGGATTTCGGTGGTGAGGGCGAGGGCTTTGGCACGCACCACGAAATCGGGAAGTCCAGCCAGCCAGGCGATGATGTGGTGAGTGGGGAGAGGTTCGGGCAGAAGAATCTGGCACCCGGTGAACTCGTGGGCGAGGTGGTGGCGGGACTGTGAATCTGGCCTTAAGCCGATGCTACCAAAGCGCTGCGGTAGGACCCGGGGATGGGGAGCGATGGTATGTCGGCGGGCCTTGGCCAAAGCTGAGGCGAGGGTCTCCGCCAGGGCGGGAGCGTCGGTGTGCGAGGCGCGTGGGTTGATGGCGCGGATTTGCTCGATGATGCGGAGCCGTTGCCGGTTGTTCAGTTCGGAGTCGTGTGCGATGTGATAGTGACTGGCGGTTTCCAACTGAAGGGCTTCAAGGGCTTCGTAGTAGCTACGATTGCCGAAAAACCGGGCATCGATGACGCAGACCTGCCAGCGAGGTCGCAGTAGGAAACGAGATTCGAGTAGGGTGAAACTTTCCAAGAGCGGCAGGGGATCCGACGTGCCGTTGAGTTCCAGGAAAAGTGCATCGTGACCGGAACCAGCGGCTTTTAGCAGTAGACTGGTGAGTTCATCGAGCGACTCGCAACAGACGCAGGAGCCAGCGAGCGGAATGACCGAGGCGGCGTGGTCGCGCAGGGTCTCGCAGTCGAGCCGGGCATTTTCCCTATCATTGAGGATGACATCGGCGAGGATTTCCTTGTGTGCCAGAGCATCAAGGGTGTGGCGCAGGAGTGTGGTTTTCCCGGCACCGAGGAAGCCCGTGAGCATGACCAACGGACGGACCCGGACGAGCGGTTTCGTTTCGAGGAAATTCATGAGAGTTGTTGAGAGAGAATTTTCGGCCTGACCAGCTTTTCTGGAGCAAGGCGGTATTGCTCGAACCAGTACAGAGCTGCCTCAGGTTCGATCCACGCCCTGGCCTTCGGCACTTTGCGGTATTGCCCGTAGTTCTGCTGTCGGTAACTGCCGCCAAGGCTCGCCCTCACCCCATGTTCGTACGAGATCAACCAGTCGATGAATGGCAGCGATGCCGCGTAGAGATCGTCTCTTGTCGCTGTCGGATCGATCAACTCTGTCCGCCATGCTCCGGGAATCGGCAGGGCCTCTCCCGACAACCAGATCGCACAGCGTCTCCGTGGCCGGATGAAGGTAAAGCCGCGCTCCGCACCATACCAACCGGCACAAGCTCCATAGAGTTCGATGCACCCGTCTTGCCAGGGCAGTCGGTAGCGGCTTGTTCCTTTCAATCCCGGCGAAGGATCGCGCTGAAAACCCTGATCCACTAAGAAATTTCCGCCGGGGTACGTCACATCCCGTCCCCAGAAAAACATCTGCTGCTGAATGCCCTCCGCCAAATCGCGGAAGAAAAACGGCGCTAAAGTCGGTGTTGGCGTGTCCACTAACGCAAATTACTTGCATTAACGATTAATGCAAGTAATTTGCGTTAATTTTTTTTACTCAACACCGATGCACTGATCGTTCTTCTTTTTAACGATGGTTTCCTGAGTGCCATCCCGCGAAAAAACCACCACTTCCTCGACCATCTCGGCCTCAGCCATCCCCCTCGGTCGAGATTCAAACCGCCATCGATCCTCATGCTCTTATGAAACTAGACCTACTCCGCTTGCCACGGCCTTTTCATTTGAAGGTGTCGTTGCAGATTATGTTGTAGGGAACTGTGGTTTAGAGAAAATCCCGCAGTCATTGTAGAGACTATTGCAACTACCTTGATTTACACTTCCAAGCTGTTCGCGGGTTTAAAGATTTCCGGTTTACGACCTAAGCTGTCACGTCTCCTGCAACCATGGCCATTTGACTGCGGCTACCCCTTGCCCTTAGGGCAGTCTGAGGAGCGCCCATCTCCGCTTTGCTTCGAACTCCACAACATCCGTAATCCGTCGCCGTGCCTTGATCCGGGGTGGGTCCCTCCCCAAATGCTAGTCATTCGCGCCCAAGCCTTCTACAAAAGCAGCGATTTTTTTTTGGCCAGTCGTTTCCTTGAGCAAGCCGAGAACCGCTTCGTGGCGAACATCCATCGCGACAAAGAAATTAGGGGCTCTGAGTGGAATGGCACCAACTTAAGAGCCCCTGTCGTGTCTTTTTTTGTTAGAGAAGCACTGCCAGTCACGTCATCTTTATGTGCAAAGAACAAAATTCCTGACAGGCTTCCCTACGAAATTATTTGG
>Ga0105052_10007810_pt1 | contig 10338 bp, 13 predicted proteins | sample FRY03_FD_78094 | JGI IMG/M metagenome (GOLD analysis project Ga0105052, IMG submission 78094) | Freshwater microbial communities from Lake Fryxell liftoff mats and glacier meltwater in Antarctica - FRY-03 | ecosystem: Environmental > Aquatic > Freshwater > Ice > Glacier meltwater ... | reverse complement strand
TCATGAGTAATTCTAAAAGAAATTTTCTTTTAACACCAGCAAAGAAAGTCATGTGTTTATTATTTTTTTCTGTGAATATTTTGACTGTCTCGAGTCCAAACATGTCTTTGTCACTGTAAGAGTTTGTCTATGTGCCCAATTCCGCATCAATGTATGCATGTATGAATGTGTCTAGCTCAATGTCCAAGTACATCCCAATACATGGTGTATAGGTATGTGTATATCTATATGTATAGATACGCGCTGAGAATAAAATTTGATCTATTCTCTCCACTAATCTAGCATTTCTGAAAAAATTATGTTATCAAGGCCACGTAGGCAAAGCCGATGAGGAGCTGTGAAGAGGGAGCGACTGTTTTTGTAGGAGCAAATAAGAGGGACAAGAAAGGATTTAAGCTATCGAACTATCACATTTTCCGCCGCAATGTAGCTGGTAACGGATATTCAGTGCTGAGCCCTGTACTGAGGCTCTTCATTCTGGCGTAGACATAAGTTCTAAAAGTGCACACGGCGGGGCAAATATCTGATGAATTTGTTGGTGGTAGTCGTCTGTTTGATATGAGGAAGTGCGTGAGTCTGTGCGCAAGGGGAAGTAGTCATCAGTTCTAGTGGGTGATTGCGGCTAGTGGGTGAATGCGGCGGGGAAAACGAAAATGTCGGCGTGTCGAAGAGTCGACAGAAATGATCTCTGGCGACAATTTTGACCTTGATTCCTCTGTGGTCAAGCTCCATCCAGCATTCGAGGCCTCTGTGAGCAATTCTTCAGGGCTTAAGCGTTTGAACTTTGCCCGAGGCTTTTGGTTTAAGAATTCCTTGCGTTTGCAGACTTTCACAACTGTGTTGGTTGTATGAGTGTCAGCATTGAATGGAAAAATTGCACGTACACATGGCTTGCACAATGCATAACTGCGCTGGTGCACTCTGCTGATTTCACATGCAAATCTTGCCTTGTTTGATGAGCTTTCGTGTCGTTTTAGCAAGCAGCAAGAGAGCGCGCATGTGGAAATCTAATTCCATGGCTTGCTTTTTGTAAGCGGTAGAAGCTTTTTTCCAGATAATACAGTCTACGGGGCTGTCAGCGTTGACCTCGTCTGTCAAGCAAGACCTGGCAGTATTGACAACTTCTCTCATCGAGTCTGCCAGACCTGTTGTAGAATGTATTAGTATGTGGAATGTGTGCATGTGCGACTTTATTCAGGACCTGTGTCTCGAATCTCAAATTAGATTCGAGCAAAGAGAGCTTCCAGCAAAGCTACTAGACTGTTTCTTCTGTGTAATAAGCTAGAAGCATGTACGTATCTGGAAAACAAAGATCCACTTCATACTCACACAGTAAATGCAACGTTGCAATATTGAAGCCAAGGTCCGCAGTTGGAATCCTTCCATTCTGAGCCATGAGGCGTCTAGAGAGACCCTTGACTGCCCAGATTAAGCGCTGCACAATAGGCTCCACGTTGTCACGCTGCTCTTCTATCGCTTTTGAAAGCTTAGTTCCAATATTTCGAAAGGCATGTGATTCTTGGGAATTGGTCAGCAGGTGAACAATTTTTGGCTCTCTCTGAATCTTGTTTTTTTGTTGTTTGTGAAGATTCATCCGCAAGGCCACCTCATCGAGTACAGGGTCGCCAGTGCAGCAACCTCCCACTTCTTTTAAAAGCGCAGCTGCTCCATCTTTGCTGTGCCGCAAGGCATCATCCAAAGGCGTACCACCGAAACGATCCACAGCATTGACAATGACTGATGGCTGCTTGAGCAAATATTCGATTACAGAAGTATTCCCGGCACACGCTGCTAGATGTATTGGTGTCCTGTTGTGAGGTAGGGGAACGGACAGAGTCATATTTACTTATAAGTGCAGGAAAGGAAAGCAAACGCCATCTTATCATATTCTCTGTCGAGCAAGCCATTGAGCGTATGTACAGTGCTGTCATCGAATCCAGAAGCGCAAGTGATATGTGCACCATGCAGGGGCGCGCGGCGATGCAGCGCTTTAGCGCGCAGGCGCCGCGCGCCAACTGGATCGGGGGGACTTTTGACCAAAAAAAATCACCAAAGAAAATTTTGTCAAAAAAAATTACTGCATAATGATTGATACACACTCACAAACAAATATGTGCACACAGAACACACCTGCCATCATAGTCGCTCATCCCGACATCGACTTTGTTTTCAGCCAGCACACGGATCACATCGAGGTTGCCGTTCCAGGCTGCTTCGCACATTTTCACAGTGTAATTGGTCTCGGTTTGCATCAGTGAGGCACCATGTTCGCGCAAAACACTCTGCACCTGCCCTGCATTCGGCAAATCAAAATTGTGCCGCACAGCATCCTCTAGCGGGGAACCACCAAAACGATCCTTACAGAAGATATTGCACTTGCACACATTGAGAAGGAAGTTCGCAGCTTCAATCCTGCCATTGCTCGCAGCCAAATGAAGAGCACGTCTACCATCGTAGTCAGCTTCGTCGACATCTACCCCCTGTCCTCAATGTGTTCAATGTCATTATGTAAACGTGATCTTGACGCGGCAAACATGCGGCCAGCACTTGAGCATGTCTGCGGGAAGCAAACTCCGGGCGCTAGACTTTATTTTTATGAGTAAATTTGCCATATGTTCCGAATACCAAAATGTAGAGGAGACTTAGATCTAGGTCTGTGTACTTTGTGAGTCCTTGCATGGACGCAGTGCCAAATTCTGTTTTTTTCTGAAGTCGCCACCGGCGGTTCTTTTTTTGCAAGTACCCAGAAAGTACACAGACCTAGATCTCAGTCTTCTCTTGAGGGTCCCAAGGATCTTCTGTGATTCATCCGTTACTTTAGGTCAGTGGTTAAGAGCGCATCACCTAACAGAAATATGGGTTATCTGCAAGTCTCCGGTTCGGTTCCGGCCAAAACCTCGAAAACCTATATGGATTTGAGCTAATACACTCTCAAGCACTGAAGGGTTCTAAACTACTGTTTCCAGTGGAATGAAATCCAACCCAAGGTGCGTTTGTGATTCACGTGCACCATTACGCAAGCGCATTTGCAACTATCAAACAGGTACTTACATTGCAAAAAAGGCGATTCAGCTGATCAACATCACCGTCTGCTGCTGCAGAGCACATTGCTACTCCCAACTCCTTCCCCGGCAATTTATACTTAAGCAATGGATTGTGCCTTCGGATCAAAGCGGCTATGTCGTCTCTTTTGTGACGCACCGCTTCGTTGAGACAAGTATTGTTAAACACGTCAACAGATGAGGTATCGGCTTGAGCATCAAGGAGCGACTGCACAAGGTCCAAGTGACCCTCAGCAGAGGCTATATGCAGACCACTCCTTTTATTCTCGTCAGTAGAATGCACATCAATGTCGCCAGAGTTGATGATGTCAAAGAATCTTTCCGAATTTCCTGCAGCGGCAGCTGTCAGCAATAAAACAATCTGTTCCATTTTTGCGCGCTCTTTGATCAACACGATCTTGCCCTCTGACTGCGAAAAACACAAAAATTGTCGTCAGGACAAAACGACAACCACAAGAATTATGAAATGCAGTTAATGTGTTATTTGATTTAAAAAATTATTCTCACCTGGCCACTCATTGCACTTTGAGCGTCGTCGTCGTCATCAAGGTTTTGAGAATCAATCACACTTCCCTCCTCCGATGCATCTTCCCCGTGGATCTTGTCCTCTCCTTCAAGGCTGGTCTTACTCCTACGTCCCATTTCCTTTGCGTCTGCCAGGCCCATGCCTTTGGCCTTGGGGACAGAAATTTTGGATCTGTTACTTGCCTTGCTGATCTTACTGCCTTGACTGGCTTTAGTCCCTCTGCTAGCTCCAGATTGTCCTGATCTTCTACTTCCCCTGCTTTTCGTGGATTTTGCAACCGTGTGCGCAGCGAGTTTGGAGCTGTTGTCCTTCATAGCATTTTTCATTACAATTTGCTTTTGATTAGGGTGAATCTTGAGCACTTCAAAGAAATCGTCTCTTGACAACGCCATGCACAGTACACCACTTCGGTATGCACGCGCTGAGAGATAATGCTTCAAGCCAAAAACGAATTCGAATGTACCTACAGTCTGGCCCCTCTCGTAAAGAAACATGGTTTTTTGACTTACGTCGTCAAGGTCATGGCCCTCCTCAATTTTTCCACGCAATACAAAATACATTTCGTTGCAAGGCTCTCCAACGTTGTACAAGATTTCTTCTGGGGCAAAATTTACCTGTGAGTTTTGTTTTGTTTAGGTTATCCGCTACTACGCAAATCATTCCCGGAAAGTTAGGAACACCCATGAATGAGGGGCATTCCGGATGTCGCGTGAGATATTTTCAAGTACATAAAGCTTCCGGCAAAGTTTTAAAACTATTTCTTATAAAAGCAACATCAGTCAAAGGGTGCAATGACAACAAGGCACAAAGACGAGAATTACCAATGACTGGAAAGAAACGGATGTAAGGACCAAAAAAAGCAGATACCTCACGCAATAGTACACAAATGTCTGTCAAAAGTTGTTCTGCACAGTCGTCGAAGAGCTTCACTTTTGTCATGATATCCCAGGCAATGCACCGCGCCAGCTCCACTCTCAAGCTGTGCGACAATCCTGCAAAGAGAATCTCCTGATTCAAAGATGCGCCAGCTTGAACCGTGCCGAAATGCGCGCGAATTTCCTAAATGAAGAGACACGGGATAGGAAATTAAACCTTTGAGATGGAACAAGATAAATTCAGATAAACAGTACCGAAGGAGAGAAGAGAGGTGTAGTGTCAAATAGAAGAAGGCAGAAAGAGTTTTGTCGATTTGTGGACATGAATTGCCTACGGGAGACCAGGGAGAAGTGAATTGCCTACGGAAGAGATATGTAGACAGGTGGACCTGGGAGGGGAGACCAGGGAGAAGAATAAATGAACAGACATGGGAAGAGAGGGAACGGGACAGAGAATATGAGCCAGGAACAGGTTGCGAAGAGAGATAAATACTCATGGAGAGACAAACCTCACGGAGCTCTACCGAAAAGCGTTTTCCAGAGATTAGCATCGTGACTTGTTCAAGACGCTGTCTTGCCTGTACTATAGATTCGTCGGCACTCATGACCACACTGGAGATCTCACCCATGATCCACCTGATATTCATTTCGATTTATCATGTCAATAAGAGCACTCTCGAGGGGGGAAATGAATGCAACATACAGTATTTGTTATAGATAGGAGACCTGAAAAGGGTCATATTCAGGATCATTAGAAAAATGGTCCAAATGATTTCGACTTGGTTTTGAGGAAGTACTTCGCCGACAAGGGCATTAGCCGTAATGGTACCTGCTACCCAGTAGACTGACACCAGGTAATGATCAGAGGTGGTTGATGACGGCTTCAATGCAAAGTGTGCATCCTGATCAAATGTCACTCCCGTATTTGGCATATCTTTGTCCCCGTTTATCCACGTCAGCACCGGCCCACCCTCTGACTGAGCTGGCACCAGGCGCCCAATACAGTACCAGGTGCATGCACAGATGTGTACGACAAAAAACATTGTGAATAGAAGATCGTTGACTCTGGCAAGCCCAACGTCAGACCGTGCTTTCGAACTGAAAAGAACTTGTTTGGGAGAGACTCTGCTCCAGAACAGCAGCATTTTGTTCAAACGCAGCCAAACACTCGGTTCATTCGATAGTCCGCAAATATGCCCGAACCTGTAGGCCAGAGGGTGTTCAATGACTATCCGAGTACGGCAAAACAGAAAAGAAGTTCTATTCGCAGGCTGGGTCACAAAGCAAATAGCCGAAATAACAATCAAGAGGGAATGTACCAGTCAATGGGAAGGACAGCGAGTAACAGGAGGATGTCAGCTTCCCGCAAAATTTTGATCCGATTTGTTACCCACGTGCCATTGTCTTTCTTGTAGGCAGTGTTGAGTGAAATGATTGCATGCAACGCTATAGCAAGATCAGCAGGCAAATCCGTAAATAGAACTTCGTTGCAGGTGAATGAAGGATAGGGCATGAAGCAAATACGGACTGTCAAGAAGAAAAAATGCAAAAATGGGCAAGCATACAGGGAGGAGTCAGCCAAGAAACAGTTGAAGAAAAATAAAGCCAACAGCCCCTAAAGAACTTGCCTGGAACGACGACAAAATGGTAAAGGGAAACCATTCTCATTAGCAAGATGAAGAGTGGAATCAAAACGAAGTTGGGGTTGATTGCTGATCCAATGAAGAGTTTTGAGTGATCCATCAAGAGGTTGCTGTAGCGCTCACGCTGAGACATGAGTTTGACTATCTCTTGGTAAGTAATCCTTGTTGTGCGGTCAAACTTCTTGTCGAACAGGAAACAAAATTCTCTGCAGTTGCCGATAGATATTGCATGCGAATATTGAACCAAGGTGTGCTTAAGGTAGCGCCGAATCTGATCTCCTCGCATCGCTTCGTTTAGTGAGCCTGTGCATAGCATATGAGCGTGTCAGATTGTGGGCAAAACTTTGAGAGGAAATATTTTGCACCTGATTTTGCCAATTCTGAAACCAAAGCGCGCAAACGAACCAGTGACTCGAAGATACTCTCGCCCTTGTTGTGCAGTTGGTGCTTCGAGAAAGTGACCGGCAATACGACGCTCAAACACTAGGGCAACCAACCTCTCCTGTAGTAGCAAGTACCCGGGTGTAATTTTGAAGTCAGTGTATTATAAGCAAGCAAATTTTCGCGATGCCTACAGAGGATTAAATTTGAAAACCTGTAAGCTGTCGTGCTGATCGAAAATTAAATTTTCAGGGTGATCGATTGAGAGAGCGTCTCCTGCCGGCATATCTTGTGCTTCCACTTCCCTTCGGCTTGTTTCCTGCGCGTCGTTCATCGAAGACTGAAAAGTTGGCTCTTCAACTCAGTTTTCGGACAAGAACAATGTCCAGCTGTACCAAAAAGTTTCTGCACGAAACTCTATTGGAGCTCCAGGATTATACATTGGCTTGAACACGTCGTTGTATGCCTGTAGGCCTCCTTCTCCAAGAACCTGCTCATCGCATGATTGTCAAGAAACACGTGGTTGTAACAACACGCCCGTTCATATTCTGCAACAAATATTGTTGACGTGTTTTGAAATATTCTATCAGATATTGGCAAAATTAACGCTTACAAATTTACCTCTTTGACAAGGTCAAGGCTTCCTCTTGGGACCGTATTGGCACCCATAGCAATCGCAGCCCACAAGTTATCGAGCAATGCAAACGAGTCGCGCACTCCTTTGCGTTGAACTTCCGTGAGCAACTGCTTCTGCTTACCTAGCTTACCAAAATAGGGAGCATGTAATTTGGAAATATCACGATTTGGTGCTTCGATCATTTCGTCCCTTAAATGTGTAATCTTCTTGGCTTTTTTGTGCGACTTGTTCCACTGCGCACAAACTTCCTCCAGCTTATCGATTTTCATCTGAATCAAAACGCTTTTTTCAGATGCTTTGATCACGAGACTCAGGTCAGTCCCTTTTTGGCCGAGATCGGTCGTGCCAGAATTTGATCGTGGCACATTTCCTGATGATGGAATGCTATCTGACCCAAAACCACGGGGGTTGAAATTATCCAGAGCTTGGTAGGCACCGAAAATGAACCCTTCTCTTACTGTACATGAGGAAACCTCGATGTCATCCTTAAATCGTGTAATTTCAATCGCACCTTCCAAAAGCACAGTCCAGACTCCTGGACGGCCGTCAAAAAGGATTTCACCTTGTTGCTTTTGAACAATTTTGCAGCCTGTAGTCAGGACTCGAAGTTGTGGGTATGTAAACAAGCTGGATACAGGTGAGCTGATAATGCGACAGAGCGGCTCGAAAATCTGCAACTCGACCAGGCATTTCCGGAATGATGGCGATGCCCCGATAAGCGCAGATAAGCGAACTCCTTGTCCAGTCCACTCGTAATGTCCTTGTGACACCACCCATTGGAGGTGAGGGACTCCCTTGTGTACCTCATCGAGTATACGATCTAAATCCACTTCGTATGATTTGACTCCTAGCACCGCAAGAGCCCTAGCTATATTGTTCAGCGGCACCTCTGGGTCTAATTCTTTGCCTTGAGAGACAGATGGCGTGAAAATCGAGTAGATGGTTTGGTATGCCGTTTCAATCGACACGACCTGCAGCGCCACACTATTCCACAAGCGGGCTGATTCAAATTTCGGATCAATGTCATTACTCAATGCATTTTCTTGTGCTCCAGCGATACGGTCAACTTCTTCATAAAGTTCGTTTTCTTCATCAGAATCCATTGCAATCATGTCCTATAAGTTCAAACACGCAATTAGCAAACATTTCAACACGTTTTTACCTTCCATGTTTGTAATGTGTAAATTTTGGTGCGTGCATATGCATGCTTGTGTGTCTGGATATTGAATATACTCAAATCGAATTCATCACACCTTTCTACATACATCCTTCCGGCAAAAACTCAAAAAATTGAGAACACAAATCTAAATGGATTTGAGTTACATAGACCCTCCTCAAGCAAGGGTACTCAATTACTGTTTCAAGTAATAAAATCAATCATCAATCAATCATTTATGCGTGTGAACCGTGGAGGAAACTTACCTCCTGTCTGTCTCTTTGTATGACACCTGCAACATCCGCCTGGATATTTTTGATACTGCGCCAACTTTCTTTTACAAGAGCAAGGGGCAAATTCGTCTGCTGAAGTCTGGCCAAGATATCGTCGGCCTCCTTCTGGACACGAATGACTTCATCAGGCTCCATTGCGCTGGGGGGGGGAAATGAATGTTGGGGAAGTTGCATAATTAAAGTGAGCTTGTTTGACTACCAGACAAACTCATTGATTAAATTACAGAAGGGGCTCACCGAGATAACGAAGAACGTCGGGGTTTGGAATCGACGGTTGATTGCGTTGCAATTGATCCGGTTGAATCAGGAGGTTGACTAGAGGGCATCATCGCTTCGGATCTTCTGGTCCGTGGCCCATTTATCGTTCTCTGTTCGTCCATGTGTTTCACGGGCTCTGAGGAATGGCGGTATTTCAGACACGGTATAATTGGCGCTTCTGTTCGTTCTGTGGGATACGAAGCGTAGCGATGTTCGAGAACTGGTGCTTGAGAAAATGCCGTCCTGTGGGGGTGTCTGCTACAAGTTGGATTTACATTCAAATTTAATGCTTGCAGAGATGGTTTCAAAGATCGATCCAGTGTTGTTCGAGATGCCTCGAATCGAGTAGTCTGGAACACATTTTTCGAAACAGGTGAAGTAATGCCGGCAGGATCCAAGAAAGTGAAAGATTTTTCAAAAATTGCAGATTTCGGCCGCTTTTTTGATTCTTGGCCATTAAAGACAGAATTGTGTTCTGGTACAAAAGCTGTCCGTGCAGACTGTTCCAAAACCACGAGAATGGTCTCGAGCTCCTTGGAAATTTCCTTACCACACCTGCAACAGAAACGTTAGCTGAAGAAGACGCAGGAAACAAGCATGCAACCTAATTGCCAACGCAAATGTCGTACACGTTCTTGAAAAGTGACTCTCATACCTCTCCATAGCGACAGATAAAGCGTTCATCTCAGTGGTAATTGTCGAAGTTCGTTCTCTCAGTTTTACAACAAGGTCCATATGGCGCATACAGGCTCCCATGACGACTAACGATTCTTGATGACCGAGCCGATGAGGCTTTTTGCGATCAAGTCCTGTACCATTTGTAAAAGTTTGAATCTTAATCAGTCATTTTGACGTGATGTTTGCGCCCGTAATCCCAAGCAAAAAATTACAGCTATACGAGCAAATAGAGCTTCCAGCAAAGCCACTAGACTATTATTTATGGAGTAATAAAAGCAACATGAATCAACCTTGTGAAATGAGATTGCTTATCAGCAGTCGAACAGTCTTTATCGAAATCTTCTTGAGATCCCGAAGAAATGCTGCCCCTTCCTCTGTTTCCTTATATCTACCCAGTTCTCCTCCCCATCCCTGCAGAAGTTTTGCACAATAATGGTGATATAAAGTTGCTCCTTGCAATGCATCATCCATCGGGGTTCCTCCCCAACGATCGTGATCGTTTGGATCGGCGCTGATGCCCAATAAAAATGACACAGCCAAGACACGTGCCTCTCCGGCTGCCAAATGAAGTGGGTACCTGGCCACAGCAAGAGTCAAGGAGAAGTACGAAATGTATGTGTGCGTGTATGTGCGTGTGCATTTGTGCGTGTGCGTGTGCGTGTGTGTGTGTGTGTGTGTGCGTGCGTGTTTGTGTGCGTGTAGATATGTTTTCAAAGGCACGCATACATGTGTTTCTATGGCTGAGTGTGCAGGTGTATATATACCTGTTATCATAGTCACCTTGCGAGACAGAGATTCCAAACTCATGCAAGGTGCGCAGAGTCGGAAT
>Ga0105052_10007809_pt1 | contig 10338 bp, 12 predicted proteins | sample FRY03_FD_78094 | JGI IMG/M metagenome (GOLD analysis project Ga0105052, IMG submission 78094) | Freshwater microbial communities from Lake Fryxell liftoff mats and glacier meltwater in Antarctica - FRY-03 | ecosystem: Environmental > Aquatic > Freshwater > Ice > Glacier meltwater ... | reverse complement strand
GCGGATCACTTTGTGCGAACCCTGCCCGACGGTTACGACACGGTGCTGACCGAAGCCGGTGAGAACATCAGTGTCGGTGAACGGCAACTGCTCACCATTGCCCGGGCGTTCCTGTCCAACCCCGCGGTCTTGATCCTCGATGAGGCAACCAGCTCGGTGGACACCCGAACGGAAATGCTGATCCAGGCCGCAATGGCCGAACTGCGCTCCGGGCGAACCGCGTTCGTCATTGCGCACCGGCTGTCCACGATTCGAAACGCCGACATCATCATCGTTTTAGAAGAAGGCAATATTGTCGAACAGGGAGACCACGATTCGCTACTAGCTGCCGATGGGGCCTACGCCCGCCTCTACCGAAGTCAATTCCTCACGGGAAACGAGGATGAGGAGATCTAGTTCCCTCTAGTATTGGTCTCTGCTTACCGCTTTTTTTAGTTGGCGCCTCCAAGTGCTAGCCATCTACCCGAGGAGTTTCACATGGCACGACCACTTCCACTGACTGTTGACGAATTGCGCCGGGAAGTTGAGCTCGGCAATGTTGACACTGTTGCTGTTGCCCTCACGGATATGCAGGGTCGATTGCAGGGTAAACGCCTAGATGCGGATTATTTCGTTGATGAAGTAATGGAAGGCCACACCGAAGGGTGTAATTACCTGATGGCAGTAGATGTCGACATGAACACGGTCGACGGATACGCCATGAGTTCATGGGAAAGTGGCTACGGCGACATGGTGATGAAGCCTGATCTGAGTTCACTACACCGGATTCCCTGGATGTCGGGCACGGTGGGAGTTCTCAGCGACTTGGAAACAACCGAAGGGGAGCCGGTCGCACCATCACCTCGCCAAGTTCTCAAGCGCCAACTTGATTTAGCAAAGGAAGCTGGCTTCGAAGCTTTCGTTGGTACCGAACTTGAGTTCATCGTTTTCAATGACACCTATGAGGACGCTTGGAAGTCGGGCTACCGCGATTTGACTCCATCCAATCTTTATAACGTGGATTACTCGATGCTGGGTGGGGCGCGCGTTGAGCCGCTGCTGCAAAAGATTCGCCAGAGCATGACCGGCGCGGGCATGATGGTTGAGGCCGTTAAAGGTGAGTGCAACTTCGGTCAACACGAAATTACCTTCAAGTACCAGGAAGCATTGCGCACGTGCGACAACCACAGTATTTATAAGAATGGCGCAAAAGAAATCGCCTCTCAAATGGGTCAGTCGCTCACCTTCATGGCGAAGTTCAATCAGCGCGAAGGCAACTCGTGTCATATTCACTTATCTTTTCGGGGTCTAGATGGCTCTTTGGTGCTAGCCGATTCCAGTGACACCGAACAGGGCTTATCCGATCTGGGTAGGTCCTTCATTGCGGGGCAACTCGCGCACGCACAAGAACTGACAATGCTTTTCGCGCCACAAATCAACTCGTATAAGCGCTATGTCCAGGGTTCATTCGCACCAACTGCAATTCGCTGGGGCAAGGACAACCGCACCTGCGCGTTCCGACTCGTGGGACATGGCGCTGGATTGCGCATTGAAAACCGCCTACCGGGTGGCGACGTGAATCCTTACCTCGCTGTTGCCGGCATGATCGCCGCCGGCATTGACGGGATTAAAAATAACCTGACCCTGGAGGCACCCGAGACAGGCAATGCCTACACCAGTGACTCCGAGCGGGTGGCAACGAGCATGAATCAAGCCCTGAGTAATTGGGAGGATTCCGCGTGGATTACTGCAACCTTCGGCCGTGAGGTTCAGGATCACTATTCCAATATGGCTCGGGTCGAAATTGCGGACTTTGGTCGCAGTGTTACCGACTGGGAGCGCATTCGTTCCTTCGAAAGAATGTAGTAACCTCTCCTTCCCTCGACCACTACCCCACCCACTTGATCCAGGAGAGCACATGTACGAGGTAATTAATCCGGCAACCGAACAAGTTGTCGCTTCGGTACCCATGAACGACGTGGAGAGCACCGATCACGCGATTGCCAGGGCGCACGCGGCTTTCCCAGCGTGGCGTGATGTTGCCCCGGGTGATCGCGCCAACCTGCTGCGCCGGTTCTCCGACGTTGTCCGTGAACACGTTGAAGAACTTGCGCTCCTTGAAGTTGCGAACTCCGGTCATACGATTGGTAATGCGCGTTGGGAGGCGAACAACGTGGCAAACGTGTTGGCCTACTACTCGGGTTCACCCGAGCGATTGATCGGGCAACAAATTCCCGTTGCCGGCGGTATCGACATCACCTTCAAAGAACCCGTGGGTGTTGTGGGCATTATTGTTCCGTGGAATTTCCCCATGCCGATTGCCGGTTGGGGTTTCGCCCCCGCGCTGGCTGCCGGGTGCACCGTCGTGCTCAAGCCCGCCGAGCTCACTCCGCTAACCGCAATTCGAATTGGTGAACTTGCGCTCGTTGCCGGTATCCCTGAAGGCGTATTTACCGTGCTTCCCGGCAAAGGTTCCATTGTGGGCGAACGCTTTGTCACCCACCCGCTCGTACGCAAAATCGTTTTCACCGGCAGCACCAATGTCGGAGAGCGAATCATGGCCGGCGCCGCCCCGAACATGAAGCGGATCACCCTCGAACTGGGCGGCAAAAGCGCCAACGTCATTTTCGCCGACTCCGATCTTGAAAAAGCTGCCGCAACCGCGCCGTATGGCGTTTTTGACAACGCTGGCCAAGACTGCTGCGCGCGCTCGCGGATACTGATTGAAAAATCGGTATTCGATAAGTTCATGGGTCTTTTGGAAACGGCCGTCAAGGGCGTGAAGGTCGGCGACCCAAGCCTTGAAACAACCGAAATGGGACCGCTAATTTCACGCGGACAACTCGAGACCGTGCAATCCTTCCTGCCCGCGGATGCCCCGATTGCATTTCAAGGCGAATGCCCCACCGGTGCTGGTTTCTGGTTCCCACCCACCGTCCTGTCCCCCGTCTCCCCCAAGGACCGTACTTTCCACGAGGAAATCTTTGGCCCCGTTGTTGTGGTCAGTACCTTTGAGGACGAAGCCGATGCAATCGCTATGGCGAATGACTCCGAGTACGGTTTGTCGGGTTCAATCTGGACCCAAAATGTAGGCAAGGCAATACGGGTATCTCGCGCGATTGAAGCCGGTAACCTTTCGGTCAACTCCCATTCAAGTGTTCGCTACTGGACCCCATTTGGTGGCTACAAGCGGTCGGGCATCGGTCGCGAGTTGGGCCCCGATGCTTTGGATCCATTCACCGAAACAAAAAACGTTTTTATCAGCACCGACAGTTAAAACGACATCGTGAAAAAATCAACCCAGATCTAGGAAGGATTGCAATGGACAGCAAGTGTCGTCGTCTCGAAGGACGCGTTTCAGTTATTACCGGGGGCGCCAGCGGGATCGGACTGGCAACAGCGCAGCGGTTAGCCGATGAAGGCTCGAAAGTTGTCATTGGCGACCTTGACTCCAAGACTGGAGCAGCTGCTGCCGAACTTGTTGGCGGGCTCTTCGTGGAAACAGATGTCACAAATGCTGATCAAGTAGCCAACCTTTTCAACACGGCAAAGTCCACCTACGGCAGCGTCGACGTTGCATTCAATAACGCCGGAATTTCACCACCGGATGACGACTCGATCCTTGACACCGGCATCGACGCGTGGCGCCGAGTGCAAGAGGTCAACCTGACGTCGGTTTTTCTGTGCTGCAAAGCGGTTATTCCGATCATGTTGGAGCAAGGAAAAGGCTCGATCATTAACACTGCATCCTTCGTTGCCACGATGGCTGCGGCAACCTCACAGATTTCTTACACGGCCTCAAAAGGTGGAGTGCTCGCCATGTCACGCGAACTCGGTGTGCAGTTCGCTCGCGAAGGAATCCGCGTCAACGCACTCTCACCCGGCCCAGTGAATACACCACTGCTCATGGAGTTATTCGCAAGTGATCCTGAGCGCGCCGCCCGCCGACTCGTCCACATTCCACTCGGTCGATTTGGTGAACCCAACGAGATCGCAGCGGCCGTTGCTTTCCTGGCAAGTGACGACTCGTCATTTATGACCGCGTCGAACTTCCTCGTTGATGGTGGGATTGCTGGCGCTTACGTCACGCCGCTGTAGCTCGGTCACCCACGCGCGGGACGAGTCGGGCAACAATGGCCCCAATGAGTGCCGCCGGAACAAGTGTCCAGGTCCCGATCAGGAAACCGATTGCGACGCCTAAGGCAATCACGATCGGCCACTTCATCGGGGCGGTTGCAACCACCGAAGCAATGACGCCAACGACAATTGCGGCCGGTACAGATGGCCCATTGGGGAGTAGGAGTGCGATCAGCAAACCCGACGCAGCACCAATAAACATGGCCGGGAAAAACGGCCCACCGCGAAAACCTGCACCGAGGGAAACTGCGTAGGCAATTGTCTTCAGCAGGATGATTGCGGCAACCGTGCTCGCGGAGGTGAGCTTGGGTAACTCCGTGATCAGCTCTTCACCCGACGTGGTGATGTAGATGACCCCCTGGCCCGTCCACGCCTGCATGAGCAATGCGGCTGCAGCAATGACTAGAGCCGCGCCGATCAAAATTGGAAGGTGTGGGCCAGGACCTGCAGCGCGCGCAATGAAGGCAGCAATAAAACGCGCAATAGTGACAGCCACGGTTGCAATGAGCGCTACCACAATCGCCCAACCGAGTTGATCAACCTCGATTTCGGCCGGGGTACCTCCCAGTTGCATGTTGCCCGAAAGGAGCGGTTCCACAAAAAGAGCAAGAATTGCGCCGAGTGCGCCAAACCCGACCACCTTTTTAACGGCCTTGGGGTCCGTTACGTTTAGGAATTTGGCGGCTAAACCACCAATGACCGAGCCGGTAGCGACAAGTGCCACTTCAGGACCGAGCACAACGCCACCCCATAGTGAAGCAAGGATGGCCAAGATTGCGCCCAGATACTCCTTGGGTGTGATGGGACTGACCTTGATGCCACCTATTGGCGAATGGCCGGTGTCGCCAACGAACCGGCGAATGACGTACACGAGCACCGCCGCAATCAGCAACACCCCGATCACATACCAAGCAGGGGTGCCCTCCCACGATTCGGGAATGGTTTCCCAGACCACGGTGATTCCGGCATTAACAAGTTCAAGAATGACGTAACCGAGGGCAAGGCCAACCACAGCAGCGATGAGCATCGCGGGAAGTGGGCGTTTAGTTTGCATCGCGATACCTCTGGGCTGCTGCAACAAATTTCTGTGCCAGCGGGAGATCCATGTCGCGCCGGTCGGGGTGTTCCGGATGCCACTGCACACCAAGACAAAAATCTCTACTCGAATCTTCGCAGGCCTCCACCGTTCCATCAACAGCCAAACCTATAACCGAAAGGTCTCCCGCGTCACGAACCGCTTGGTGGTGCGAGGAGTTCACCTCAATAGATTCGGCTTTATACAACAAAGCGAGAGTGTTTCCCGGTTCAAATTTTGCTTGATGAGTAACGAATTGACCGGGCCGATCGCGGTGCATAATCGTGTCTGGTTCATCGGGAAGATTTTGAATGAGTGAACCACCGTGGGAAATGGCCATCACCTGTAATCCTCGACAAATTCCGAACACCGGCAGGTCCAACTTACGCGCCTTCGCGTACAACTCGAATTCAGAATCATCGCGGCTTACCCGCGGAACATCCACGCTGTCATGTGGAACTTGCCCGTAACGCTCTGGATTGACATCGGCTCCACCAGCCAATGCCAAACCGTCGAATCGACCCAGGAAATCAGAACTCGTACCCGGCGGTAGCAACACAACCTCGGCCCCAGCAGCACGAAAAAGCTCGAGGTACCACTGCGGTATCAACGCCGCTGGGACGTTATTCCACGCGCCCCAAGCGGCTGGTTCCATATAACACGTCAAGGCAATCACGGGGCGAAGAGAATTCATGGTAGAACTCTCCCACATCCACAAATAACTTAAATAGATTGCGTTAGCTCTACTTCTGCCGTCAATCAGGTCAATCAGGTCAATCAGATAGGTGAATAGAAACGGTCTATCCTGTCAAGCCTTGACCAAACCTTGAATCAAAAGGAATCTTTAGTGAATCTATTGCCATAAACGTGACGGGCGCACAGACTTCTTCGGCGGTCATCGCTGTGGTCGATGCAATCGCGAGTGGCGGAATCGTTGTGCTCCGACGTGTTGTGGGTACAGAACTAGATCCGGGTCAGCCACCTGTAGCAGCGCATCGCGTGAAATCAGCTTTAACGCTTGCAGCGGGACAACACGGCCAGCGACATCGTGCCCGGCTGGAACGACTTCAGTTGGAGGTAGATCACTTGTATAACTGAGAACACCGGATCTTCATCAGGAAGGCCGATCACTCGTCGAACTCCCAACTGAACTCACGAGTTATCAAACACAAAACCTGCCCTGATTGGTATTACCTTGAGTATATACTGCGGGTATGGCTAAAATAATGATCTCGATTCCCGATGATCTCTTGGCAGAACTCGACGCCGAAGCGCAAGCCCGCAAGACAAGTCGTAGCGCACTGATTGCCCGAGCAGCCCTGCGCGAGATCCGTGCCCCCGATGCTGCCCGAATCGATGAGTTGCTCGAGGCTGCCCGTGCGGCACTGTCCGATACCGGCGCATGGTCAGGCTCAAACTTAGTTCGTGAGCAACGGAGCATTCACTAATGCGCGAGCTTCTGTTTGACACATCGGTGCTACTCAAGTGGTTCCATCGAGAAGGAGAAGATGAAATCGAGCAAGCTGAATGGCATCTACAGGCACACCGCCAGGGGGCCGTCCACGCACACATACTCGATCTTGGGGTTTACGAGCTTGGCAGTATCGTTGTACGCGCCTTGAACCGCACCGCCACGCAGTCGCACGCGGTACTTGAAGCCGCGTTGGCACTGTGCGGGCCCCCACTCACGTTGAGCGCTACAGACTTCGGAAGGGTCGCGAAAGTCGCTTGTGATGATGGCCTCACTTTTTACGACGCCGCTTTCGCCGTGGCTGCCGAGGCACATGATTGCACGCTCGTCAGCGCAGACCGCAAACTGCTGACAACCGGCCACGCGATCACCCTCACCCAATCCATGGAACAACTTCGAGGGCAAAAGTAGTGAACTACCCTCGACCAAAGCCGGAGGCTTCAGCCGGACGTCTGTGCGTGAAGAACTGACTCTCAGTCGTATTTGAAGCAGGCTGCAACCAGGTTTTCATCGGCAGGAAAAGGTCTGCCCTCGGTGCAACTCGAATTGTTAGCGCACTCGATCAGGGAAGAGTCATCGAAATGGATACGTACCCGGAACTCCTGAAGACGGGTCGCGCATTGACCAAAATTGCCACTTGTCAATTGGCGTGAACCATTCGGTAGATCTCGACAGAAACCTGATCCAATCGACCAAAAAGGTCCCTATCCAAAAAAATTTTGAGGTTTGTGCATCCAAAAGCCCCTTGTGACCGGTAATGGGGATAACGATGTCCAATTTGGGCAGATCAATCAAAGGAGACACTTCATGCGTTCCACCATCAGACGAGCAGCGACCATTGGTGCTGCAGCCCTTCTTGGAGCAGCAGTAATCGCCCCAACAGCCCAAGCAGCCGAAGGGGAAAACTCTTTGGCCAGCGTACTGAAGGTCGGTCAATCTAAGCTTGACCGCGACTTCGCCGATTTCGATATTCTCACTAAGGCAGCCGAGACCGTTCTGGCGGCCAAGCCCAATAGCAACGTAAAGCTTCTTGCTGATGGCAGCGTTGCACTGACTGTTTTTGCTCCCACCGATCAAGCCTTCATGAACCTAGCCTCAGCGCTCACCGGCCACACGGTCAAGACGGAAGCAGCAGCCTTTAAGGCAGTCGCCGGCTTGGGTGTTGACACGGTCGAGCAGGTTCTGCTCTACCACGTTGTTCCCGGTGGCCCGATCTTGTCCCAGGACGCGCTCAAAGCTAACGGAGCAAAACTCAAGACTGCAGATATGAACAAGACGATCAAGGTCAAGGTCACTAAGACACCAGCCATCATTTTACGCGACAAGGCACCCAAGCTTGCCAATCCAAGGGTGATCTTGAGCAAGGTCGATATCAATAAAGGCAACAAGCAGGTTGCCCACGGGATTGACGGAGTGCTTCTTCCTTTCGCTCCCTAATCGCCAATCGTTAACCAACATAAGGAAGGCCCCCGCTATTGCGGGGGCCTTCCTTATGCCTGTGGTAGTTGCTTCTTCTGGTGAACTGCTGCTAGCGGCGTAAAACTTTAGTGACAAGCCACGGCAACGCTCAGAAACCGACATCTTGATGTCTCACGCACAGAAGCCCGGCCACCTCAGTGAAGAGGCAACCGGGCTTCCCTATGTGTCGGATTATTACGGGGTGGTTAGTGCAGCAACATCTACATCAGATGGAACAAGCACCGCGTCGATCACGTGAATGACGCCATTGCTTCCAAGAACATCGGCCGTGACGACCTTGGCACCGTTCACCGTGACACCGTCTGCTGTGGACAGTGTGACGCTCTGACCTTCAACAGTTGCGACGTCGCCATCTGTAATGTCAGCTGCAAGGACAGTGCCAGGCACTACGTGGTAGGTCAGGATCTTGGCGAGAGTTTCCTTGTTCTCGGGGAGCAGCAGTGCGTCAAGGACGCCGGCAGGCAACGCTGCGAATGCGTCATTTGTTGGCGCGAAAACTGTGAAGGGTCCTTCACCACTGAGCGTTCCAACCAAATCGGCGGCGGTCAGTGCAGCAACCAGCGTGCTGAAATCAGGACCGGCTACAGCGACATCGACGATCGTCCCCGTGGCGGTTGCTTCATCCATTGCTGGAGCTTCCTCTGACATAGCGGTTGTCTCCGCTGTGGTTGCTTCATCTGATGTACTGCTACAGGCTGACAGGGTCAGCGCTGCTGCGATCGATACAACCGCAATCGCGGTGCGACGCATTACTCGCATGTGTTTCTCCTTTTATGTAGGGATTTCCTATTAATTTTGATCATAAGCGCCGTTTCTCGGGGTGGCAAATCCAGGGACGCGCAGTTTCCTTATTGTTATCTAAATTTCACGCGGCCTACACCTAACTACCGATGCAACGGGTTTTGCCTGTGACATGAAACACACCATGATTAAGAAGTGATGCCTGCAGAGAAAAGCCCCGCGTAAATGAGTATTGCGCCAAAGATAAAGAAAAGAACTGCTGCCCCAATCTTGATAATTTTTTCAGGGAGCGCTTTGCCGAGTGTTACGCCGACGCCAATGGCGAGGACATCTGCGGCGACCATGCCAAGGGTGGAACCGACCCAGGTACCAAACCACCCCTCGGTTGTCGCAAGAGTCACGGTGGCAAGCATCGTCTTATCACCCAACTCGGCAAGAAAGAACGCAATCGCCACCGCAAAGAATGCCGACCGATTACTTCTGGAAGCCTTGGACTCTTCATCCGCGCTGAGCTTGTCGCCACGCAGGGTCCATAGCCCAAAGAACACAAAAGCAAAGCCGGCCAAGATATTGATGGGACCGGTCGGCAGGGCTTGTCCAACAACATTTCCCAGCGCAACGGAAAATAGATGGACAACAGCGGTTGCCGCTGTGATAGCTCCAACCACGGTCCAGAACCGGTAACGAGTAGCAAACGTCATTGCCATCAGCTGGGACTTGTCCCCGAGCTCGGCGACAAAAATCACCGCAAAACTGAGAAGGAATGCATTCATTGACTCGAGGACTCCCGGTTAGCGCGGCCGCGTTTTCACCATCACTGTACTCAGCGGTGCGACCGCGTGGACCAACACGGATCGAAAGTGATTGGTTGGAGAGCTGCACTCATACACTCACTTGTTGAAAAGACTCGTTCACATTATGTGTGGCTTATCTATTTGTGGCGGCTTCATGCCGAGGTCCTTCACATTGATGCTGTGGGTCCGACCGCCGGTGACCTACGAGCAACGCAGGAAAAGGTTTTCTCAAAAAAGGTGGCAAAAATATTGGCGCGTACGTGAAGAGTCAGATCATCCTTAGTTCAAAACGCCCGGGTGGTACGAGGTAGCGATCCATCACCATGAGTTTGAGTTTGAGTTTGAGTTTGCGCGGTGGTGAAATCGTCAGGTTGTCGCTTAGCGCGCGAACAGCTGCTGGTCCCCCCGTCAAGAAAGTTCAGTTTCCCATCGTTAGCGGTATCGGCACTCACATCGGGGTAAGGGGCACCATGACCCTGACTCCATTATCCGAAGGCACCTACCGGGCGAAATTTGATTTCGTTTGATCGCGTACCCAATGGATGCACGGACCTGCCGGATGGGACGTTCCATCCTTTGGTACCTCCTAATAGACTTCTAACGCTTCAGCGTCGATGACTCGTTTCTGGGGTGCATGCTGATTGCCTCTATGAAGCTCTTCG
>Ga0105052_10007803_pt1 | contig 10339 bp, 10 predicted proteins | sample FRY03_FD_78094 | JGI IMG/M metagenome (GOLD analysis project Ga0105052, IMG submission 78094) | Freshwater microbial communities from Lake Fryxell liftoff mats and glacier meltwater in Antarctica - FRY-03 | ecosystem: Environmental > Aquatic > Freshwater > Ice > Glacier meltwater ... | reverse complement strand
TCATCAATCTCAGATAGCCAGGCCAGATAGTGGTGATGGTCCATGCGCGCCTCCTGCGTTCACGTTCCGTTCTATTGCATTGGAGAGTGCATAGCTAATGCGAATTGAGCCTATTGCAAAGACTTGCAGGGCGGATCGCAACCAATCCCGCCCCGCAATTCTTCCAGGCTGCACCCTTAGAAAAACGCCTGCAAGCCCGTCACCGCGCGGCCCAAAATCAGGGCATGCACATCATGGGTGCCCTCATATGTGTTGACGGTTTCAAGGTTCACCATGTGGCGCATGATCTGGTAATCTTCCTGAATGCCGTTGCCGCCATGCATGTCGCGGCTATGACGCGCGATTTCCAAAGCCTTGCCACAGTTGTTGCGCTTGACGATCGAGATCATTTCCGGTGCTGCATTCGCCTCATCCAACAGCCTGCCCACACGCAGCGACGCCTGCATCCCCAACGAAATATCCGTCATCATATTGGCCAGTTTCAGCTGATAAAGCTGGGTCTGGGCAAGGGGTTTGTTGAACTGCTTGCGGTCCAACCCATATTGGCGGGCGGCATGCATGCAAAACTCCGCAGCGCCCAGAACGCCCCAGGAAATGCCATAGCGTGCGCGATTCAAACAGCCAAACGGCCCCTTCAACCCTTCCACAAAGGGCAAAAGCGCGTCCTCACCGACTTCCACATCCTTCATCACAATTTCACCGGTGATAGAGGCGCGCAGGGAAAGTTTGCCGCCAATTTTTGGGGCGGAAAGCCCGTGCATGCCCTTTTCCAGAATAAAGCCACGGATTTTGCCGCCATGCGCTTCGGATTTCGCCCAGACCACGAACACATCCGCGATGGGAGAGTTCGAAATCCACATCTTGGCACCGTTCAGGACATAGCCGTCGGCGGTTTTCTTTGCCACCGTCTTCATCCCCGCCGGGTCGGACCCTGCATCGGGTTCGGTTAGCCCGAAACAGCCAATAAACTCCCCTGACGCCAGTTTCGGCAGGTATTTCATCCGCTGTTCTTCGGTCCCGTAAGCATAAATCGGGTACATCACCAAACTCGATTGCACCGACATCATGGAGCGGTAGCCGGAATCGACCCGCTCCACTTCGCGCGCGACCAATCCATAGGCCACATAGGACGCACCGATGCCGCCATATTCCTCAGGGATCGTCACGCCCAAAAGCCCCATCGCCCCCATTTCGCGGAAGATATCGGGGTCGGTGCTTTCCTCTCGGTATGCTTGGGTCACGCGCGGCTGTAGTTTTTCCTGCGCATAGGCCCGTGCGCCGTCCCGCAGCATCCGTTCCTCCTCGGTCAACTGATCGTTGAGGCGAAAGGGATCCTCCCAATCGAAACGGCCCAGATCGGGGGCGTCTTTTGCTTTCAACAGCGGCTTGTCGACAACGCGCTTGTCCATAACGGGCTCCATTCCTTTGATTGAAGCTACAATACTGCCAAAACGGGCCGGGTTCAAATGAATAAGCTTTGCAAGTTGATGAGTGAAACGCATACACTATTCCCCATGCGCCATGCCTATACCCCCAGCCTGCCCGAGCTTCAGGCTTTTGTCCAAGCCGCCCGTCTGGGCACGGCCACGCGCGCCGCCGCCGCGTCGGGGCTGACGCAAAGTGCCATCAGCCGTGCGCTCAACAGTCTAGAGGCGCGGCTCGGCGTGGCGCTGTTTCACCGCATCCGACAACGTCTGGTGCTGTCGGATGCCGGCCGCGCACTGCTGCCCGAAGCCGAACGCATGCTGGCTGATCTGGACCGCGCGGCGCTGACCGTGATGTCGTTTGGCGGCCACCGCGATGTGCTGCGGATGGCTGTGCTGCCCACTTTCGCAGCTCTTTGGCTGATCCCGCGCCTGCCCGGCTTTGCAGCCATTGCACCGCAAGTCACCTTCGATATCTCTGCTACTCTGACCCCATTGGATTTTGAACGTGACCCCCGCGATATGGCGATTATCCGCGCGCAGCCCCCTTTGCGCGGTGCCAGTTTCGACCTGCTGGCCGAGGAACGCCTGATCGTGGTTGCAGCCCCCGGCCTGTTGCCCAAAAGCGGCGTGCTGGCGGATGCCGCTTTGGCGCGGCTGCCGCTGCTGCAACAATCCACCCGCCCCGATCTGTGGCTGGATTGGTTCCGACACGCAGGGCTGGACCCGATCACCATTCTGCGCGGCGCGCGGTTTGAACAATTCGGCATGGTGCTGGCGGCGGCCCGCGCAGGTCTGGGGCTGGCCTTGGTGCCCGAGGTGTTCGTGGCCGCGGATATTGCCTCGGGTGCGCTTGTGCTAGCCTCCCCCCGCTCCATAACCTCGTCCACCCCCTATGTGTTGACCTACCCCGAGCGTAGCCTTGAAATTGCGGCCTTCCGCCAGTTTCAAAGCTGGCTGCTGGCCTCCTCGGCGCAGGTATCCACGACCAAGGCTTGACCCGCGCGCAGGCTCGGGCTTTGGTGGGGGCCAAACAAGGGGGCTTTCGTGACCAGCATTCCAACCAGCATCGACGCGACCGAAACCCTGCTGGCGGATCATGGCTATGTCAGCCCCCGCGCTCTGTCCACGGTGGTTTATCTTGCGCTGACTCTGGGGCGTCCCTTGCTGCTGGAGGGGGAGGCGGGCGTCGGCAAAACCGAAATTGCCAAAACCCTCGCCACCGCCCTCGGCCGCCGTCTGATCCGCCTGCAATGCTATGAAGGCTTGGATGCCGCGGCCGCAGTCGCCGATTGGAACTTCGCCGCGCAGATGATCGCGATTCGCACCGCCGAGGCCGCAGGCGTCGCCAACCGCGCCGCCCTGCAATCGGAACTCTTCTCCGAGGATTACCTGATCGAACGCCCCCTTCTGGCCGCCATGCGTCCCCAAGCCGGCGGCCCCCCCGTGCTGCTGATTGATGAGTTGGACCGCACCGATGCCCCCTTCGAGGCCTATCTGCTGGAGGCACTTTCGGATTTTCAGGTCACGATCCCCGAGCTTGGCACCATAAAGGCCCCCGCGCCGCCTATCGTCATCCTCACCTCCAACCGCACGCGTGAGGTGCATGACGCCCTCAAGCGCCGCTGCCTGTATCATTGGGTCGATTACCCCGATGCGGCCCGCGAACTCGCTATCCTGCACGCCCGGGTGCCGGAAGCCTCCGCCACCCTCACCGTCGAAATCGTCGCTTTCATTCAACGCCTGCGCCGCGAGGATTTGTTCAAAAAACCCGGTGTGGCCGAAACCATTGATTGGGCCAAGTGCCTGCTTGCGCTGGATACCATCACCCTCACCCCCGAGGTGATTTCCGACACGCTTGGCGCAATTCTGAAATACCAAGACGATATCCAAAAACTCCAAGGCTCCGAGGCCAGAAAACTGCTTGATGAGATCCGCCAGGACCCGCTGCTCCCATAGACCCGCTTTATTCTCTGCTAAAATATCCTGTGGCGTTGCCCATCGTGCGCCATTGGTTCACGCCCGATTGGCGACGGGGTGCAAAACCCCCAGCGCTTGTCCCAAAGACTGACCGCAAACCCCAAAGGCCAAATGAAGAACATCCCCACCGCTTCCCTTCCCGATACCGGCAAACTAGCGCAAAACATCGCCCATTTCGCCCGCGCGCTGCGCAGGGCCGGCCTGCCGTTGGGTCCGGGCCAGGTGCTGGAGGCGGTGCGCGCGGTGGCCGCCGTTGGCTTTACCGATCGGATGGATTTTTACTGGACGCTGCACGCCTGTTTCGTGCGCCGCCCCGAACACCGGGTCACGTTTCATCAAGTGTTCCGGCTGTTCTGGCGCGATCCGCGCTATCTGGAACATATGATGGCGCTGATGCTTCCCGCCATCCACGGCCTGCAAGAAGACCGCCCTGCCGCCCCAGCGGAAAAACGTGCGGCAGGCGCGCTGCTGGATGGCATGTTGCCCGACCTGCCCGAACGGGACACAGGTGAAACCCGCTTCGACATTGATGCCTCAAACACCATGTCTGCCCAGGAACGGCTACGGAGGCTCGACTTTGAGCAGATGAGCGTAGCAGAGGTGGCAGAGGCCAAGCGCATGCTGGCCCGGTTGCGTCTGCCCGTCAAACCCCTGCCCACGCGACGCGCGGTATCTGCCGCCTCTGGCACTGGCCAAGACGCCCGCGCCACCCTGCGCATGGCCATGCGGCGGGGCGGAGAGTTCGCCCGCATCGCCCGCACCACCCCCGGCATGCGCTGGCCCAATCTGGTCGTGCTGTGCGATATTTCCGGCTCCATGGCGCAATATTCGCGCATGGTGCTGCTGTTCTTGCACGCGGTCAGCACAGCGCGCGGGCAGGGCTGGGCGCAAGTGCATGGCTTCACGTTCGGGACGCGGCTGACCAATATCACAAGGCATCTGGCCACCCGTGATGTCGATGCAGCCCTCGCGCAGGCGGGCGCGCAGGCGCAAGACTGGTCGAGCGGCACGCGCATCGGCGCCTGTCTGGCCGACTTCAACCGCGACTGGTCGCGCCGGGTTTTGCCGCAAGGCGCGGTTGTCTTGTTGATCACCGATGGGCTGGACCGGGATGATCCCGCCCTTCTGGCGCGCCAGATGCAGCGGTTGCACCTGTCGTGCCGCCGCCTGATCTGGCTTAACCCCTTGCTGCGCTGGGATGGGTTTGCACCGCGCGCGCTGGGCATTCAGGCCATGCTGCCCCATGTCGACAGTTTTCGCGCGGGCCATTCCATCGCGTCGTTGGAGGCGTTGGGCCTGGCCATTTCCGATTTGCGCGACAGCGGCGAGAAAGCCCGGCTTTTGGCCTTGATGCGCTCAGATCAGACGCGACCTGTCGTTCAAGATGCGCTAGGATCACAAAAAAAGGGCGCTGCATGAACCAGATCGACCAAATCCCCGAAATAGCACTTGCCTGGCACCAATCGGGGCGGGGGGCAGCGCTTGCCACGGTGATTGACACTTGGGGATCGGCGCCGCGCCCCGTTGGCAGCCAGCTTGCGGTTGCGGGGGACGGCGCGATGATGGGTTCTGTCTCGGGCGGCTGCGTGGAGGCGGCGGTGGTGCATGCAGCGCTTGCCTGTTTGCAAAGCGGTGCGCCGGAAATCCTGACCTTTGGGGTTGCGGATGAGGCTGCCTTTGCCGTGGGCCTTGCCTGCGGTGGCACGATCAGGGTGTTGGTGGAACCTGTGGGGGACGGGCCCGAAGCACTCGACCCTGACTTGCTCGCAGGTCTGGTCGCGGCGCGCGCTGCCCGCAAGCCCGTAGCGCTGATCACCGACCCCGAAACCTACGCCCGCCGCCTGACCTTTGGCCACGGTGATGCGCTGGCAGACATTATCGCCACCCGAATGCGCGCGGACCGCTCCGGGCTGGAGGAGGGCGGCCCCTTCATCGCCATCCACAACCCACCCTTGCGCATGGTGATCGTGGGGGCGGTCCATATAGCACAGGCCTTGGTTCCCATGGCACGGGCCTGCGGCTATGATCCCGTCTTGATAGATCCTCGTGGGGCTTTCGGTTCCGCTGCCCGCTTTCCCGGTGAGGTGATTCTGGAGGATTGGCCGGATGAAGCGTTGACAGCCCTTGCCCCCGATACCCGCACAGCCATCGTTACCCTGACCCATGATGCCAAGCTGGATGATCCGGCCCTGCTTGCGGCCCTTGCGTCGGACGCGTTCTACATCGGCAGCCTGGGCTCCACCCGCACCCATGCCAAACGGCTGGACCGCCTGACAGCGGCGGGTATCGCACCTGAACAGACCGCGCGCATCCATGCCCCTGTCGGCCTGAACATCGGCGCAAAATCCCCCGCCGAAATTGCTGTGTCCATCATCGCACAAATCACTCAAAGCCTGAGGAAGTGATGGAGTTCGGCGAAACCGCCATAGCTCAAGCGGAAGGGGCAATCCTTGCCCATTCTATCGCTTTGCCACAGGGGCGGTTGCGCAAAGGCATGGTGCTGGAACCCTCTCATATTGCCGCCCTTGCGGAGGCTGGCATCCCGTCCGTCACCGTGGCGCGGCTTGGCGCAAATGACGTCCATGAAGATGCCGCCGCCCTCGCTCTGGCTCAGGCGCTGGTTCCAAACCCGCAGCATGCGGGGCTGGACCTGCGGGCCATGGGCACAGGGCGCGTGAATATTCTGGCCGCAGCCCCCGGCATCGCCGAGATTGCCACAGCCCAAATCCACGCCCTGAACGCCGTCCATCCGATGATCACCCTGGCCACACTTGCCCCTTGGCAGCGGGTGGCCGCGGGCGATCTGGCCGCCACCGTCAAGATCATCGCCTACGGTGTGTCGCAAGCCGCCCTTGCCCAAGCCTGCGCGGCGGGCGCAGCCGCCCTGTCCTTGCGCAAAATCGCGCGCCCCCGGGTGGTCTTGCTGCAAACCAGCACCAGCGCCAGCACAAGCACGGGGGCGGAAGACGGGATCAAAGGCCACCGCGTCACCAAAACCCGCGTGACACGGCTTGGCGGCACCCTTGCGCCTGTCCAAATCGTACCACATCACATTCCGGCCCTCGCGGCGGCCCTCACGGCTGTGGACGCCGACCTTATCTTGATCCTCACCGCCTCTGCCACCTCGGACGCCGCCGACACGGCCCCCGCGGCCCTGCGTGCGGCTGGCGGCAGGCTGATCCATTTTGGCATGCCAGTCGATCCGGGCAACCTGCTGTTTTTGGGTGCGATCGGTCAAACTCCGGTCATCGGCTTTCCGGGCTGCGCCAAATCGCCCGCATTGAACGGGGCGGATTGGGTGCTGGAACGGGTAATCTGTGGACTGGATCTGACCGGTGTGGATATCACGGCAATGGGTGTGGGCGGCTTGCTCAAGGAAATCAAAACCCGCCCCCGCCCGCGTGAAGATTGAGTCGGGAAGCCCTCGCTCCCGCACCCAAAAGAAAAAGGCCTCCGAAAAATCGAAGGCCCATCCAATCCAAAAGCCCTTTCGCAACAACAGGCTCTTGATCCCTCATCTGTTCAAAAATATCCCGGGGGCGCGGGGGCTGGCCCCCGCTGGTAGGTTTGTGCGGGGGATGCCCCCAACACAAGCCCCCCGGTCACTTGGCCCCGATCATCATCACCATCTGGCGGCCTTCCAGACGGGGAAAACTTTCCACCTTGCCCGCTTCCGCCGCAATCACGTCATCCGCAACCCGGTTCAGCAACTCAAGCCCCAATTGCTGGTGCGCCATTTCCCGGCCGCGAAAGCGCAACGTCACCTTGACCTTGTCACCCTCACCCAGAAACTTCAGAACCGACCGCATCTTGACGTCATAGTCATGCGTGTCCGTACCCGGGCGGAACTTGATTTCCTTGATTTCAATGATGTGCTGCTTCTTGCGGGCTTCCGCCTCACGCTTTTGCTGCTCATATTTGAATTTGCCAAAGTCCATGATCTTGCAGACCGGCGGCTCCGCGTTGGGCGAGATCTCGACCAGGTCCAGCCCGGCCTCCTCGGCCATGGCCATCGCGCGGGCGGGGGTCACGACGCCGACGTTTTCCCCGTCTGCGCCAATCAGACGAATCTCGGGGCTGCGGATGCGGTCGTTGATGCGTGGGCCCGTATCGCGTTGCGGCGGGGCGTTATGTGGTCTGCGGGCTATGGTTTGCTTCCTTCTTTGGTTGACATCGTGCAAGGGCCAAGCCCCCACGCACAGTAAAATAGACCTGTCGGGGCGGTTGTTCAACACCTTTCGGTGGAAACATGCTTTGCGGGGTGCTGCGATGCGGCAAAGTCTTTTCAATTCTACATGTTTCTGTCATGACAACGCCGCAACCGTCAGTGCAGACGGAAAACGGGAGAGTGATGATGAACAGAAGTGTTATTTTGGGGGCTGTCGTGTTGGTCGTGGCGGGTTTGGGCTATTACCAGTTCAGCTATGCGCCTGCACAGCAAGCGGCAACCGAGGCTGCGATGCAGGCCACCGAGGCTGCCAAGGCCGCAGAAGAGGCCGCAGCCAAAGCTGCCGCAGATGCTGCTGCCGCCGCCGCCGCCGCAGATGAGGCCACAAAAGCCGCCGAGGCCGCCGCCGCTAAAATCGCCGAGGAGGCCGCTGCCGCTGAAGCCGCTGCCAAGGCCCTGACGGATGCAGCTGCAAAAGCAGCTGAGGACGCTGCTGCTGCCGCCGACGCCGCTGCAAAAGCCACCACCGATGACGCCACCAAAGCCGCAGCAGATGCCGCGGCAAAAGTTGCTGCCGAGGCTGCCGCCGCAGCAGCGGCCGAAGCGAAAGCCGCCGCGGATGCGGCCGCCGCTGCCGATGCGATGGATCCGGCCCGGCTTTTTGACGCGGCCACCTTTGATGCGGCCAAAATCGGTGAAGTGCTGGACGCCTCGTCCCTCGATGAGGCCACCAAAGCATCCTTGAAATCTCTGGTAGACGGCGCATCCAGCAACCCGGTGATCTTGCAAGGTGTGTTAGATCAGGTCAAAGCCGCCTTGGGCATGTGATCGCCAATCGCTGAAAAATAAAAGCCGCGCAAACCCTTGCGCGGCTTTTTTAATTCGCAGTCTCAACTGTGAATCAGATACCTTCGCCGACAAAAGCCTTTTCCACCACATATTCCTTCGGGTCCGAATTTGCCCCTTCGCGCAATCCGAAGCCTTCCAGCACCGCTTTTACATCGACGTTGAACGCAAGCGACCCGCACACCATGGCGCGGTCCTCAACCGGGTTCATCGGGGGCAGTCCCAAATCTGCAAACACCTTGCCGGATGTCAGATTATCCGTGATCCGCCCCATATGCGCCGAGGCCTCGCGCGTGGTGGTGGGGTAATACAAAAGCTTGCCCTCCACCATCTCGCCGATCAATTCGTCGTTCTTCAAATCCTCCACCAGACGGCGGCCATATTCCAGTTCGTCGCACTCGCGGCAGGTGTGCATCATGATGACCTGATCATATTTCTCATAGGTTTCGGGGTCGCGCATCAGGCTTGCGAAAGGCGCAAGCCCCGTGCCTGTCGCCAAAAACCACACCCGTTTACCGGGCAGCAAAGCGTCATGCACCAAGGTGCCAACGGGCTTGGGGCGCAAGATAATCTCATCCCCCACCTTGATATGCTGCAATTTGCTGGTCAGGGGGCCATCGGGCACCTTGATGGAATAAAACTCCAACGCCTCATCCCAATTGGGCGAGGCGATAGAATAGGCGCGCAGCAGGGGTTTGCCATTCTCGCCCATCAGTCCAATCATCACGAACTCGCCAGACCGAAAGCGCAAGCTTTGTGGCCGGGTGACGCGGAAGGAAAACAGCCGATCGGTCCAATGCTGGACTTCGGTGACGATCTGCGTATCGGGCAGATGGGCTTTGGCGGGTTTTGCAGCGATATTGGTCAAGGTCAGGCTTTCGGTCATGTCTGTTCACTCCGGCCTTAAACCGGCATCCTTTATGTAGCTTTGATCTGGATCAGAGGGAAGCAATCATCCCGCGCGAAGTCGGCTTTGCCCGATCCGGGCCTGATAGTTGTGCGCCTGCCAATCGGCGCGGGCTTGCCATTGCTCCTCGGGTTGGCGAGCGGCGAGGGTTTCGCTTATTTCCACCTCGTCAAACCCGACGCGCCGCGCCATGGCATATTGATCGGCCAACACATGGCCGCGTGCGCGCAGGCAGCCCTTGAAGCACATCATTCGCAAACGCCTTGCAAGGGTAAAGCCGCGACCATCGGCAAAACCGGGAAAATCCACGCGGATCAATCGGATATCGTCAAGGTAGGGGGCAAGGATTGCGGGGTCATCGGTGTTGGCAAGGTCCAACGCGCCTTCATGAAAGGGCAGTTGGGCCAGCGACGTGAACGCCGGGATGGGTATTTCGATATGGAACCCTGTGTCGGTGACAATAACGCTCATATTGCGTCCTTCTGTTGGGTGCGGGACAATTTGCCATTGGCGAAATGGATGCCGCATTCGGTTTTTGCCTTGCCGCGCCAACGGCCCGCGCGCGGATCCTCGCCCGGTTTGACTGGGCTGGTGCAGGGCGCACAGCCAATGCTGGGATAGCCTTTGGCGACAAGCGGGTGACGGGGCAGGCGGTTGTTGATGATATAGTCTTGCAAGTCCGCACCGGACCAATGCGCCAGCGGGTTGATTTTCAGGCGATGCTCGCCCTCTGCCTCAAAAAACTCCACCGCGCCGCGGTTGCCCGATTGGAAGCGTTTGCGCCCGGTGATCCATGCGTCAAAGCCGTGCAGGGCGGTTTCCAGCACATCTGTTTTGCGCAAAGCGCAGCAAGCATCGGGGTTCGATTTGTGCAAATTCCTAAGTGGGTCTTGGACCAAAATCTGATCGGCTTTGGGTTGCAATGTTCGTATATCGCTAAGATACAGGCTTTGCGCCAAAACTTTCTGATAAGCCAAGGTTTCTTGGAACAGCATCTGCGTGTCGATGAACAGC
>Ga0105052_10007802_pt1 | contig 10340 bp, 8 predicted proteins | sample FRY03_FD_78094 | JGI IMG/M metagenome (GOLD analysis project Ga0105052, IMG submission 78094) | Freshwater microbial communities from Lake Fryxell liftoff mats and glacier meltwater in Antarctica - FRY-03 | ecosystem: Environmental > Aquatic > Freshwater > Ice > Glacier meltwater ... | reverse complement strand
TACCGTGCTGTAGTGGTAGCCGGCATCGTCAATCAGCGGCTTCAAGGCCGTTAATTCAATCCCCTTTACACCCGTTTTCAACCCTGTAGCCCTTGTTGAACGGGTACGAGCAGCTTCAATTTCAGTAGCAAGCAACTGACCGAACGCTTGCGGCTTGGCGTGTTCGTCAATCAGCTTCCAGTCTTTGGCCCGGTCAGCACGCACGCCTTCAGACGTGGTGCAAAAAATATCGGCCAGGTCGCGGCGCACCTTGCGTTTGTCTGTCACCCGGGTCAGGCCACCGGTGCCCGGCAGCACACCCAGCAGCGGCACTTCAGGCAGGCTGACGGTGGATGAGCGGTCATCAACCATGATGATGCGGTCGCAAGCCAGCGCCAGCTCGTAGCCGCCGCCTGCGCATGCGCCGGTGACAGCAGCAATTGACTGCAAGCCCTCGTGGCGCGATGAGTCTTCCAGGCCGTTACGGGTCTCGTTAGTGAACTTGCAAAAATTCACCTTCCAGCCGTGGGTGGACACGCCCAACATGTAAATATTGGCGCCTGAGCACCAGATTTTTTCTTTGCCCGATTCAAACACCACTACCTTGACAAACGGGTGTTCAAACCGGATGCGGTTAATCGCGTCGTGCAACTCAATGTCAACGCCGAGGTCATAGCTGTTCAGCTTCAGCTTGTAGCCGGGCTTGATGCCGCCGTCTTCATTGATGTCGAGCTTGAGCTTGGCCACGTCGCCTTCTACGCTAAGGGCCCAGTGCTGGTACCTGGCTGGGTGGGTGGCAAAGCTGACGAGTTCGCGCTCAACCCCTTGAATCGTTTGTTTGAACAAAAGTGGCTCTAAAAACTGACGATCTGGGGCGTTCATGTTGTCTCCTTCTGGCTGATAGGGGGCACGGCTCTTTTCAGGTCCGTCATGCTCTGTTTCAAGGTTCTGGCAGCGGTGTCGACCACTGCATCGGCTCTGGCATACAGCGCCTCGCGGCTTGACAGGATGCGGCGCACATCGTCAAGCGCTTCATGGTTGGCCCCCGTTGAATCAAAGGGCCGCATGTCGCCCTGCGCCACCACACGCGCCATGTGCTCTTCAGGGCTGGCTTTGAGCCAGACACAATAAAAGCGGCTTTGCAGCAGGTCGAAAGTTTCACGCTCACTGACGATACTGCCGCCCGTGGTCATGACGACGCCGTCAGGATGTTCTTCAGCGATTCTGAGCAGCGCGCGCCGCTCATAGCGGCGGTAGCCGGCCTGCCCGTGCAACAGCAAAATCTCGTTCATGCTGGTACCGGCTTCGCGCTCAATCTCGCGGTCCAGCTCAATGAAGGGCACGCCGCGCTCAGTGGCCAGCTGCGCCCCCAGGGTAGATTTGCCCGCGCCACGCAGGCCAATCAGCGCCACGCGCTGCTCCCTGCCCTGCGCATTGCCCAAGCCAAACGTACTGCCGAGCAGTGCATAGGCCTGGTCAAGCTGCGGGTCATCAAGCCTGCCTAGCAGCGCCTGCGTTCGCGCCAGAGCTGGGCGCGGCGCGTCTTGCAGCAGGTCAATCACGGTAATGTTCAGGGCACGTGCCGTAGCCGCCAGCGAGTTGATCGACACATTGCCTTTGCCCGATTCCACATCGGCCAAAAAACGCTCGCTCAAGCCTGAGTCAGTTGCCAGGGCCTTTCGCGTCATGCCGCGCCGGGCACGCCAAGCACGAACACGGCTGCCCAACTCCGCCAGGGTGGCGTTTGCGTCTTGCTCTGTCGCTTCCTTGATGCCATTCATAATTGCAGTATACTTCACCGTCTGGATGCGTCAAGCAGTTTATTGCATTTTTTATCGGGATTTAAGAATGAAGCTCAAGATACTGGTAGGTACCATGACCAGCACCGCTGACTATGTTGCTCAGGCCATCCAGATGGACTGCGCCGACCTGGTCAGTGATATTGAAATTGAACTGATGGACCAGCTCGACATCAGTAGTTTCAGCGCAGAAAACGCGAAAGATGCAATATATCTCATTTGCACATCCACCTATGGCCAAGGTGATGTGCCCGACAACGCCCGCGCCTTGTACGAATCTCTTGAAGCGCAGCCGCAGTTTTTAGGGCATGTCAAATACGGCGTGATTGCGCTGGGTGACCGAACTTACCTGCAAACCTTCTGTTTTGGCGGCAAAAAGTTTGACGAGCGCCTGGCTGATTTGGGAGCGCAGCGCATGGGCGAGGTGTACTGCCACGATGCCAGCACGGGAACCATGCCAGAAGAAGAAGCCACCGCCTGGTGCAGACAGTGGCTGACAGAGGCTTTGCAAAGCACCGCTACCGCTTGATAAATGCTCAAAAACAGCTTGAAAGTGCCAATTTCAGGTATCAACAAAGGCTCTAACTCAATAAATCCCGGCGTAAGCAGCTATAAAATTAATAGTAGCTAGTAACTGGCTACTGGAGACAAAGCATGAACCTGAGCACCGCCGACCACCACTCCCAGCCGCCGAAAGTCAGCATTCCCCGTTGCTACAACGCAGCGCACGACCTGTTGGCGCGCAACGCCGCCTGGCCCGAGAAAACCGCTTTCATCAACGCCATCAGTGGTGAAAAGTTGAGTTACGGCGAGCTGACGCGCCAGTCCCACCAGTTTGCCAACGCCCTGCGCGCACTCGGCTTTGCGCCCGAGAGCCGCGTGCTGATTGCGATGCTGGACACCCCGGACTGGCCGGTGGTCTTCCTCGGCTGCATTTTGGCGGGTGTCGTGCCAGTGGCCGCGAACACTCTCTTGATGACTGCTGATTTTGAATTTATGCTGCGCGACTCCCGGGCGCAGGGGTTGGTGGTTTCCAGATTGCTGTTACCTGCTTTTGAGCCGCTCATTGGCAACATCGGTACTTTGAGGACGATGATTGTTGCAGACCAGTCAAAAACTGCTGATTTAGCTCAGAATCCACTGCCAAATCACTCTTTAGCCCAATTAATCCGGGCGCAAGAAACTACTGAAAATATAGCAGACAAGATAGCGGATACCTGTGCAGACGATGCCTGTTTCTGGCTTTATTCCAGCGGCTCAACCGGCGCGCCTAAAGGCACGATTCATTTGCACAGCCACCTGATTCAAACCGCTGAGTTGTACGGGCGCGGCGTGCTGGGTATTCAGCATTCAGACGTGGTGTATTCCGCCGCCAAGCTGTTTTTTGCCTACGGCCTGGGTAATGCGCTGACCTTCCCGATGAGCGTGGGCGCCACTACCGTTTTGTTACCAGCACGGCCCACGCCCATGGATGTTTTCATCATCCTCAAAGACTTTCAGCCGACCATTTTTTATGGCGTGCCCACGCTGTACGCCGCCCTGCTGGCAGACCCAGCCCGGCCCGCTAAATCTGAGGTTGGGCTACGCATCTGCACCAGCGCGGGTGAACCTCTGCCCGCCGGGATCGGCAGGCAATTCAGCGCCGCTTACGGCGTGGAGATTCTGGACGGCATTGGCTCGACTGAAATGCTGCATATCTTTTTAAGCAACCGCCCAGGCGCCGTACGTTACGGCACCACAGGCCAGGTTGTGCCCGGCTACCAGCTGCGCATCGTCGGTGACGACGGCAAAGACTGTGCGGTGGGTGAAATCGGCGAGCTGCTCATCAGCGGCCCGACGTCAGCCATCATGTACTGGAACAACCGCGACAAAACCAAAGCCACGTTTGCAGGCGACTGGACCAAAAGTGGCGACAAGTACACGCTGGATAGCGACGGCTATTACACCTACGGCGGCCGGAGCGACGACATGCTGAAAGTCGGCGGCATTTACGTCTCACCGTTTGAGGTCGAGGCCTGCCTGATGACGCACCCGGCGGTGCTGGAAGTGGCTGTGATTGGCGCGCAAGACGCGGACGAACTGGTCAAACCCAAAGCTTATGTGGTGCTCAAGTCTGGCCAAAACGCCAGCGCCGACGAGTTGAAAGCCCACGTCAAGCAGCACCTGGCAGCCTACAAATACCCGCGCTGGATTGAGTTTGTCAGCGAATTGCCCAAGACAGCTACAGGCAAGATTCAGCGCTTCAAGCTGCGGCAAATTGCCTGATCAAATCGGGCAGTGTTGATCAAACTGCGGCTCGCGACGCCCGCGCAGCGAGGCGATGCCCTCATGCACATCCGGGCCTGAAAAGCCCATGAATTCCAGCGCCAGCGACGCATCAAAAGTGGGCCCGGCCAGTCGTAGCCAATTGTTCAGCGCATATTTGGTCCAGCGGATGGCGGTAGGTGAGCCCTTGGCCAGCTTGGTGGCCACTTCAAACGCCTTGGGCAATAACTCGGCTTCATCGACCGTCAGTGACACCAGACCAATGCGCTCAGCCTCTTCACCTGACACCGCCTCACACAGCAGCAAATAGTATTTGGCCTTGGCCATGCCGCACAGCAGCGGCCACACGATGGCGGCATGGTCACCTGCCGCCACGCCCAAGCGGGTATGGCCATCAATGATGCGGGCAGTTTTGCTGGCAATTGAAATGTCAGCTAGCAAGCCCGCCACCAACCCTGCCCCCACCGCCGGGCCGTGCATGGCCGAGACGATGGGTTTGCCGCAATTGATGACGTTGTAGACCAGGTCACGCGCTTCCTTCCAGACCCTGGCGCGTACGTTGAAGTCATTGGCCATATCTTCAACCAGGCCCAAGTCCCCCCCGGCTGAAAAGCCCTTCCCTTCACCACGAATCAGCGCCACGCGGGTGTCGGGGTCTTTGTCGATGTCTTGCCAAATGGTGGACAACTCTTTGTGCATGTTGTGGTCGGCTGTCGACAATTTGCCGTTGGCGCTTTTGGCTGCGCCCATGACGATTTCCAGAATGCCATGGTCGTGGCGCTTGAGGGTAAGGGATTTGTAGTGGCCGTACAGGGCTTCGTTCAATGACAAGTTACTCATAAATTTCCTCGTTAAAAATCAAATCTTTTTGCGGTCAAGCCAGTACGGCTCTTTGAGCAGGTTTTTCTGGATTTTGCCAATCGGCGTTTTAGGGAAACTGTCAACAAACTTCACCACGCGCGGGCGCTTTAAGCGGGCCAGTTTGGCCTCGCACTGGCTTACCACTTGTGCCTCGGTCAAGGCGCAACCGGCCTTCAATAAAATATACGCAGCGGGTACTTCGCCCCACTTCTCGTCCGGTATGCCAAATACGGCGCATTCAGCCACCTCCGGCAGCAGGTACAGCACCTGTTCAATTTCTTTCGGGTATACGTTCTCACCGCCTGAGATCAGCATGTCTTTAGCCCGGTCAATCAGCGTGATAAAGCCGTCAGCGTCCATCACGCCAATGTCGCCTGACAAGCCCCAGCCCCCGCCAGATTTAAAGAACTGGGCGGTTTGCTCTGGCTCGTTGCAATAGCCGATCATCAGGCTGTCACCGCGCGAGGCGACCTCGCCCAGCTCACCCGGTGCGCAAACTGTCCCGTCTGGCCGCAGCACAGCGACTTCCACGTTGTAAGGCTGCCGGCCCACGCTGCCCAGCTTGGCCGGCAAATACGCAGGCGGCAGCGCGGCAATCACGCCCATTTCAGACTGGCCATAAATCTGCGTGAGCTGCAAGTCGGGCAAGCGGCGCATCAGTTCGGCCTGCACCCAGTCGGGCATGGGCGCACCGGCAAAGGCCAGTTTGGTCCAAGTCTTCAAATTTTTAGTCTCCAGACCAGCAAGCGTGCATATCGCGTTGGCCTGGGTGGGCACCATGAAGGCGGCGGTGATTTTTTCGGCCTCAACAGCGGCGACAAAACCATCCACCGACCAGGGCGTCACAAACACCGTGCTGGCTCCCACCAGCATGGCAGGCTGAAACATGATGTTGAGTGCCGCCACATGAAACAGCGGGGTGACGATGCCCACCACATCGGTGTCGGTGATGCGTTCTTCATGCACCACGGTGTGTGCGGTGATGGCCCTGGCCCGGTGGTTCATCAGCACGCCTTTGGGGCGACCCGTCGTGCCGCCTGTATAGGTCATGCAAAAGGCATCGCGATCGTCCAGTTCAATATCGGGTGGGCTGATCGGCTGGTTTTCAATGAAGTCGTAAAAAGCCACCGTACCGTCTTGCGGCGTGCCGATAGCGATGTACCGGGTGATTTGCGGGCAATCCTTGCGAATCGCGGCCACCTTGTCCGCAAACTGAACATCAAACACCAGAACCTGCGTTTCAGACTTGGTTAAAACCCATGCCAGCTCGTCTGGCGCGTACAAAACCGACACATTGTTCAACACATAGCCCGTGCGCGCAACACCAAAAAAAACTGTCCCGTATTCCAGCAAATTACGCGACAGAATGCCAATTTTGCTACCCTTGGCAAGCTCCAGTCCAAGCAGTGCATGGGCCAACTGATTAGCACGTTCGTCAAGCTGGCTATAGCTGGTCACTGAACGCTTGTCCTCCAGGCGACAAATGATGGCCGCTTTGCTTGGGAAGCGTTGGGCTGAGCGCCTGAGCATGTCACCGGTAAGCATGGAAGATCTTTTTTTTGAAAATATCGCTAAACAGAGAATTTTAAAGGCATCCCGCAAGCCCGTTTTTCGGGTTTTACACTAGTCCGGACCATGACCTGCACCGTTACTATTGGCACGTACCCCTTTGCCATAAACAACCAGGAGTTTTGAATGTCCTCACGCCGCCTTCTTTTAACCCGCAGCGCAGCCGTTATTGGTAGCGCATCTGTTGGCCTGCTGTTGCCAGAAATTGTGCGCGCCCAAGGCGCCAAGGTTCGCGTCGGCTTCATGCTGCCGTACACAGGCACGTTCGCCCAACTGGGCGCGGCGATTGAAAACGGCTTTCGCATGGCTGTTAATGAACAAGGCGGCAAGCTGGGTGGCCGTGAGATTGAATACTTCAAGGTTGATGATGAATCAGACCCTCCAAAAGGCATTGAAAACGCCAACAAACTGGTGCTGCGCGACAAGGTCGATGTTTTGGTAGGCACCGTGCATTCGGGCGTGCAAATGGGCATTCAGAAAGTCGCCCGTGACACCGGTGTGCTGAGTTTGATTCCCAACGCGGGCGTACACGCCGCTACGCGCAGCTTATGCGCCCCAAATGTGTTTCGCGCCTCATTTGCAAATTCGCAACCCACACGCGCGCTTGGAAAAGTCATGGTCGACAGGGGCCACAAAAAAGCGGTGTGGATCACCTGGAAGTACGCAGCGGGCGACGAAGCCTTTGAAGGGTTCAAAGAAGGCTATACAGCTGCAGGCGGAACGATTGTCAAAGAACTCGGCCTGCCCTTCCCGCAAGTTGAATTTCAAGCGCTGCTGACAGAAATCGCGGCACTCAGGCCTGATGCTGTGGCCTGCATGTTCGCAGGTGGTGGTGCGGCCAAGTTCATCCGTGATTATGCTGCAGCTGGCCTGAAGGGCAGAATTCCACTCTACGGCTCAGGCTTTTTGACGGAAGGCGTTTTAGACGCTGCGGGCCCGGCAGCTGATGGCATCATCACCACCTTGCACTACAGCGACTCGCTGGACACCCCGCGCAACAAAAAATTCCGCCTGGAATATGCCAAGGCGTTTCGCAGCCAGCCCGACGTTTACGCGGTGCAGGGTTATGACACCGGCCTGCTGTTGGTGCAAGGTGCGAACGCCGTCAAGGGCGACCTGTCCAACAAGGCCGCGCTATACAAGTCCATGCGAGGCGCCGTGATTGACAGCCCACGCGGCAAGTGGACCATGAGTGCATCACACAACCCGATTCAGGACATCTACGTTCGTCAGGTCGAGAACAAAGAGAACAAGGTGATTGGTGTGGCTGCCAAGGCGCTGGCTGACAGCGGCGCTGGATGCAAAATGACGTGACCCAGCTCTCAAGGCTGCACGGGAGGTCTTTGTACCTCCCATTTTTTTGCCGGTCAATAATCTAGCGCATGGACTTCCCTCAATTTTTAATCCAGCTGCTCAACGGCGTGCAGTACGGCCTGCTGCTGTTCATGCTGGCTGCGGGGTTGACGCTGATTTTTGGCATCATGGGTGTGGTCAATCTGGCGCATGGTAGTTTTTATATGCTGGGGGCTTACCTGGCGTGGTCGCTTAGCGCTGCATTTGGCAGCCTCACGCTGGCTATTTTGGTGGGTGCTGTGCTGGCCGTGGCATTTGGCCTGGCGCTTGAATGGCTGCTGTTCAGGCACTTTTACAAACGCAGTCACCTCGACCAGGTGCTGCTGACGTTTGGCTTGATTTATATTTTTGAAGAGCTGCGCTCCATCATCTGGGGGGATGACGTTCATGGCGTGACGATTCCCGCATTGCTCAGTGCGTCGATTCCGCTGACTGAGAATTTGTCTTACCCGGTGTACCGCCTGTTCATGTCTGGCGTCTGCATTGCATTGGCGATTGGCCTGTATTTGCTGATTTCAAAAACCCGGCTGGGCATGAAAATCCGCGCGGGTGCATTCAACCGCGACATGGCCGAATCGCTGGGCATCAATATCAAACTGATTCACGCAACGGTTTTTGCGCTGGGCGTAGGCCTGGCGGCAGTGGCGGGCATGATTGCCGCGCCAATTGCCAGCGTCTATCCAAACATGGGCTCGCAAGTGCTCATCATGTGCTTTGTGGTGGTGGTCATTGGCGGCATTGGCTCGGTACGCGGTGCGCTGATTGCAGCGCTGCTGGTCGGCCTGGTGGATACCTTTGGCAAGGTGCTGCTGCCATCCATGGCGGGCATGCTGGTTTATATGCTGATGGCAGCGGTGCTGCTTTGGAAGCCTGAAGGACTCTTCAAGCAATGAGTGCACAGCAATCGAATTTGGAGGTACTGCCAACCAGCATCAAGCTGGTGCTGGGCATGGGCCTGGTCGCCCTGCTTGCCTTCCCGTTCGTGGGCACGCCGTTTTATACCGAGATGGTCACGCGCATGATGATCATGGCGATCTTTGCCATGAGCCTGGACTTGCTGCAAGGGGTGACGGGGCTGGTGTCGCTGGGCCATGCGGCTTACTTTGGCTTGGCGGGTTATGCGCTGGCCTTCCTGACCCCGCAGGGTGAAGCGGTAAGTTTGTGGTGGACGCTGCCCGTGGCGGTGCTGGCATCAGGGCTGGCGGCGCTCATCATTGGCTTTTTTGTTGTCCGCACCCACGGCATTTACTTCATCATGGTCACCATGGCGTTTGCGCAGATGGTGTACTACGTGTTTTTTGACAATCGGGCACTCGGCGGCTCTGACGGGCTGTACGTTAACTTCAAGCCCAGTGCGGCCATTTTTGGCTGGGTACCGTTTGACCTGGACAGCAAACGCACCTTGTATTACTTCACCCTGGGCGCATTGCTGCTGACGTATTTGTTTTTACGCCGCCTGCTGTTCAGCCCGTTTGGCCGCACGCTCAGCGGCATCCGCGTCAACGAACACCGCATGCGCGCCATGGGCTACGGCGTGTTTGGCTACAAGTTGGCGGCGTTCACCGTGGCTGGCGCGTTGGCTGGGCTGGCGGGTTATTTATGGGGCACGCAAACAGGCTACATCAACCCCGAGCTGATGGGTTTTCACATGAGCGCACACGCCATCATGATGGTGATTCTGGGCGGCATGGGTAATTTTGCTGGCGCGATTGTGGGCGCGTTTGCGTTTGAGTATTTGCTGCATGTGTTCAAGGATTTACCGCAGGTGGGCAGCATTAACCTGGGCAAGCATTGGCAGTTGTGGATGGGGCTTTTTATTGTGCTGCTGGTGACTTTTGCGCCACGCGGTATCTTGGGTTTGTTTGAAAAATTCATGAAGCGCAAAGGTACGGATCATGAATGAAGTTCCGCGCACCGCAGGGCCGCCCCAAGGAAGCGATGCCCCTGTTATCGGTGTAAGGGGCAGCGAACCGCCGCAGGCACGCGAAGCGACAAGCGTGGGGGCGGCACTTTTATCAGCCAAGGGCTTGACCAAACGCTTCGGCGGCCTGGCCGCTGTTGATAACGTGTCTGTTGATCTTTACCGCAACCACATCCACGCCGTGATTGGCCCCAACGGTGCGGGCAAATCAACGCTGGCCAATTTGCTCTCGGGCGATTTGCCGCCAAGCTCCGGCAGCGTCGCACTTGGCAAGACCGACATCACCGGCTGGACGCCTGAAAAAATATCCCGCCAGGGCCTCGGGCGCAGCTACCAGAAGACGAATATCTTTTTGCCCTTCAGCGTCTGGGACAACGTTCATCTGGCCGCTCAGTCACGCGCACCCAAAGCACACAAGTGGCTGACCAATGCTTCTGATTTCATGGCTACTCGCGACAGAACAGAAAGAGCTATCGAGCTTTCTGGCTTGCAGAATCGGGTAAAAAGTGTTGCTGGTACGATCAGCCACGGCGAGCAGCGCCAGCTGGAAATTGCCATGACCCTGGCCACCGAACCGCAAGTTATTTTGCTTG
>Ga0105052_10007794_pt1 | contig 10344 bp, 15 predicted proteins | sample FRY03_FD_78094 | JGI IMG/M metagenome (GOLD analysis project Ga0105052, IMG submission 78094) | Freshwater microbial communities from Lake Fryxell liftoff mats and glacier meltwater in Antarctica - FRY-03 | ecosystem: Environmental > Aquatic > Freshwater > Ice > Glacier meltwater ... | reverse complement strand
GGAGGATGGTATCTATGCTGAGTCATCTTTTCTGGATAAAATCTGAGCCACTGTAGGCGATACGGTGACGCTCGGTTCCACTAGATTTATGATACTCGGAACTATCATCCAGGAACCAGACGCTATCAGTACGGGTGTATCATTTACTCCACAAATCATCATGAGGAGAGCCGATCTCGCAAAGACAGATATCGATCTCACCAAAAGCCGGACTTCCTACAAAGTATTTATACGAGAAAATCCTCTGAAAGTCTTCAATCAAGAGAATAGAGCGCTCCTCGGAGACTATGCACGTGAAAAAAAACTCCGTTTTGAGGATGCTTCCAATGGTCCTAATAATTATATTCGCGGGCTCTCAAGTGTGATCAGTTTTATCGGTATCGTCATAGCGATTGCGCTCTTCCTCGTGGCAGTCAATATCATAGCAAATCTCACCTATATACTCTCACGTTTCCAAAAGGCTATCGCACTTCTGAAAACATTTGGAGCCACGGATGCACAAATACAAATCATCTATCTCTGCATACTCGGGCTGATCGGGTTCGTAGCGGGCTGACTCGGTGCTGGTCTCGGATGACTCTGAGCCAATACATTGCTCTCGTATTTCTCAAAATATGTCTCGGTTGCCATCAGTCATAGGGCTATTTGGCCAGTAGTATTTGTGGGATGATTTGTGGGGCTCAGTATGGTCGTCTCTTCTGCATTGCCATTTTTTCGCTCACTCAGAGACGTATCACCAAAGCAGCTTCTGACAAAAGCGTCTTCAGCACAGAAATCCTCTCTCGCGCAAGTACTCATCTACACGCCAATACCTATCGTCCTCGGGAGTATCCTCTACATACTCTCATCGAGCATTTCTGGAGTAATCTACGGTATCACTGGTCTCATCGTTCTCTTCCTCCTCTTTATGTGGATTGCGAGATCGATTATACATCTCAGTTATCAGAGACGCGAGAATTTATCATTTACACTCAGAAGCAGTGCATCATCTCTCTCATGGAGATGAATAGAGTCGGTTATCATCATCGCATCTATCATGACGGCATTTACGGGTGTTTTTATCATCTCGGCTATCGAACACAATATTTCCACGAATATTAACCAAAATATTTCCAATAAAGCTCCTGCGCTCTATCTCGTGGATATAACAAAAAGTCAGCTCGATGACGTCCGACAGATAGCCTGAAATACATTTAACGAATATCCTATCATCCGGGGGAGACTCCTCACGGTAAATAATCGGGATATGACGCAGTCACAGGATCCAGGCGTGACACGAGAATTCAATATGACCTACCGCAATAATCTCATATCGCAGGAGACTGTCGTAAAAGGTGAATGGCATGGAGCAAAAAATCTCACGAATTCAGTATCTATTGATGGCTCATTTGCCCAGGATATAGGAGGGGTCAATATCGGCGATACTATAAAAGTCTTCATACAGGGATTAAATGTCGAAGCAACAGTCACGAGCATCCGCTCCACTGATCGATCGAGCGGGACGCCATTTTTTTTCCTGGTTTTCTCATCTGATGTCCTGGAGAAATTCCCAGCTTCCTACTTTGCAACTGCGGATATAGGTGAAAACGAAATAGCTATGATAGAGAAAAATCTCGGAGAAAAATATCCAAATATCATCCCGATTCGTACGGATAAAATCGTCGGTACTGTGACGGGGCTTATCGATACTCTCGTAAAAGTCGTAAAAGTCATCTCCATTCCTAGCATTCTTCTCGGACTCCTGCTCGTGATGGTGATGACAGGGCAATCGCTCTACGAGCGACGAGGTGATGTCCTCGTGTTTCGTGCTTTTGGTCTCTCGAGCCGCTCTATCGTGTCACTCTTTATCACTGAGATATCTGTGATTATTATGATAGCCAGTATAGTCGCCTATATCATCGCTCACGCATTGGCATATGGGCTCAATCGTTTTCTCTTCTCGTTTGATATATTTGTGTTTGATTCTATGCCTCTCTGGATTACCGCAGGTATACTGATCGTGGTTTCAATATTTGCAGGATTCATAGCGTCTTCACTTGTCCGCGCACCGCTCAGAGACTTACTCTCTGAGAAATAATTTCACCATCTGGTATCAAGAGAGAAATCACCTTTTTCATACTCTAATTCACTCACGTTACGGATTGCAATTTTGGCAATGTCCGGGGTCTTCTGTGTGTTTTTTCTGTGGATATTTTTCTTCTTTTGTGAATTTGCAATGCTGACAGGTATATATAGAGCTCAAGACAGAATCAGTGGGTAGTCCGCAGAGACTACAAGGCAGTCATCTGACGACATCCGTGACGCTAAATCAGGGCATACCACATTGAGGACAGAGAGACTGTATTTGGACTAATAATTTTTTTGCTGCTTTTTTGATAACCTGCATGCGAGTAGGATTGTAGAGCGCTCTCATATCTGTTTCTGCGTACACTGTGCCATATTTTTTGAGGATTTCGTGGAATATTTTTTTTAATTCGCTCTCTTCCGTAATTCCCTTATGTATATTTTTTTTATCTCCCTTTGCCTTTCGTAAAATGATTCCATGGGAGGGAAACTTCACTCAGTGAGCAAACTCGAGTAATTCCTCTTCATTATGTATTTCTTGACCATTAAAATTCGTCGCGGTACTCAGTTCTCTCACTATAATCTCTAGAGCATTTTTTTTGTCGATAAAGATGAGGAATTCTTCATCAGAACCGATAAAAAATAGTGAAGGATGCGGTCCAAACGATCATTCACTGGCGACTCCGAGATCACAATCATTTGCTTCCATGGCCATGAGACATTTCTGTCTCGCTGTGCTTATCGGATCAGATTTCCTCTCCACCTCACCCGTAAATGTACCGAGAATATCAGTGTCAAAGGACTCATCGGTAAAACACTCAACACCGAGTTCTTTTTCGAGCAAAGGTGCGATGACTTTTTCTTTTGCATGCTTGGTGGCTATGACCAGCCGTCTATTTTGGAATATATCGAGCATATTTAGATATTTTTTGTTGCTCTCTCGAGTCTGTCGTTGATTGATTTTCCTAATCCCACATCTGGCATTTTTTCAGCAATTATGATATCCAATCAGAGGACATCGAGATTATGCAGGGCAGTATACAATTTTGATGCAGCTTCGTGCAGGTCTCAAGTCGCTGAGAGTATCTCTCGATGTGTCACATTTGGAACTTCAATATTTCATATAAATTGTAATACTCCGATTTTTTTCCCTGGAAAACTCTCTGTAAACTTCACTACATCTTCCGTGAGATAAGTCTTTGTCCTCGGGGCATAGTGTCGCTCGAGCATTCCAGGTGCATTTGGAGATGTTTCTTCTTTATTTTTTATGGTGACCTGTCCGATGACTTTTTCGATGTCCTCTAGTGAAACAGCCCCCAATCGGTAGAGTACAGGCGTATCATCCTCAAATCCTATAATCGTGGATTCTATACCATTGGTACAATCTCCACCATCGAGGATCATGCGGAGGCTATCATCGAAATACTCATCAACATGAGCAGCCCTCGTGGGGCTTATTCGACCAAAAGGATTCGCACTTGGTGCCGCAAGGGGATAGCTCAGCTCTTTCAAGAGATTGAGCGTGAGAGGATGATTGGGCATTCTGACCGCTACACCGTCTTTTCCTGCGGTGATCAGATCTGGGATATGGGGTTGTTTTTTCATGACGAGCGTGAGAGGTCATGGCCAAAATGTTTCAGCCAATAATTTTGCCAGTGGCGGAACATAACTCACCAATGTATCTAATTGTTTCAGCGAATGAATATGAACAATCAGAGGATTAAAAAATGGTCTCTGTTTGATCTCAAATATTTTGCGTATCGCTTTTTCGCTGTAGATATTTCCAGCCAGTCAATACACAGTTTCAGTGGGGATGGCGACTATATCGTCTTGATCTAAAATTTCTATTGCTTGTTGGATGTTATTGGAGATGATTTTCATAGATTTCTGCATAAATAATTCGTAATCTTTCTGTAATTATTAAAACGAATCTTGGAGTTTTCTCATCAATTTCACGACCCATGATCGAGGAATAAATCGAATTGAGCGAGCCATGATAGCATTTATGGTGCCATGAATTGCGACTGCCCTACCATTCATCATAGCTTCATAACCATATATTGCGACTTCTCTGGAAGTTGGGAGTTTTCTGCCTTTCACCATAGGGCTTGTTTCCATAGAGGCTGCAGCCTGAAATCCGCTTTCAGTCGGCCCAGGACAGAGTGCTGTGACGGTCACTCCGAAATCTCGGAATTCGTTGTCCACCGCTTCTGAGAAACTGAGTACATATGACTTTGTAGCGAAATACACCGCCATTCTCGGCCCAGGCTGAAATGCTGCGGTAGAGGCGACATTCATGATTTTACCAGTTTTCCTCTGCATCATATCGATACCATAGAGCTTGGTAAATTGGGTCAAGGTAGTGATATTGAGATTGATCATCTGGAGTTCTTTTTCCCAGTCTGTCTCTACAAACTTTCCAAAATCTCAGAATCCTGCGTTGTTGATGAGATAATCTATTTGAATATTTTGATTTTTGATCTCGTCAAAGACTTCTCGTGGAGCGTTTATTGCGGAAAGATCTTTACCGATAGTATACACCTGTATTTTACATGTTGTTTCGAGTTCAGTTTTTAGTGCATCGAGTTTTGCTGTATTTCGAGCCACTAACACGAGATTGCCCCCTTTTTGAGCATGAACTCTTGCTAATTCTAGACCTATCCCACTCGATGCTCCCGTGATGAGTGCTGTATTATTCATGGTGTTTGAGTGTATTGATTATTGATATAGCTCGCTTCCACCCCAAGTCTGTATGATAAATCTCGCAATCGGGTCGCCATCTGTTCCTCTCCTGATAGACGCACCGACTGATCAGACAGCTGCTATTAAGAGAAAACCGATGATAGCCAGAATGAGAGTCACGCGAAATCTTTGAAGCGTTATACTAATTTTTGGGAGTATTTCTAGGAGATTTTTACTGAGATATTTCCGTGTGAGGGGAGTCGTTGGTACTTCGATGAGGTAGATAATTGAGATACACACAAAGACTACATTGACCACATAAGCGATACTCTCATGAAAACGAATAATTGCAAAGTTTCCTAGAGCTTCTTGAGCCTGTTTTCCTGTAAAAATCGCGAGAAAGACAGTTAATGTCCCGAACCAGAGAGACCATTTCCGGATGAAGAGGGCTGTTGGATGATTTTTCCATGCGAATTGCATGAGGACTTCCATGCCACAATAGAGCGTGAGAAATACTATAGGGAAGTGGATAATGAGAGGGTGGAGGATCATAAAAAAATTATCTCAACTCTACGAGTATCTCATTCCTGAGGAGGAAAGGGATAGTTCCAGGGCCATTGTATCCTGCGTAAATAGGCTCTCCCTGAGTTTTGATATTTTCTTTTTTGAGGAGCTCGACAAATGCTGTTTTCTTTGCTCGGACTCTCTTCTCAGTAGAGTACCAGCTAAAACGGTACACAGCAAACTTTTTTGCAGGAATTTCGGCAAATTGGATACTGCTATCGAGGGCTTTTGGGAGAGTCGCGAGTGTGTATTTTTTTGGCATGCTAAATGTCATAGTAGTCGTATCAGATCATTCCTGTGCCAGTACAGGAGTGGTCATAGCTATAGTTTCACTCAGTTTTTCTTGTGTGATGACAGGAGTGGTCATAGCAATACTCTGATTCGTCTCATTGCCGCCAAATATATATCCAGCGAGGATGCGAAATCCCTGATTGAGTCATGTTTTTCCTCTCCCGTTTACTTGGACGGTTGCAGCGATATAGGGGTCATACTGACGAATCTCATACTTATCATATTTTTCGAGAACAGTATAGGTCATCTGCTCCGCACGAGAGATGATGAGGCTCCATATGGTCCAGAATACAAAGATAATAGCTGCGACGATAAAAAAAGTTTTCATAATTATTTGTCGAAGTTCATAGAGATAAATTAGAAATTGAGAATGTATTCCCATCACGCTTGCCATTTTTTCGTTTTTCTCCAGTCAGATGCAAAGGCTTCTTCCCATGTCATTCATCTGAGTATGACATCCAGTACTATTTGAGGAGCTTTTGAGCTCACAAATGCGATTGATGTGCCATTAAATTTTTCTTGAACCTCACGAAGCAAGCTCTGTATTCTATTGTGTACATCTTCATAGCTTTCTCCATTTGAAAAAGGTGTGTTGATATTTTTTTCTTGAAGTGGCTCGACAATACTTGTAGCTTTTCCGTTAAGATCACCATAGTTACATTCTCTGAGGCGTTTATCATAGATAATTGAGGGATGATGTGGGAAAACTATTTCAGCTGTTTGTCTCGCACGCAATAAATCAGAACATATAACTGTATCAAATTTTTTATCTTTCAGAGTATTAAAAAGTTCATGTGACTGCTCTACTCCTAACTCTGAAAGACCTACGTCACTCCATCAAGAGGAGATATGATTCTCATTATCTCATGTTGTTGAGTGAACAAAGTAGGTAATTTTGATCAGCATATTATTTTCTCTTCAGAATAACCCCAGTTGTGATTATCCCCACGAGGAATGCCATACAGATTTGTGTCGTCGTGATGATTGAAGCAAATTCAATAGGATCTACGAGCATCCGTTTTGACATGATACCGTAGAGAGCCCAGATGATGACGAGATTAAAAAACACATCACGGTATTTCGCATACATGATCGTTCCTAGGAGGGTCGCGATGACGACCAAACCATTCGTCCATGTAATTGCTGATATTCCCCAACCACTTGCATCAATACTGACAGTCCATGCTGCGATATTTGCAATCGTTGCAACGGAGATCCATCCCAGGTAGATGCTAAAAGCAGGAAAGGTGATATAGCGATCGTTCTGTGTGAGCCCAGTCGTATTTTTCCTGATTGCCATATGGATGAGGATGAGTGTCACGAGGAGTCCGAGCATGATGAGTACTGACAGCCCGACGAATTGATACTGCCATGCGAGAACCCAGAGACCATTGAGCGCACAAGAAACCGCGTAGAGATAACCAATATTTTTATCGACCAGTTTATTTTTCTTTTCCTTTCAGCGAAAATAATTCACGAGAGGGATAATAGAAAAAATCAGAAGGAGCGTGTAGATAATACTCCAGATAGAAAAGGTGAAACCAATCGGCGTAAAAGGGTTATCGTACTTATCAGACAGTTGCTCTGTCGTCATACCTCCAAGGGGAAGAGTAATAGAGAGGGCATTGAGCGTCACCATAAAGATATAGGCGACGAAATTGAGAAAAGGATAGAACATAAAACAGAGAGGTTAAGAACTCTGTTAATAAGTGTAGGCTTTTAATAGTGAATGCAAAATCTCGTTTTCCTTTCCTGTCATTCCTGCGGAGGGGAGAACTGAGCAAACTGAGTTCGAGTAAATCCAGAGCAGAGACTGAATTCTTTTTGAAGTTATATTTTCATTCCTGTCCCCGATTTTTTTGATGCTGAATAGCGATTCTTCAGATCAGTAATATTCTCGTCCATAGCGAAATTTTCTACGAAATCTTCATAACGTCGAGCATCTATAGAGATGATGACTCTCCCACCGATAGTATCGAGGACCTTATATCATGAATTGGCTGTTGTCATAGAGAAAGTATATCCACCTCTCAGAGAAATCAAGTGACAGCAAGTTTCTAACCTTTTCTGGTGACTATTCGTAGGCTTTTAATAGTGAATGCAAGATTTCGTTTTCACGTCATTCCTGCGATACATTCTCAGAAGTAGTTTATTCTGACTTTCATCTACTAGAAGGAAGAAAGGCATAGATCCAGTATACTTTTCTCTACTTTCCGGTGATGAAAGTGATAGCCATGATAAAAGAGCAGAGAGACAGAGATAAAAGAGGAGAATTTTTTAAATATTTGTTTCAATTCCGTACACTCTTGTATGATTTCCGACATCGAGCATGAGGACTTCAATGTAGTCTCATTTTTCCTGAAAGATAATTCGTAGGTTATCATCGACACTGATAGAGCGTCTACCAGCTAGGGGTTTTCGAAGAGCGTGATTATTGAGAGATTCATCGTAGGGATTTTCCCTGAAAAGCTCAATGGTAGCAATGACCATATTTTTCTCAAAGGTATTCAAAAGACGAAACCCCACATAAAAATCTGAAATGTAGAGAATTTTCATAATTTATTACAAGCTTTTGAGGAAATCGATAGCCTCTTTTCACTCAAAAGGACCGTATGTTTTTTCGAGTCCAGCATCAACACGATCGACGAGTTCAGAGTAATATTTATATCGTTCATCTGACATTTCTGGTTCTACTTTCCCACCATGCTTCATAGTCGTCTGTACTGAGAAATGCAGAAAACTCGTGAAGTCCATATGATTTGCTCGAGCATATGCCTCAGCACGTCGCTTGAGATCAGAATCAAATCGCACTGTCGTAGAGATTTTTGATGATTTTTTGAGAGGAGTTTTCATAGGAAAAATTACAATGTATGTCTATTGTAAGACAATTTCAGAAATATCAAAAGTTTCTAACAGCTTTTTTCAAATCTGCGAGGATGAGTTTTTTTATTCCGAGCATCGTTTTCACAACATATTAACTGATATCCTTTGTGAGAAATTTATCCAAGTGATTAGAGAAATGAGAGATGCTCAATTTCCTTTCCTGTCATTCCTGCCAAACGAACTTGCGAGTGCGAGGTGGAATCTATTTTTTGTCATCCTGGATTTATTTCAGAATTATATCTCTTTGTACTTTTTGTCGAAAAGTACTGTTGAAGTGTGCGAATCTCACTCTGGAGGTGCCGCTTTTTTATGACCAAAAAATTTTTGGGAAAACATATCGGGGGTACATGCCCTCTCAGAAGTCTATTGAAAGATCATCAATCTCTCTAAAAGGTTCCAACATACGCCAAAATTGGGGGTTTATAGTTTTTTGATTTTTATTCAAATAATATATCTCTGAATACAATATTTTTGCTATAAACAGGGGGAGTTGTGGTTGGGCAAATTTCTCTAAAAAAACTCACATATCAAAATGTTCATTTATGGTGAATAGCCTATCGAGGTTAATAGTTTTGTCTTTTTGTATTTTTGGTAACATATGTGATTCAAAATCAGGTCGTTTCATGATTTTTGACATGAGTTCCCAAGCAGGTTTTCGCCATCCGGGTATTTCGCTCTGTTGCGGTCATCGTATATTAAATAAAGGTTTAAAATCTTCCAACAATGTTTCCTGACCCAGTACATCAATCGTTTCTTGTGATGCATTTGACCATTCTGTGAGTTCTCCAATCTGTTCATCTTTTTTTATCATAGAATCTGCTTCACGAGCAGGCCTTTCTCGCTCTGCTTCTTCTTTCATATTCCGAAGGCTTTCTGCTCGGTTCCATTGCTCTATAAGTCATGTGCATGTTTCGCTTTTAAATGCTGTAGAATATGAAAATGATGATTCATCGTATCCTATTCCAACGGCTAGTGTAGTTAGTATACCAATGATTAACTGTATTTTTTCTTTTTCTGTATTATTTTCTTCTGTCCAATCTTCTTTCTGTATTTGTGCGTACCTTTCTTCCAGTCAAGCAAGATGACTGTCGCAAAGTAAAAGAATTTCACGTCTCTCATCTGGTGAAAGGGAGATATTGTGAGGTACTTTTAAATCTATTTGGCTAGTATTAGCAGCAGTGATTTCTGCGATGTATGAGATGATCTCTTTAGCAGTAGAGAGAAGTAGGTTTTTCTGGAGGTAGTTGACTAGCTTGCATGCAATCATTCTACTATAGCTTATTTTCTTTTGCAAATTTTATCTCCTCATAGTCCAACTCACCCAAAATATCGTAAGAGTTATTTTTGTAAATACAACTTATCTCCAGGAGAACAACTTTTTCACCCAGTCAAAAATTCCTCTTCTTTGCGATGAAATAATCGCCTGTAATTTTACCTCCACCTCCTCCCGATAAAACCTCCGACCATCGTATTTATTCCATTGTTCATCAATACGGATTCATTCACTTCGTAGGAGTGTCGCGAGTTGTCCTGTCATATTGTGCTCCATGACGATGATACGATTGCCTTTTTTTTGGAGTTTTTTGATAGTTTCTACTTTCAATGGCCATATGTAACTATAGTGTAAGTAATTAATATTGTTAAATGTTAAATGTTTAGTGTTAAATGTTTGAGCTGCATTTTTTTCTGTATCAACGTTTAACATTCAACGTTTAACATTCAACGCAAGGAAATCTTTGATTTCCATCTTCGTACTTCCCCAACCAACAATCGTGATTTTCGCATCAGGATTTCCCATGAGTTCTGGCTCTGGAAGAGCATTTTTGAGGGTTTCCATTTTTCGCTTTCGTTTTTCATGGG
>Ga0105052_10007787_pt1 | contig 10356 bp, 3 predicted proteins | sample FRY03_FD_78094 | JGI IMG/M metagenome (GOLD analysis project Ga0105052, IMG submission 78094) | Freshwater microbial communities from Lake Fryxell liftoff mats and glacier meltwater in Antarctica - FRY-03 | ecosystem: Environmental > Aquatic > Freshwater > Ice > Glacier meltwater ... | reverse complement strand
CCGATGACGCACGCCAGTTGTTGGCGTTGAGGGCGGGGAGGTAATTATGACTGTTCACGTGTATCCGAAAAACGGGGGCAAGGGACGCGGCTTTGCACCGAACCAGCAGCAGGTAGTTGCTACGGCAACCGCGCCCGTAGCGACACTTGGTGCACCGGGCCAGGGATGGGGCGAGTATGCTTCGGGCCAATTCGGGGGTATGAGCGCTGCCCAACGTGCGGCATTTTCTGCGTTTCAAAATAGTAATCCTTTGCCCGCAAGTACGCCCGCGTTTACTCCATCGACGACGCCGAGGCCCACTCTGCCGCGGTTGCCCGGGCTCGGCGCAACCGGTGGTGGTTCTGGAGTATCTGAAACGGCTGCGTCTGCGAACAACTTTCCCTATACGAATGCCGCCGATACGAGGGATTTTCTAGACAAAGAGCGCATCAGGTTTGCTGACGAAGACTCAAAGGCTGGGGCGCTGCGGGATTTACAGAAATACTACATGAGCGGCGGATACAGACAGGGCGGCGACGAGTTGATGGCTCAACTCGCCCAGATGGGCGTTACGCAAGCGGGTGATGTTAATGCCGCATACGACCGTTCCACGGCCAATTTTGATGACGCTTATGGTACTGCTGGTAAGGTCGCAGCGACTGGGTTTGACGCGCTGAACAAGTATCTTACCGAAAATCCTAATAATCCCTATGCGGGTTTTAACGCGCAGGCGGGTGTTGCGAGTAATCCGATGCAGGATTATCTCGCCCGTTATGGCGTTGGTGACAGGGGCGGTGATGTGGCGGCTCAGGTCGCCATGGAGCAGTCGCAGAATCAAGCGGGTGCAGATAACTACAATAATCTTGCAGCGTTGTTGAGCGGTAACGCTCAGCAAGGCGACAGAAGTCGTATGGCGGAAATGCAGATGGCTCAACAGTTGTCTGGTTTGAATCTTGGTTCTGACCTGGCTGGTTTCAAGTCTGGTTCGGCCAATGCTCGCGCATCGGCGCTGGCAGAGATTGCCAACAATACGGCTAGCGGTAGGTTCCAACTGCAAGAGTCGCAGAACACGATTGCTGAACAGTTACGTCAGCAGATTCTCGCTGCCGGTGGGGATTTGCAGGGTGGTACAAGTGTCGTGCAGTCACCTCGTAGGACTACACCTGTAGCACCCGTTGCCACGCCCGAGGTTGCGCCTGTGGCCACGCCAACGGCAATAAAGGTTACCGAAGGTGCCAAGGCGATGGGTAAAACTGCTGGTCCTGGCAAGCATTGGGAGAAGTCTCCGAAGGGCAAATGGATTGCGGTGGCGAATAAGAAGGGTGCAAAATGAGTAACGATAGTCCGAATCCACAACAGAGTTCTGCTGACTTGGTGCGGTATATATCCCAAATGTTCCCACAAAAAGGTGGGTTCGATGCGTCATCGAAATTCTCTGACGCATTTGGTGCCCTTCTTGCTGGCGTTTATCAACCGAAGCGAACGAAAGGGGTTGATGAATATTTCGAGCAGTATGCGCCTGACCTTGGTCGGGTTTGGGGCGGCGCTCCTGATGGCGGATTTGAGTCTGATGTTGCTTTTGGAATACTTGGCGGTGGTACCGCCTACAGTATAAAACAGAAATCCCGCAAGAAGTTTCCAGATATATTTGACAACGACGATGCCAGCGACTATATCGACGCGATGGCAGGACAGTATGCCGCCGCGAACAAGGCAAAGTACGATGATGACAACGAAGAAGACGAGTTCCAAAAGGTTGGTCTACCTAGCGCGAGACAGGATTATACTGCTGCCGACATTGAGAAAATGGACCCAGAGTATTTTAATAGCGCCAGGGCGTCAATGGGTGCTGCCCAAGAACAGAGTGCCGCAATGATGGAGCGTTTCCTCGCAAGTAACCCTAACCTTTCTAAGCCTGCGACTTTTGCTCCGAGCGTGTCGAGTGATACGCGTAGTGATTACGAAAAGCGAACGCAGGGTTCACGGAGTAAGGCGCGTGATAAGACTAAGCCCCAGGCTCCTGGTGCGCCAGCGGTTTTGGATGAATCGTCTAGACAACAGCAGAATTATCTTGGAATGGTGCGTAGTTACATAGAAAGAGTTTCGGGTGGCGAAGCCGAAGTGAGAAGGGACGTCGACGCCCGAGAGGGCGAAATACGAGAGCAACTACGGGCTGGTGGTCGTAATCCGACGATTGATGCGATTTTCAAGATGGCCGGTACTCGGGCACAGAGTTCTGGCTCGTCATCTGGCGCTTCGCGTAAGAAGCCAGCGGCGAAGCATGGGATTGCGGAAGCCGAGGCTGCCGCGAGAATAATGCTTGGTCAGTAGTGACCAAGCATCAGATTTCTGATGAAATTCTTGCCTCTCTAGAGAATCTAAGGAAGCCAGGGGTAAAGCCCCAGAGCGCAACAACTCTACCAGCGTGGACTCCGCCTAAATATGTTTGGGGCGACGATAGGCCCGCACCGAAGGCCGACACAGGCTTAAAGGCGCGGGTTGGTAAGGCCGCTGTTGTCCAATTGAAGACGCTGTTGATGCCCCTGATTGCGCTTGATACCTCCCGCCGCGCGGTTATTTCGACCATTCGAGAGGGCGTTGACCTTCTCGACTCCGACCCAAACACAAAGGCTTCGTTTGGTGATTTGGTTAAGCAGACGAAAGATTCGAGTTACGGTTACGGCAAGGCATTTCCGATGAAGGGTTGGGCTGGGCGGATAGTTGGCTTTGTTGGCGATGTTTTGTTGGACCCGCTCACCTACGCCACCCTGGGTAGCGCGATTCCTGCTAAGGCGGTGCTGAAAGGCACCAACATCGGTACGAGAAAGGCCATCTTTGGTGCGACTAGTGGCATAAAATCTACGGCTGGTCGTGAGGGTCGTGAAACTCTGGCGCAGTTCTCCCAGAAGCGGATGACGGAGATGTTGAAGCGCGGCGACACGTTTGGCGGTGAGGTTGTTACGCCCGAAAGAATCATGGGGATAACGAGGGACATTGCCGCACGCGGCAAGTCCTCGATGCCCGAATGGCTGACAAGCGAACTTGGTATTCGTGGGCCGGGTGTTTACTACTTTGGTTCTCGTGTGCGTGTTCCCGGTACGGGAATTATTGGTGGGTTTCTTGAAAAGGGTTTGGTTGACGTCAGGTTGGCATCGGTCACGCGTGGCGGACCGATTGCCAAGATTCAAGAAATGCTTGCCCCGCACGGTATTTTCCCCGATGACCGTGGTGTGAAGATGGCGCATGTGAATCTTGCCCGTGGCAAGATGTCACCAGAGAAGGCCGGACTCGCTTTGGACCTTTTGGAGGGTCAGACCAAGTACCGAATCGCCGCAGCCGAGTTTGGTGAGAAGGCTAATAATCTCCTACACGATTTTGTTAATGGCCCCGAAATGGGTGCTTACGCCGAAGATATGCACCGACTACTGGACCAGGTTCCAGACGACGCGGCGATTGACGCCAGGGCTGTTGCACTGGGCCTGCGGCCCGAAGCGGCGCAGACCGCCAAGTTGTATCGGTCGTATATGGACCAATTGATTGATGAAGTTGACCAGCGGATGCTGACCATTGACCCGACGTGGGAGACTGGTCGTATCAAGACGGGTTATTTCCCACGCTTTGAAAGTCAGGAAATGAATGCGCTTCGTTTGAGTAAGGGAAATGAATACGTTGACGGGTTTATGGGCAAACCTGGTTTCTCGATTAGTAGCAACTACAACTCGCGTGAACTTGTGGAGGGCACAAACTGGTTTGATGAGACTCTCACGGGCTTCGAGACATTAGATGAACTCAATAATATTGCGATAGCGAGTGGGCATATTGGGGACATCAAAGTTTTTGAGACTGACGGTTACAGCGCGATGCAACAGTACGCCCGTAGTTACTCCAGGCAACACGGCAACGCCGCTTTCATGGAACACTTCTTTGAGCAGGGGTCAGAGAAATACCTGAGGCTTAAAGGGTTGACGGAGAAATATACAACGATGGACCCGGGCTATCGGGTGGACATGATGGAGACTCGTCCGCGAGAAGCCCAGGATGCGGCTGGCAGGGTTCTTAGCGAAGCCGCCAAGAATAGTGACCGTGGTTTACGGGCGGTTGATGACGTTTTGTCAAGACTGTATGGCAGTCTTGACACGGCGATGCAGGCGTTGCGTGATGATGCGTTGCCTCCACAGAATGTGGATGAGTTGTTGTCGGCGCTGGATGATGCGCTGAAAGCGCAGGTTGATGCCCACACAAACTACAAGGCGGCCTCGGAGGCCTTTGAGGCGATGCTGGAGAATGTCGACGGCAACTCGAACTATAATCTTGTTGTTGCCGAACGGCGGGTGCTGTCAGACTTGCTTGAGGATTGGATGAAACTGAGGGCGTTGATTGACGAGATGCCGTATAGCGCTGAGCGAAGTCTTGCTGTCGGGAATCTTTTGGATGCGCTAAGGGGATACGACGCTCGTCTGGCCGCACATGCCAGAAGCATGGATAATCTTTCGGTGGTTCACGATATTCTGCCCAATCTGCTTCGGGGTGACTCCGTTGATGCGGACGAACTAATTGACACTGCGAGAGCCGCCCGAGCCGCCTTTGGCGGCACGGAGGCTCAAGTAGACATTATGTTTGGCCCAAAGGGTGAGGTCGAACGGGTAACTGCCGCTATAAATAGGCAGAATAAAAATCCCCGTGGCTCTGCAACGCGTTCGGTTCGAGATGCGACTCTGTTGCGACGGGCGCGGCGTGTTGCGGCGATGGATGATGCCGACCTTGTGGCGGCTCTTTCCAACTTTACCGTAATCAGTTCGCGCCAATTGGGTGAGTCATCGGTTGACGACGCCCACGTTCTTTTCTCTTATGTTTTGAGGCGGATTGCGATGACGGAGACTGCCCTGCAAGGGTATTCTCCCACCTTGGATATGGTTCGCAAGCCGGGGGTGGGAACTGGGCTTGCTAAGACATTACAAGATGTCAATCTTTTAATTCGTTCCCGTCAGCATCCAGAAGAAGTTGCCTACATGTTGCAGAATGTTTGGCACGCGCATACGAGCGTTGAACAATTCTTGGATTATGCCGAACTGTTGGCACCCTACGGGATAGTCCCCGGTGATGACGCGATGAGCGCCATTCTTCGTCGCAACAAACACGGGCTACTTGTTGATGCTCTTGCTAGGGGCGACAACGCGAGGGTTGACGAGTTGAGAGGGGTCGTAAGGGGTAAGGGTATGGCCCCGGGGTTTGCCGAGTACGGGCGACAAGAAGGTGACGGTATTCTTGGCAGGGTTCGTTCTGTGGTGGATGATGCGGCTATTTATGACCTGCGTCCTGTCGAGGGGCCATTGAGACCGCAGGTGCGTCAACAACGCGCCGACCGTGGTCGGGCGTTGTCTGCATTTGATGGTGCTGAGCAGAAGGAATTCAGGGAATATCTTGATTCTCTTGGTGTAACCATTAAGCGCACCGAAGTTATTGTTGCTGACCTGCGCGACGACATTACGGTGCTGGAGGATTCCAAGGCCGCGATAGTTAAGGGCTTGCAACTGAAGACCGATAATGCCGTTGCCCGTCTTGGGAAGATGTTGTCCATTAAATCTTCTACGACCAAAAAGGATTTTCGTTTCGCCGGTAGAGTTGATAGAACCCTCTATTCACCCGGCGCGACTGTGGCGGAGATGGAGACAGAGTTCAGGAGTATTTTTGTTGGCCACCCACAGGTGGACCAACTTTGGGCCCAGTTTACAGAAGAACACACTGCGCTACTTTCGTGGATTGGGCATCTGAATGGCGCGAATGGCGACTCTGGTTTGGCCGAGTTGGCGATGTCACTCAGACTGCGTATCGAGCCTGACGCCGTTGAGGGGATTGTCACCGATGTTCTTTTGCCAACCCCCGCTGGGCGTGAGGCTATTTTGCGTAGGGGCATGGATATTGAAACAATTGCGGCTGAGAGCGAATTTACTGCCGGCGACCTACAATCGGTTGTCGACCAACTAAATAGGCAACTTCTTGAGTCTGTTTCTTCTTATGCCGGACGGTTATACGATACGGAGTTGTTGGGAATTAATCGTGCGATTAATTCTGTCAAGAAAGACCTTGTTGCACGGATGCGCGAAATGCGTACCGCCACAGCGAGGCGGTTGGATTTGAGTCCAGAAGAATACTTTGGGCAGTTGGCTGAGGTTAGAGATTTTGTTCCGCCGGTGAAGTCTGGTGCGTTTGATTACATCAAGGCTGGGAAAGAGCGAATTGCCGCACTGGTTGATTCCGAGGCTTACCCCGTTTACAAGTCTGCGGCGAACCATGTGGAGAATCTGAAGATTCTTTCTGTTCTGCGCGGCGAGAATGTTGAGTTTGGCGGTGTCGTTTTTACTGATAAAACGTGGCGTGAGTTGATGAGGAATGCCGATGACGGTAGCGGAGAGAACGCGATGAAAGTTATCATCGCTCACGCACGGAAACTACATGCGGATTTCAACAGGGCTCCCTCCACGGCTGGGGCGAAGTCTGGTTTAGGTGTTGACCTGCCCGAGACTGCCGCGTACCAGCAGGCGGTTGGTTCTACTGTTTCGGCTGACGTTTCTGATGCAGAAGTTTTGAAATGGTTTGTTGTGGAGGGTCCTCATACCTCGGTGCCCCATGCCGGGATAAATCCCGCATTCGCGGCAGAGGGACAGGGCCATGCTCTGAGGGCTGGTTTGGATGACAAGTTCAAAAAGACACCTGCGTACAAGTTTCTTGAAGATGTCAAGAGAATTAAGGCCGAGGTAGAGGCGGCACATGCGCAGGATATTGCATCGCCCGACAATAGGTTGGATGTGTTTAGCAGGAATGTTGATGACTCAATACGTTCTAGTGATGAACTTATCATGGACTACAAGGAAGCATCCCCGGAAACCATCTTTGATGGTTTGCTGGGACGCTTGAGGATTGCTTTGCGTGTTGCGACTGATGACGATATCGACAATGCTCTTCCGCGAGTTTTGGACGAAGCCGTAAGAAGCGCCGACAAAGAACTCATTAGGGCACGGGCCGCGAGTACCCATGTTGATGCAATTCTTGCCGGGCCATTGGGGGAGAAGTCTTTGGCTCGTTTGCAGTATGAGGTTGTTTTTCTTAAGAGTCTCCGCGATGAAGAGATTGTTACCCCCGCTACCCGTGGGGGTCAGTTAATCAAAATGATTAGGGAGCGCCAGAAACTGATTAACAGCATGTCCGAACCTGTTGATGTTTTCCTAGAGGAACAGAAGCGCCGGGCAAAGAAGATGTTCCAATTGGTTCTGGATGCGCAGAGTGGAAGAATCCCGAAATCGGCAACTGACTTCCCGGCTGGCGCTTGGCCGCAAAGGCCAAGGACCTTTGCGCAGGCGATGCAACGCGTCAAGGGGCCAATGGAGAAAGAGGGTTTTGGTGTATTGAAGCCCGCCCGAAAGGGCAAGATAGATGACCCTGTTTGGATTAGCGATGATATTGGGAGGATGGTCGAAAAGAATGTCCGGTATATCGAGGGCGACCGTCCGACATCGCTAGAAGAGGGAACGCCCATCAAGTCAATGACTGGGGCAACTGAGGCAGAGGAAGTTCCGTTAGAGAATCTTGGTCCACGATTCGAGGGGGACGTTGGGGATATTTCTACTCCTGAATATACTGCGGCATTAAAACGTAAAGATGTTTTTTCCGAAGATGGCGATACTCTTGTGGGCGATTTTGATGACCCCCTTATGAGGGCCAATGCCAGGATTATTGTTGACCGAGAGACTGGCGTGAAAAGGATGACAAAGGGCCACATGCCGAGTCGGTATGTTCCCAAGAAGGATGTTACGCGTAATCCGGCCTTGCCGTATCAGGCTGGGGTTAATGAGCCGATTCAAACCACTGGTGTCGCTGATGGTCTTACTAGTCTTGAACGGGACTTGGCGGCACTTGTGCCCACCCGAGCAGGCGTTGATTTGCCAGCGGCTACCGTTGCACGGGACGCTGCCGACGCTCTGGTGACTCAACTCAATAGTAACTTTGATGTTGCCGCTTCGCTACTTGACGCGGGCGACCCAGCAAGGGTCGCCGCGCTCATGGATGAGATGCAGGGGATTGCCGACACATTGAGTCAGGCACGGCTACCACAAAGGAACGCACGACAAGCCGCCGCGCATCAGACCGTTGTGGAGGCAAGAGAGATTGTTCGGCGTATTGGTGAATTGAAAGACGTCCAGGAGATTGACCAGGTTATGCGGTCGATGGTTGTTTTTGACGCGCGTATCGAAGCCCAGTTTGCCCTGCTTGGAACTGTGGAGGCTGAGGCGAGGTTGGTGCGGGGGATGCAGGACGCCATCGAAGGTGGCGGACGGCTATTCGCTTCTGGGGAAGTTTTCGCTAAAGAGAATACGGTGAAGTGGTTAACTTTGGCGCATGGTGGTCCATCGGAACTTGAGGGTGGAGTCATAAATCCAGCCTTTGTCAAAAGCACTACAGATGCTGCGGCGTATGAGACAGCGGATTATAATGCGGTGGCGATTGGTGAACTCAAAAGTATCGCTGCCGGTAAACGTTATAGCGATGATGAGGCTGTCAGAATTGCGAGCGATAGGGCGCAAGCGTGGTTGGACGAAGTGGAAAAATCTGGTGGATTTTTCAGTGCGGCAGATAATGCGCAACTTGCCGGTATGTATGCCGGTCACGGTGACTTGACCATGCCCCCACAGTGGAGGGGGTCTATTCATGTTTTGAGAGTTCCCGAGGGCGCGGCAGCGGGAAGGGGAACATTGCCGAGCCTGGCTGGCGAGGTTATGGTGGCGGGTAAAGTGAAACCGTCTAGAACTTTTGGACCATTTGAGAATCGGCTTGAAGCCGTAAGCGCCTCTAAGGAGGCACAAGATTACATGGACCTGCTTGATAGCGTTAAGGGCGAACTCATGGGCACTGTTCCGCCGCAGCATATTCGGACCGGTCCGGGGAATGTGATTCGTGATGGGTGGGAGATTCTCGGTCTGAACAATAACGAGTATAAGGGGCTACTGGCGAGTCCCGAGTTCAAAGAACTCTGGGACAATGTTTCACGATTGGAAGACCCTGCGTTTGTTCGCAAGTTGCTGTACTACACAGGTGACTTTACCAAGATGCACAAAGCCTTTGCAACGCTAACTCCGGGCTTCCACGTTCGTAACGCCATCGCCAACGCGATGACGTGGGTGACTGGCGGCGTGCGTCTTGAGAACATGAAGATTGGTACCCAGTTCTTCGGTTCTTGGTACTCGGCCAGCAAGACGGGTACCCTGTTTGAGGATTGGGCCCGAACTCAGGCTCCCGAGGCCGTTGAGGCTCTGCTTCTCGCCCGTAAGATGGTTCTTGGTTCCGGTGGTGGTATTTTCTCAGATACCTTTAGGGATGTTAGGAATTTTGTTCACCCTGCCGCGCGGCAATTAACGAAGGCTTACAATAGCAAAATACTCCGTACACACATGAAGTTTGGACAGGAGTCAGATAACTTTAGTCGTTTCGTTATGGCCTATGACAGCGCTGTTCGCGGACAAGACGTTGGTATGGGTTCGGCTCGTATCAAAAAGTTCTACTTTGACTACGAAGACTTGTCATCCGTTGACAGGGTTATGAAGCAGGTTATTCCATTCTGGATTTGGACGAGTAGGAACTTGGCCCTCCACATGCAGAACATGTGGCTCAATCCAAAGCCGTATGCGATTTACAATAGTTTCAAGCGGAACCTGCGCGACACCGAGGGCGAGGAAGAGCGTTACCCAAGTCCGTTTATGCAGGAGGTTGGGGCCTTCAAACTTCCTTTCGGGGAGAGGCAGTATCTCCAGCCCGACTTTGGGTTTACCCGCGTTCCACAACAGTTGAATGAGTTGGGTGCCGCTGCTTTCCCTGATGGGGATGGTAAATTGATTGACCGGTTACGGTACCTGAACCAAGCGACCCCGCTGCTTAGGGCTCCGGTTGAACAGTTGTTGGGTCAGAATATTTTCAATAAGAAGAAGTTGGACGATACGCCCACCCGCTTAACAGAGGGCTTAAAAGCCATGGCTGTTCCTGTCGGAATGAGTGCCAGGTTGTTTAATCCAGATGAGCAGAACCGCAGTAATGCTTGGAAATCCTTTTTTGGTTCACCTGTCAGGAGTTACAGGTAACGGTGGAAGAAATGCTTTGGGCTGTACGAGTTCTGTTATTTTGATAACCATTTGTGTGGGGATATGGGTTGGCATTCCCACGGTTTTCATGTCCTCAATCTCGTCGGGCATGTAAGAATTGACTATTGTAATGTATCCATCTAGGCAGTCTGGCCAGAGCCAGCCAACTGATACAACTGTTTGTTGGATTGGTTTGTAGCCGGCGATAGTGGTCCAGCCGTTCTCGGCGTCAAAGGCGTCGCACCAGTGG